>OGRP01000314.1_pt1 | contig 54936 bp, 49 predicted proteins | sample 1553531 | NCBI WGS metagenome assembly OGRP01 (sample SAMEA2580045, study PRJEB22360) | human gut metagenome | biome: human gut; feature: human-associated habitat; material: faeces | place: Denmark | collected 2008/2010 | reverse complement strand
TCTTTATTTTAGCAGATTTTAGCTCGCTTGGCTAGATGTTAAGTTAATGACATTGGACAAGCTGTCCCCCTTAACAGACGTATTAATGAGATGACATTGAAATCTAAGAGAAGTAAGCAAATGCTGTTCGCCATTCTAAAAACAAAGAAACTTCTTGTAAACTGTAATCTAAGAAAGATGGGTAATAAATTCGGAAAACGCAATCACCGGCGAACAGCACGAAGGCAAAGAGCGAAGCGATTTTGCCGAACCATACGCAGTCGGTTTCCCTAAGAATCGTTTATTTTCAAAATGACAGTTGCAATTTCCCCCAAACTATGTTATAATAACATCGTTGCCCCCTTAGTTAAGTGGATATAACAAATTCCTCCTAAGAATTGGTCATCGGTTCGATTCCGGTAGGGGGTGCCAGATTCAGATTTTCCCGTGCAGATTCCATTCTGTACGGGATTTCTTTTTTTCAATGGTTTAAACTGCCGGAATGTGGTTCATACTGATGGTAAATCCAATCATACAGGAGGAATTGCAACATGGTAAAAGGGGTTCATAAAAAAGTGATTGAAGTGCATCAGCCGGACAGTGCGTATTTTGAAAAGGCAATTTTTTATCTCCGTCCGGGCATCACGCAGCTGCCGCCGGAGCTTGCACAGGCAGCCGCCAGAGAGTATTTGCAGGAACTAGAACCGAACCCGTTGCCGCCGTTTTGGAAGCGGACATTGCCGCTGTTTTGCAGTGCGGTGCTCTCAGCAGCGGCAGCGTGTGCGGTTTGTTTTGCAGTCCTGTAAAATTTCAGAATCAACGGTTGCAGAAAATTTTCCATTTCCGCAAAAACTTTATGAAAACCAGAAAAAAGACCTTGTACTTTTTTTGGAAACATGCTATAATAAAAGTCATGGTATTCTGCCATGACTTTTATTCATTTTTGAAACTTACCAGCCGGAAAAAAGAAGATGTCCGGCTGGCATTTACACCAGAAGAGGACTGAGGAAATTTAGATGAAGCCGGAAAGACAACCAAGAAACCGTACCGCTGCCCCACAGGAAGAAGAAAACCGCATTGCCGGAAGAAATCCGGTCATGGAGGCTTTGAAGAGCGGTACGCCGTTAGATACGATTTATATGAGCGGAAAACAGGGCATTTTAGGGCAGATTGCACAGCTGGCAGCCGATCAGGGCATTCCAGTGAAGATTGTTTCAGATGCTCGGTTATCCCAGATGACCCGCCAGACCCATCAGGGTGTTGTGGCAGACGGTGCTTGTGCAACCTATGCCAGCATTGCAGAAATCTTGGAATACGCTGCGGAAAAAGGCGAAAAACCGCTGCTGCTGATTTGCGATGAAATTCAGGATCCGCACAATTTGGGTGCAATTTTGCGAACCGCAGAGGCGGCAGGCTTTCATGGTATCATCCTTCCGAAACGGCGAAGTGCATCGTTGAATGCAACCGTTGCAAAGACCTCTGCCGGTGCAGTTAGCTGGGTGAAAGTGGCGAGAGTCCCCAATTTGGTGGCAGCCATGGAAGAACTCAAGCAAAACGGTATTTGGATTTACGGAACAGATGCTGCCGGAACGGATTATACGCAGACAGATTTTCGGGATGGCACAGCGTTTGTCATCGGCTCAGAGGGAAATGGCATGGGTCGACTGGTGCGGGAACACTGCGATCAGCTGCTCAGCCTGCCGATGTACGGAAAAGTCAATTCCCTGAATGCATCCGTTGCAGCCAGCATTTTTATGTATGAGGCAGTGCGGCAGCGGCGGAATCCATCCGGAAAACCATAAGTTGCAGAATCTGCCGTTCTGCAATCCCCTGCTTTAAAGGAGTGTAACAGCAAAATATGGCAAATCAAAAATTTTCCGTTGAGGAAATTTTAAAAGAATATCAGTCCGACGAAGCAACGAAAGGGAAAAAAGAATCTCCGTCCGGAAAGCTGGAAACACAAAAAATGTTGAATCATGCCGCCGGCAGAAGAAACGTACCACCGAGTACCGAAGCATCTGCGGAGGCGTATTCTTATGCATCCAGCCGCACCAGACAGCGTACCCCGTATTCTCCTTACCGTTCTGAAATGGCGGCAAATATCAATCAAATCAAACAGAATCGCTATCAGCGGCGAACCGATGTAGAAGAGAGCCGAACCGCTGCGTTCCAGACGCTGGAACTCATGCGGCCAAAGGTGTCATTTGTCCGTTCTCCTGCCATTCGTCCGCAGACCACACCGAATCCAAAGAGCGACCATATTTCAGATTATGACGGTGCAGTTTTGTTAGAACAGCCGGAATCTGAACAGAAGCCGGAGCAGCCGGTATATCAGCCAGCGATTCAGGAAATGCAGGATTCCACCCGTGCCAAAGAGAAGAAGCAGGCACAGAAAAGTCGGAAGCCCAAGAAGCGTACCGAGCAATCTTATCAGCGAGAATCACTGACAGAACCAGAACCAGAGTGGCGAAAGGCAAAGACGGAAACATTTCCGGCAATTACGCCAACACAGACCTTGCAGGAAACCTTGCGAGAGGCACAGGAGGCAGTTGCAAAGGCAGAGGCGGAAGCGGCTGCGGCAGTTGCTGCCTTAAAGGCGGAACAACAGCAGCCACAGAAAAAACAGCCGATTTCACATGCATTTGAAACGCTGCTGACCAGTCCTGCAAAACAACAGGAAAAACAGCAAAAGCAACAGCAGGAGAAAAAGCAGCCTGTTGCGAAAAGATGGTTTTCTGGGAAGAAACGAGTTCCGCAGGTCAATCATACAGCACCGCCGAGTTATCCAGAGCCTGCGGAGGCGTATCGGCAACCAGTAGAACCACAGCCGAAGCCGTATACACCACCCGTGCAAAAGGTAGAAGAGCCGAAGCCCTATACACCGCCAGTGCAAAAGGTAGAAGAGCCGAAGCCGTATATGCCACCTGTGCGAAAGGTAGAAGAGCCGAAGCCGTATACACCACCTGTGCAGAAAGTGGAAGAGCCAAAGCCCTATACACCACCAGTGCAAAAGGTAAAAGAGCCGAAGCCGTATACACCGCCTGTACAAAAAGTGAAAGAGCCAAAGCCGTATACAACACCGGTGAAAAAGGTAGAAGAGCCGAAGCCGTATACATCACCTGTACAAAAAGTAGAAGAGCCGAAGCCGTATACATCACCTGTACAAAAGGCAGAAGAGCCAAAGCCGTATACACCACCGGTGCAGAAAGTGGAAGAGCCGAAGCCCTATACACCGCTTGTACAAAAGATGGAAGAGCCAAAGCCGCATACACCACCGGTGCAGAAAGTGGAAGAGCCGAAGCCCTATACACCATCGGTGCAGAAAGTGGAAGAGCCGAAGCCCTATACACCACCTGTGAAAAAGGTGGAAGAGCCGAAGCCATACACACCACCTGTGCAAGAACCTGTACAGGAAGAAGTAACAGTTTCGACAACATCAGAACCGCTTGAATCGACTCCGGAACAGAAGCCGAAAAAGAAAAAATGGTGGCAATGGTGGAAAAAAGAAACGCCATCTGTACTGAAATTCGCACAGCCAGAAGAATCATACATGCAGCCCGTGCAGGAAGAGCCTGTACAACCGGAAACGTCCTATATACCGCCTGTGCAAGAACCTGCACAGATAGAAGAATCACCAATTATCACAGAACCAGTTGAACCAACTCCAGTACAGAAACCCAAAAAACAGAAAAAGGCACGGAAGAAAAAAGAAAAGCCGTCCAAGCAGCAATTTGCCCAGCCGGAAGAATCGTATGCACCACCTGTGCAGGAATATACGCAGCCGGAAGAAGCGTATGCACCACCTGTGCAGGAATATACGCAGCCAGAAGAAGCGTATATGCCGCCAGTGCAAGAATATATGCAGCCGGAAGAACCGTATACACCACCCGTGCAAGAATATACGCAGCCGGAAGAAGCGTATATGCCGCCAGTGCAAGAATATATGCAACCGGAAGAATCACCAGTTGCCACGGAATCAGAACTAGTTAAATCAACCCCAATACAGAAGCCCAAAAAACAGAAGAAAGTACGGCAGAAAAAAGAAAAGAAGCCAAAGAAACAAAAATCAATTCCAGTGGAAGAATCCACTCCAGTGCCTGTCACAAATGACGTGCCAAATTCAGAATCAGAATTTGCAGCAGGTTATGCACCAGCGGAACAACCGCTGGAAACCGATTGGACAACAGAAGAATCTTCTCATTCAGGATGGTGGGACGATTCAGAATCGAAAATCCCAGGTTCAAGCGGATTTGACCCGACGGAAGAACCAGCACCGCAGCCAGAAGAAAACGAGTCTTATACAGCAAGATTCAAGAAAGTTGTGGTTCAGGAAAGCACTTATACTGAACCAGAACAGCCGAAAAAACCGAGAAAACCAAAGAAAGAAAAAACGCCACGGGTGAAAGTACAGAAGCCTGTTCCGCCAGAACCGAAATCCATTCCCAATCAGGAAGCGGAAATTCGGGTCAACATCAATTTGCTGCGGAACGCCGTCTTTTTCCGGACAGTATCGCTGGCAGTATTGACCGTAATTGGTGCATTTCTTGCCATCGGAGAATCGAGTTATACGCTCTTGTATCCGGCATTATCACAGCTGATGACGGTACGGGGATATTGTTTCCTGCATTTGATTTTAGGGCTGTTGATTCTGTTTATTACATTTCCAACCGTCATCAATGGAATGCGAAAGCTGTTCCATCGAGAGGCAGACAGCGACACGATTGCAGCAATGCCATTGATTCCGTGTCTGCTGACCGTTCTGGCAACGATTTTCGTTCCAGAGCCCATGCAGCATAACTTAGTGCATATTTTCTTGCCGGTTTCCAGCTTTATTTTGCTGATGAACTCTATCGGGAAATTATTCATCATTCGCCGTGCAACTCGGAACTTTGCCCTGCTGACGAAAAACTTTGAAAAGTATATTGTCACCTGTGTGCAGAGTGAAACAGCAGCCGAAGAATTGACCCGTGGGGTAGTGCAAGATTATCCGATTCTGGCAACCATCCGGAAAACAAAACAGATGTCGGATTTCCTCCGCCATACGTATGCATCCGATTTAGCAGACCGATTCAGCAAGAAATTAGCACCGATTGTCGCTGGAATTTCCCTGTTGCTGGCAGCTGCTATCACGGGAATCCGCATTGGCGTTCTGGAAACACCAGCAGAAAATATTCCATTTTTCTGTTCTGTTTTGACAATGCTTCTGACTGCCGGATGCAGTGCCGGAATTCCATTGACTGTGAATCTGCCATTAGACCGTGCCTCGAAGCGGCTTTGTCCGCACGGCTGTACATTGCTGGGCTATCAGAGCGTAGACGATTTTTATGACGTAAATTCTATTTTAGTTCCAGCAGCAACGCTCTTCCCGAAGCAGTCCATTACCATCAGCGGTATCAAGAACTTCTCTGGTTTCCAGGTGGAAGAAGCATTGCTGGATGCTGCTAGCATGGTTTATGCTGCTGACAGCATTTTACAGAACGCATTTGCAGCGTTGGTAGAAGAAAAAGATGGCGGGATGCTCTATCAGGTAGAAGATTGTTCCTATGAGGACAACCTCGGAATTTGTGGCTGGATTCGTCACCGTCGGGTGCTGTTGGGCAATCGGGAAATGATGATGGCTCATCATGTTGAAGGCATGCCGACAAAGGTTCGGGAACTGGAAATGACCAGCGGTAGCCAAGATGTTTTGTATTTGTCTGTCAGCGGTGTTGTGGCAGGGATGTTTGTCATTGATATTACCGCTGACCCGATGGTGAAACGTCAAATGCAGCGGTTGAAAGAAGAACAGATTTCCGTCATTGTTAAGAGTGTGGACAGTTGTATCACATTGCAGCGATTGACAACACTGTTCGGCGTGCCGGATAGCATGCTGAAGATTCTGCCATCCGCCGATAATGATTTATACGAAAAAGAAACCGCTCCGCTGCAAGATGTGAGTGCTTCCACGATTCATGATGGTTCGTTCTTTGGAACGGCTCGCCTGCTGCTGGAAGCAAGAAGCATCAAACGGGCAGCAACGACAGGCTTATTATTACAGGTGATTGCTGTTATTTTGGGACTGTCCATTTGTATTGGTTATATTCTGGTCAATGGGTATGATAATATTACGTCACAAACCTTGTTATTCTTCCAGTTGGTGATGACAGGGTTGACCTTGTTGACCACCCGCTTGAAATAAAGGAGGAAATGGATTTGCGAAAACAACGCAATACCGATGCAGAGGAAACACAATTTGTTTCTGCCTCTGAAATTGCAGCGAAACGCTCTACCGATCAGCTGGATACCCAGCAATTAGATGCGGTACAAACGGAATATCGGGATCGAAACCCATACCGCAGAGAAAAACAGGAATTACACGGAACGCCGATGACTCCGGAACAGGAAGCGGCATCCTATCGAGAACAAACCTATAACAGCAATTATGGGAATGCATCCCAGCAGCCGTATAACAATGGCTATGGAAACGCATCGCAACAGCCGTACAACAATGGTTACAGGAACGCATCGCAGCAGCCATACAACAATGGTTACGGGAACGCACAACAGCAGCCGTATAACAATGGTTATGGCAACGCACCCCAACAACCATACAACAATGATTATGGCAACGCACCGCAGCAACCGTATAACAATGGTTATGGGAACGCACCGCAGCAACCGTACAACAACGGTTATGGCAATGCACCGCAACAACCGTATAACAACGGTTATGGCAATGCACCGCAACAGCCATACAATAATGGTTATAGCAATGCACCCCAACAGCCGTATAACAATAGCTACAGCAATGCACCGCAGCAACCGCATTATAACACTTATAACAATAATGCCCCTCGGCAAAATTATGCTGGTGGACAGCAGCATTCCGGTTCTTCCTATCGGGGAACTGCAACAACTGCTTCTCCACGTCCGCAGCGGCAGCAAGCTGCACCACCGCCGCAAAAGCCGCCAGTTTCTTCACAGCGAAGTACAAGCCAGCGAACTGCTCCGGCAGAGCCGGTTCGTCAGAAAGCTGCTCGTACCAGAAGCCCGAAAAGTCGAGTCGGTGGCGGCATTTTAGGGAAAGCCATTCGGGCGGTTTTATGGGTGATTATCATTGTGTTTGTGCTGTATTCCGCTGTTTCCCTGATTGGAATCTTACGAATGCATCGGGAAACCGCAGAAAATCGTGCGAATATCTCGGATGTTATGGATGCTGCTTATGTCAGTAATGTGCTATTGATTGGAACGGATTCCAGAGACCTTTCACAAGAACGAGGGCGTTCCGATTCCATGATTTTAGCGTCCATCAATAAGAAAACCAGGGAATTGACCCTGACTTCTTTTCTGAGAGATAGCTATGTTTATATTGATGATGAATATGGATATGGCAAGCTGAATGCAGCGTATTCCTATGGCGGAGCAGGGTTGCTGATGGATACCATCGAATCGAACTATGGCGTGCGAATTGATGATTATATTTTGATCTCCTTTGCAGCCTGTGCGAATGTCATTGATGCAGTTGGTGGGGTAAAGTTAGACCTCACTGATGAAGAAGCAGATGCCGTCAACGAAATTCTCATCAGTGAAGTGAATGAGCTGATGGGGGATGACCGGAACGATGATTTGTTAGATTGTGGCGGTAAACAGAAGTTAGACGGCAAGCAAGCACTCTCTTACAGCCGAATCCGTTATGTTGGCAATGCAGACTTTGAACGGGCAAGCAGACAGCGAACCGTGATGACACAGGTTCTGAAAAAGGCAGCAGTCAACCCCGTTGCTATGGCGAGAATTTTTGTGACAGCATTGCCGGAACTGTCCACGAATTTATCTGTTGGAAAATCTTATGGTTATACGCTACGTGCACCGATTTTGTTGATCGGTTATCAGTTGAAAACGCAGCAGATTCCAGCAGATGACACCTTTTATGGGGATGATGTTGACGGAGAGTCGGTTTTAAGAGTAGATTGCGATGCAAATCGGCAAGTGCTAAAAGACACGATTTATCGAAAATCGTAAAACACATAAAAAAATAACAGCTGGAGAAACACCAGCTGTTATTTTTTTGTCTTCGTGTGTATAAAACGTGCAAAGGTTGCCCATGCTTTTGATGAGGTGAAAAGAAATGAAACGAACCATCAAACTTTGGGAAATCGCATTGCTCATTGGCTGCCTGTTGACCTTGCTGTTTGGCAATCTCTTTCAGGCAGAAAAAACAGTCTCTGATTTACAGCAGCACGTTCTGCGGATGCATATTCTTGCAAATTCCGACAGCGATGCCGACCAGCAATTGAAGTATCAGGTGCGAGATGCCCTGTTAGCATCCTCTGAAACGTTGTTCGGTAGCAGTCAGCCAGAAAGTCGGGAGGCATTGGAAACCACTGCAAAAGCCCACCTGCATGAAATGGAAACGATTGCACAACAGGTCGTGCAGGAGCAGGGATATTCCTATCCAGTCAAAGCCGAGTTGGTGACGATGCCCTTTACAGAACGTACCTATGAAGATTTAACAATGCCAGCTGGTACATACGAAGCTATTCGCATTACCATTGGAGCAGCTGCCGGAAAGAATTGGTGGTGTGTAATGTATCCGCCATTATGTATTCCAGTGGCAGAAGATGTTGCTGTACAGGATGAGCAGGCAAAAGCCTATTTTTCCGATGCCGAACAAGATGTGCTCTATCATCCCGAACGCTATCGGGTCAAATGGAAGCTAGCGGAGTGGTTCAAGAAGTGGACAACCTCCGAGCAAACAGACCATACAACTTCTCACATTTCAGACCTGCGAACATTCTTTTGAGGTTGATTATTTTGGCATGCGGAAGGAGGCAACTGGAATGCCGTTCTTTCCGTAAACGCCGACATCACACCAGTTCCGCCAAGCGTACCGCATGGATGCCGGAATCCGCACATTTGGAGAGGTCAGGCGGACAAAGTTGTCCCGAAATTCTGCAACTGCCGGATAGTAAACGCCATCCGTTCCAGCCAGTTCAAATACGGCTGCTTCGCCATCCTTTGCAACAACAGGCTGAGAGAATTGCAGAATATATGCACCGCCAGATGCATATGCATTTTTACAGTACGGAGCTTCTGCATCCATCGCCGGAATCGCCCGATAAACCCGATACAGGGCTTGCAGAGCCAGACGGTGTGCCACGGTTCGCTTGTCAGCTGGATGCATGTTGTTGTATTCGCCGCAGTCCATTGTCACAGCTAACCCCGTGTTGCGGAGTGTCCGGAATACCTGCATTTGTGCTTCTCGCAGTTCAGCCCAGTTTGTACGGGATTCTTCCCCTTCGTAGCTGAACATTGGCAGCTGAACAATCAGGAACGGCATGGTTTCGTCGCCCCAGTCTTTCCGCCAGCGGTTGATTAAGACAGTCAGCAGCTGTGCATAGCTGTCCGGACGGTTGTCATCGTTTTCGCCCTGATAATACCAGAATCCCCGTAAGGTGTACGGCATGACTCGGGAGAGCATGGTTTTATATAAGCCGCATGGACGCAACGGATTGCGGCTGCCCATTGGACCTGGATAGCGGTTTTCACCGCAGCGTTCCAGAACCTGATTCCATTTAATTTTTGGGTTTTCCTGATAGCAGGCAGTCATCCGCTTTTCCCATGCATTCTGATATGCCAGATATGCGGCGTAATCCGCTGCCATTTCTGCATCGGTCTTTCCTCGGCAGGCGGACAGGTAAGCTGCCCAGTACGGATGTAAGGCAGTGTGTCCGGTCAGGTCGGCAGACGGTACCCAGCAGCTGGCAGAAGTGCCAGTATAGTTGCAGCCAATGACCCCAACAACGACACCCAATTTCTGTGAAAGTTCCTTTGCGGCAAGGTATGCCACGGCAGACCATTCCGCAACATTGGTTGGATTTGGCATCTGCCAGCGGTTTTTCCGTTCGTTCTGGAAATAAGCAGCATGCATCACGCCACTTCTCTGCACATGATAATAGCGAACCCGGCTGCGTTCGCAGCGGGAAAGTTCCAACTTTCCGTTGACAGCATTCTTCACTGGAAATTCCATATTGGATTGTCCGCCAGCCAGCCAGACTTCCCCGATGGCAACATCCTGAAAATGAATTTCTGTATGGCTATCTTTTGCGAATAGGCTGAGCCCTGTTCCAGCAGGCTGCGGCGGAAATTGCAGCCGCCAGCTGCCGTCTTCTTTTACGGTGGTAGAAGCATATAATTTTCGTTCCGGAATGGAAACGGTGATAATTGCACCGACTTCGCCGATGCCGAATACAACAATATTTTTTTCTCTTTGCAGAACCATATGGTCGCTGAACACGGCTGCAAGTTGTAGCATATGAAAGACTCCCTTTTGGTTTATAGATTTCATAGATAAAAAAGAACTCACGCTGTTACATTCTGGTTTTATTATACCAGAAAGAACGGGATTCGTCAATCCAAAATCAGAAAGAAGCTGAAAACGGACAGAAAAAGCCAGAGAAAGGCGGCGTAAGATGTGAAATTTCTGTAAAATTTAAAACGGAACGCTTGACATCTTTTCGGTACTCTGTTATAATACTTAGAGAAAACAAAGCAGAGCATCATCGTTCTCACCGTTTGGCTGTTGTCGAAACGGTCAATATTCCCTGTTTCGTTCTGGTTTGTGAGAATCGGTGCGGAAATTGGTGGAAACGAGGTCGAATGATGCGTACTTTTTTTGAAAAGTACGCATTTTATTTTTGTTTGAAAATAATATGTTTGGAGGTGCTGGCTATCAGCAAACAAGAGCTGCAAATCAATGAAGAAATCCGGGATAGAGAAATCCTGGTCATTGATCAGAACGGGACAAAGCTTGGAACGATGTCCGCAAGAGATGCACAAAAACTTGCGTATGAACAGGATCTGGACTTGGTAAAAATCGCCCCGCAGGCAACCCCGCCGGTCTGCCGGATTATGGACTACGGCAAGTATTGCTTTGAACAGCAGAAGCGGGAAAAGGAAGCAAAAAAGAATCAGAAAGTGGTTTCCATCAAGGAAATCCGGATGTTTTCTGCAATCGATACCCACGACTTTGAAACAAAGGTAAATCAGGCAAAGAAGTTTCTGGAGGGCGGCGATAAGCTGAAGGTTTCCGTTCGGTTCCGTAAGCGTGCAATTGCCCATCCGCAGCTCGGAGAAGAACTGCTCAACCGCTTTAAGGAAGCGTGTGCAGCAGTCGGTACTGTTGAAAAGCCGGCAAAAATGGAAGGCCGCAGTATGGTCATGTTCATTTCACCGAAGGCATCCAAGTAAGAGGAGGAACTCGCAATGGCAAAGATTAAGACAAAAACACATTCCGGTGCAAAGAAGCGGTTTAAGGTTACTGCAAACGGAAAGGTAAAGTATCAGAAGACCAATAAAAGACACAGACTGACCCAGAAGGACACCAAGCGGAAGAGAATCGCTCGTACCGTTGGTATTGCTGATGTAACCAATGCACCGGCACTGAAGAAGCTTCTGCCGTATCTCTAAGATACAATCCGCAGAACGGACAGTCAATCGAGAAAAGAGAAACACATAGATATTCGGAGGTAGAAGCAAATGGCACGGATTAAAGGTGCGATGATGACTCGCAAGAGAAGAAATAAGACCCTGAAGCTCGCAAAGGGCTATTTTGGTGCAAAGAGCAAGCACTTCAAGATGGCAAAACAGGCCGTTATGAAGTCTGGCAACTATGCATATGTTGGAAGAAAGCAGAAGAAGAGAGAATTCCGTCAGCTCTGGATCACCAGAATTTCTGCTGCATGCAAGCTGAATGGTATCAACTATTCTCAGTTCATGAACGGCTGCAAGAAGGCTGGCATTACCTTGAATCGGAAGATGCTGTCTGAAATTGCAATCACCGATGCAGCAGGTTTCACTGCGATTGTAGAAAAGGCAAAGGCTGCTCTTTAAGGGGCAAGCTTGGAACACGCTCCGGTTTTTTTGAAAAAACGGGGCGTGTTTTGTTATATATAGGGAAATTTTCAGCAGACAGGAGGCAGAACCGCAATGGAATTCCGCATGACCGCAATTACTGCAAAGGACAACCCTTCCATTCAGCTTTACCGGAAACTGGTGCGGCAGCGAAAAGCCAGAACCCAAAACCAGCAATTTGTGTTAGAAGGGTATCGGCTTGTCACAGATGCCGTGCATTTTTCAAGGAAACTGACCCATCTGTTCCTGACAGAAGCAGCGTGGGAACGCTATCAGGAAGAATTTTGCTCTTTAGAGGCTGATTTGAGAGAAACAAAACGCTTGCTTATTTCAAATGAACTTGCTATGGAGTTGACGGAAACCGAACATCCGCAGGGCGTGTTTGCCATTTGTCAGATGCCGGCGGAACAAGTTCCAATCGTTGCAGAGGGAACGTATCTGGTACTCTACCAGCTGCAAGACCCTGGCAATATGGGAATGCTGCTGCGAACTGCTGCTGCAATGGGCGTTTCCGGTGTGATTTGCTGCCAAAGCTGCGATTTTTATAGTCCAAAAGTTGTGCGTGCAACGATGGGAGCATTGTTTCATGTGCCAGTGATGCAGATGCCGGATGCAGAAACGGTTTTGCAGAGCCTGCGGGCTGCCAATATTGTTTCCTGTGCCTCTGTGGTGCAGGGCGATGCCGAACAAGTGGGGCTTTGTGAACTGGGCAACGGCTGTGCCGTCTGGATTGGAAACGAGGGAAACGGATTGCCGGAATCCGTTGTGCAGCAGTGTGAACGCCGGATTACCATTCCGATGAAAGGCTATATGGAATCGCTGAATGCTGCTATGGCAGCTGGAATTATGATGTGGGAAATGACAAAACCAAGATGAGGGAATCCACATGGAACAGGAAAGTATCTATGATTGGCTCTGGTTGCTGTTGGTATTCGGGGCAGGCAGCCGGAAAATCTGGAAACTGTTAGAACAGTATGAAACACCGCAGAAAGTACGGCAAGTCTTGCAGACGGAAACAGACCTGCCTTTTATTCACGAGCGAGAACAACGCAGCATTCGTTCCATCACAAATGAGCAAATCGGAAAACTGATGCAGAATTGTGCGGAAAAACGGATTGAACTGGTGGCGTACGATGATGAAAATTATCCGGAATCGCTTCGCCAGATTTACAATCCGCCGGTAGTGCTGTTCTATCAGGGGCAGCTTTCTGTGCTGAGTGATTATCCAGCTTTAACCGTTGTTGGAACAAGAAAGCCCAGCTCGTACAGCATCCGCACAGCGGATTTGCTGTGTCGGTGTCTGGCAAAGAGTGGAATGCTGCTGGTCAGTGGTTTTGCAGTCGGATTGGATTCGGTTGCCCATCGGGCAGCCTTGCTTTCCGGTGGAAAGACAGTTGCTGTAATGGGCTGCGGTCTAGATGTGCCATACCCCAAGCCGAACGCTTCCGCAAAGAAATATATCATGCGAAATGGCTTGCTGTTGTCAGAATTTCTGCCAGGGACAGAACCATCTCGGCAGAATTTTCCGATGCGGAATCGGATTTTAGCCGGTGTCAGTGGCGGAACATTGGTGATTCAAGCACCAATTGGCAGCGGAGCGTTGATTACGGCGGAACAGGCAATGGAACAGGGTAAGCCTGTTTTTTGTTTACCGCCAGCGGACATATTTGACAATCAATATGCAGGTGTGGTAAAATACCTGCGAGAGGGTGCGATTCCGGTTTTCGCACCGGAGGACATCCTGCAAGAATATGACCACGGCTGTGAACAGCGGTTGATAGAAGTTTCGATGCAAGCCGTTTTAGAGCAGCAGGAACAGAATCAGTTGAAATCTTCGGATTCCTCAGAAGCCGCTGCTGCGGTGGAATTACCGCCGAAAAAGTTTGCAAAGCCGAAAGCACAGTCCGCACCATCCATTTCAGAAGAGCAGAAATCTGCTCCAACGGTTGACCGTTCTGTGCTGGAAACATTAGACCCACTATCCAAGAGCATTATGGAACTGTTGTTGGAACAATCTCCCTTGCACATTGACCAGATGGTTTTGATGTTGCAGGAAGATGCCGAGGAAGTAGCAGCGTGTCTGACAGAACTGGCGATTGAACAGTTGGTGCAGCGGCAGCCAGGGCAGTATTATTGTGTATGTTGAGAAAAACCCGTTCGTTTAGAACTATGTCGCATCGGAATGCGGCAAAGCGGAACAGGAGAAAAAGAATATGTCAAATTTGGTGATTGTAGAATCGCCGGCAAAGGCGAAAACCATTCAAAAATATTTAGGAAAAGATTTTGATGTCATTGCCTCTATGGGGCATATCCGGGACTTGCCAAAGTCAAAGTTTGGTGTGGATATTGAAAACCACTTCGAGCCAAAGTATGTGGATATGAAGGGCAAGGAAGACGTCATTAAACAGTTGAAATCCCATGCAGCAAAATGTGATAAAATTTATCTGGCAACCGACCCTGACCGAGAAGGAGAGGCGATTTCTTGGCATATCGCCCAGATGCTGCATCTGGATATGCAGGATAATAATCGGGTTGCTTTTAATGAAATCACAAAGAGCGGCGTGCAAGCAGGGATGGCAAATCCCCATCGAATTGATATCAATTTGGTGAATGCCCAGCAGGCACGGCGTGTATTAGACCGAATTGTCGGCTATCAGCTCAGTCCGTTCCTCTGGAGAAAAGTACGGCGTGGTCTGTCTGCCGGAAGAGTGCAGTCGGTTGCCGTTCGATTGGTTGTTGACCGAGAAAATGAAATTCGGGCATTCCAGCCGCAGGAATATTGGACGATTGACGCAAAACTTTCCGCAGCAGCTTCTAGAAAAGTCTTTTCGGCAAAGCTAGCAGCTGTAGATGGAAAGAAAGTCGATAAAACAGAAATCTCCAGCAAGGAACAGGCAGATGCAATTGTTGCACGTTTACAGGAAGCCCCGTTTGTTGTAAAGTCCGTGAAAAAACGGGTGACGAAAAAGCATCCGTCCGCTCCGTTCATCACATCGACCTTACAGCAGGAAGCCTCTTACCGCTTGAGTTTTCAGTCCAAGCGAACCATGAAAGTCGCACAGGAACTGTATGAAGGCGTGGAGATTCAAGGCATGGGTGCAGTGGGTTTGATTACCTATATGCGTACCGATAGCCTGCGAATCTCAGACGAGGCGAAAAAGGCAGCAGCAGACTACATTCTCTCTGCCTATGGAGAATCCTATCTGCCGCCAACGCCACGGGTCTATAAGACAAAGAAAAATGCACAGGATGCCCACGAAGCGATTCGTCCATCTATGCCGGAACTGACACCGGAGCAGGTGAAAAGCAGCCTGACAACTGACCAATATAAATTATACCGCCTGATTTGGGAACGGTTTATCGCCAGCCAGATGGCAGATGCTCTGATGGATACGATTTCAGTGGATATTGATGCAGACAACTGCTTATTTAAGGCAAGCGGTTCTACGATGAAATTCGATGGATTCACCGTGCTGTATGAAGAAACCAGAGATAACAAGGGCGATAAAGATAAATCTGAAAATAAGAATCTGCCGGAACTGCACGAGGGTGATGCATTAAAACTGCGTGCACTGGATGGTAATCAGCACTTCACACAGCCGCCGACTCGTTACTCTGAAGCTTCTCTGATTAAGGCAATGGAAGAATACGGAATTGGTAGACCGAGCACCTACGCTCCAACCATCACAACGATTACCGCTCGAAATTATGTAGAGCGAGAGGGCAAACAGCTGAAACCAACGGTATTGGGTGAAGTGGTAACACAGTTGATGAAGGAACTCTTTAAGAACATTGTAGATGTCAAGTTTACTGCCAAGATGGAAAGTGATTTGGATGATGTGGAACGGGGAGAAAAGAACTGGGTGCAGTCGCTGGAACAGTTCTATGGTGATTTCTCTCAGACACTGAAAACAGCTGAAGAAAAGATGGAAGGCAAGCGGGTCAAGATTCCGGACGAAGAAACAGACGAAGTCTGTGAAGTCTGCGGCAAAAAGATGGTCATTAAAATCGGACGGTTCGGGCGGTTTTTGGCTTGTTCCGGTTTCCCAGAATGCACCAATACTCGAAAGATTGTGCAGGAAATGCCGGGCTGCTGTCCACTTTGCGGCGGAAAAATGGTATTGAAAAAGTCCAAGCGTGGCAGAAGTTTCTATGGATGCAGCAACTTTCCGGAATGCAACTTTATGACATGGAATATTCCGGTTGCAGAACAGTGTCCGCAGTGTGGTTCGACCTTGTTCCAAAAGGGCGGCAAGTCCGGCAAGCTGATTTGTGAAAAGCCGGGCTGCGGATTTGAAAAAAATCTTTCAGGCGGAGGTCAGGCATGACAGAACAACGGAAACAGGCAATTGTCATTGGTGGCGGACTGGCAGGCTGTGAAGCAGCATGGCAGCTTGCCCAAAACGGCATTGCCGTTACGCTCTACGAACAGAAGCCGGTGCATTATAGTCCGGCACATCATCGGAATGGTCTGGCGGAACTGGTCTGCTCCAACTCGTTGAAAGCAGACCGTCTGGCATCCGCAGCCGGATTGTTGAAAGCAGAAATGGAACGCATGGGGTCACTGTTGATTCCCTGTGCACGGAAAACTTCCGTTCCAGCTGGCGGAGCACTGGCAGTGGATCGGGATGCATTTTCCGATTTGGTAACGGAACAAATCCGCTCCCATCCGCTGATTACGCTGGAAACTGCAACCATTGACGAAATCCCAGCGGGAAATGTAGTCGTTGCAACTGGTCCTTTAACAGAGGGAAAACTTGCAGAGCAAATCGAACAGCTTTGCGGTACACGGCTGCGTTTTTTTGATGCGGCTGCACCGATTGTCAAGTATGAAAGTCTGGATGCGGAAAAAGTCTTTTTCGCTGCCCGTTATGGCAGAGGAACGGCGGATTATATCAACTGTCCGATGAATCAGGAAGAATACGAGGCATTTTATGAGGCTCTGGTCAACGCAGAACGGGCAGAACTCCACGACTGCGACAAGAACTTTTTCCGAGTCTATGAAGGCTGTATGCCGATTGAGATTCTGGCATCCCGTGGGAAAGATACCATGCGGTTTGGCCCTCTGAAGCCAGTTGGCTTGACTGACCCTCGTACCGGTCGCCGTCCGTATGCAGTCATTCAACTGCGGCGGGAAAATCAGGAGGGTACGATGTACAACATTGTCGGCTTCCAGACCAACTTGAAATTTGGCGAACAAAAACGGGTCTTTTCCATGATTCCGGGCTTAGAGCACGCAGAATTTGTGCGGTATGGTGTGATGCATCGGAATTCTTTCTTGGACAGCCCACGGCTGTTGGGGGCAGATTATGCCCTTCGCAGCAATCCAAATTGTTTCTTTGCAGGGCAGATGACGGGCGTGGAAGGCTATATTGAATCCGCAGCCAGCGGCATTTTAGCTGGTCAGAACTTAGCACGCCGGATGCAGGGCAAAGCTCCGCTGATTTTGCCGAGAGAAACGATGATGGGAGCATTGGCTGCCTATATCAGTGATGAAACGGTTGCACAGTTCCAGCCGATGGGCTGCAATATGGGCATTCTGCCAGAACTGCCGGAACGCATTCGAGATAAGAGAGAAAAATATCAGGCATATGCGGATCGGGCATTGGCAGCATTGGATGCCTATTTGCAGCAGACTGCGGAGAACACAACCGAGGGGGAAGGGCAATGAATATTTTAATCGATGCATTCGGTGGCGATCATGCACCGCTGGAGGTCATCCAGGGTGCTGTTCGTGCTGTGCAGGAACTGGGTGTGACCGTCACACTGGTTGGAGCAGAAAACCAGATTCGCCAGTGTGCAGAAGAACATCATCTCTCACTGGACGGACTGCAAATTCTGCACGCTCCGGCAGTGTTCGACATTCATGAAGAGCCGAGCACCCTGCTGAAACAGCATGCAGATAGTTCGATGGCAGTTGGAATGCAGGCACTGCATGACGGAAACGGAGATGCCTTTGTTTCTGCCGGCAGTACCGGTGCTTTGCTGATGGGTGCAACGTTTCTGGTCAAGCGGATTCGGGGCGTAAAACGAGCAGCATTAGCACCGATTCTTCCGACAGCAACAACGCCATTTATGTTATTGGATGCCGGAGCAAACAATGACTGCCGTCCGGAAATGCTGGTGCAGTTTGCCGTGATGGGCAGTGCTTATATGGAACGGGTCATGGGCATTCCACAGCCAAAGGTGAAATTGTTGAATGTTGGAGCGGAGGAAACCAAGGGCAGAGAGTTGGATTTAGAGGCATATCGCCTTTTAGAACAAGCTCCGGTGCATTTTTGTGGAAACATAGAAGCACGGGAATTGCCGTTTGGAGTAGCGGATGTGGTCGTTGCCGATGGATTTACGGGAAACATCGCCTTGAAACTGTATGAAGGCATGGGAAAATTCATGGGCAGCCAGTTGAAAGAAAATATTTTTGCCGGAGCAAACGGAAAATTGTCCGCACTTTTGGTGCTGCCGAAAATCAAAGCCCTGACCAAAAAGATGGACTATAAAGCCGTAGGCGGTGCAATGATGCTGGGCGTTCAGAAACCCGTTGTCAAGGCTCACGGCAGTTCCGATGCAACTGCATTTTTCAATGCGATTCGGCAGGCGAGAGATTGCGTTGCCGGCGATATGATTGCAGCAATGACAAAGTTCATGCAGCAGGAACAAGTAAAAAAAGCGTAACAAACGTTTTAGATCTTATATGATTACAGAAAGGATTGGGCAGATATGGAACAGGTGCATTTCGAGCAGTTTGAAACAGAAATTCGCTATCATTTTAAGAATCGTCATTTCTTAGTTGAGGCACTGTCACACTCCTCTTATGCCAATGAGAAGAAAAAGTGCCGCTGCAGCAACGAACGGCTGGAATTTTTGGGGGACAGCGTGCTTTCCATCGTCGTATCCTCTTATTTATTCCATCAGTTTCCGGAACTGCCGGAGGGCGAACTGACGAAACTGCGGGCATCTCTGGTTTGTGAGAAGGCGTTGCACGTCTTTGCACAGGAAATTCACTTGGGGGATTACTTGCTGTTGGGAAAGGGCGAAGAACATACTGGCGGCAGAATGCGTTCTTCGATTTTGGCAGATGCCTTTGAAGCCGTCATTGCAGCCATTTATCTGGATGGCGGCATGGAAGCCGCAGAACGGCATATTATGCGGTTTATTCCGAAGAATCTGGAACAGCGGGAATCGCTGGGATTCCGGGATTATAAGACGGCATTGCAGGAAGTCATTCAGAAGAATCCGGAAGAAAAAGTGGAATATGTTTTGGTGTCGGAGAGCGGCCCAGACCATGCAAAGGCATTTCAGGTGGAAGTCTGCTTAAATTCCAACGTGATTGGTGTTGGAACAGGCAGAAGCAAAAAGGCAGCTGAACAGATGGCAGCCAAAGAAGCCCTGCGGCTGATGGGCTATGAAAAATAAGGGCAACATTGCCATATTTGTTCCGCATGCAGGCTGTCCGCATCAGTGCAGTTTCTGCGACCAGCGGAAAATCAGTGCAGCACAGCAGATTCCAACTTTGGAACAGGTGCAGGAAATTTGCCGGCAGGCAATTGCACATCCACGCCGACCAAAACAATTGGAGATTGCCTTTTTTGGCGGCAGTTTTACAGCCATTCCGGAAAAAGAACAAAATGCTCTGTTGGAAGCCGTACAGCCATTTTTAGCGGCAGAGGGCGTGACAGGAATTCGAATTTCCACCCGTCCCGACTGCATTACACCGGAGATTTTGCAGCGATTGCAGCAGTTTCATGTGACCGCCATTGAACTGGGAGCACAGAGCATGCAGGATGCGGTCTTGCAAAAAAATCATCGGGGTCACACCGCACAAGATGTGCGGAATGCTGCAAAGTGGATTACAGCTGCTGACTTTTCGCTGGGACTGCAAATGATGATTGGCTTGGACGGCAGCACACCGGAGCAGGAACGGAAAACTTTGCAGGAGTTGCTTGCCCTGCATCCGGACACCCTGCGAATTTATCCTCTGGTTGTGCTGAAAGGAACGGAATTAGCGGAACGGGTGCAGAATGGCAGCTTTGTCCTGTATGACTGGGAAACCGTTCTGGAACTCTGTGCCGATGCCCTCTGTGCGTGTCGGCAGCAGGGTGTGCGAGTCATTCGCTGCGGACTGCATGCAGAAGATACGGTGCAGTCAGAAGCCGTTGCTGGATTCTATCATCCGGCGTTTCGGGAATTGGTGGAATCTCGGCTGTGTTTACGGGTTCTCAAACAGTGGATGCAGCAACATCCGCAGGAAACCATGGCAGAAGTACAGGTTGCTCCCGGTTGGAGCAGTCGGGTTGCCGGACATCATGCCTGCAATCGGGCAGCCTGTCGGGAAGCTGGGGTTTCGCTGCGAATCATAGAAACAGCAGCCATTCCAGCAGGAATGCTGCAAATCGGAAAGGACGGATACGATGTTTTTCAAATCGCTGGAACTGCAAGGATTTAAGTCCTTTCCGGATCGGGTGAAACTGGAATTTGAACAGGGTTTGACCGCCGTGGTTGGCCCCAATGGCAGCGGAAAAAGCAACATCGGCGATGCGATTCGCTGGGTATTGGGGGAACAGTCCACGAAGCTGCTGCGTGGAAATCGCATGGAAGATGTTATTTTCTCCGGAACAAAACGCCGGAAACCGTCTGGATTTGCTGCCGTTACCATTCAGCTGGATAACCAAACCGGTCTGTTTGGGGAATCCTACGGGGAAACGATTGCCATTACCCGAAAGCTTTACCGCAGCGGAGAAAGTGTCTATCAGATCAACGGGAAAGCCGTTCGGCTGAAAGACGTGCAGGAACTACTGATGGATACCGGTATGGGGCGAGATGGCTATGCGATTATCGGACAGGGACGCATTGCGGAAATTGTCAGTGCACGCAGCACCGATCGCCGGGAGTTGTTTGAAGAGGCAACGGGTGTTTCTAAGTTTCGCTATAAACGGGAAGAAGCCGAGCGAAATTTACAGGCTGCACAGGAGAATTTAGTGCGGTTGCAGGATATTGCAGCGACTTTAGAGGGCAGAGTCGAACCGCTCCGCCAGCAGGCAGAAGTTGCCAAGCAATTTTTGAAGCTGTCAGAACAGCAGAAAAAATTAGAACTTTCGCTCTGGATGCAGCAGCTGACTGGTTTAGATCAAGAAAAAGCTGCCCTGCGAGATACGCTCTTACAGGCACGAGGGAATGAACAGAATGCTGCACTGGATTTGAAGCAGGCAGATGCATTGCTGCAAGAACAATATCGGGAAATGCAGCAGACAACGGTTCGGATTCAGAATCTACGGGAATCGGTACAGCAGGCAGAAGAAACCGCTGCTCAGACACAAGCAGACCTTGCGGTCTGTGCGAATGAACAGCAGCACAACGAACAGCGGCTGATACAGGTTGCACAGCAGCAAAAAGATGCTGCTGCAGCGGAACAAACTGCTACAGAACAGCTGCAAACGCAGCAGGCAGCCATACAGACCTTACAGGAGCAAAAAGCCACCGCCGTCAAAGCCTGTCAGGAACAGGAGCAGTTCCAGAAAGAACTTGCCAAGCAGCTGACCGCCGCAGCCGCAGTCGTGAAAGAAGCAGAAACCAAACTGCGTACCAGCTACGGCAATCAGAACCATTCCTTTGCAAGGGCAGAATCCCTTGCCGCACAAATCGAAACGATACAGGCACAGACGGTTTCGCAGACTGCACAGGCAGCCGCTTTGCAGCAGCAATTGCAGGCAGCCGCTGAAACGGAACAGCAGACGATAGACGCTGTTTCGGCAGCAGTCGAGGCGGAAACAGCGGTGCGTGTGGCGTTAGAGGCGGCACAGCAGCAACACAAAACCCTTGCAGCCCATCTGGAACAGCAGCAAGTACAAAATGCCCAGCGGCAGATGCAGTTGCAGACCGCTCAGCAGCGGTTGCAGTTGTTGCAGGAGATGGAACACAATATGGAAGGCTATGCTGGCAGTGTCAAGGCAGTTTTGCAGGCAGAGCACGGCAAGCCACATGGTGTATATGGAACGGTTTCGCAACTGTTGACGACAGAATCTCGGTATAGTCTGGCAATTGAAACAGCTTTAGGCGGAGCGATGCAAAATATTGTTGTTGCAGATGAAACCGCAGCCAAGGACTGGATTCGCTACCTGAAAACAAAACGAGCCGGACGGGCAACCTTCCTGCCCTTGACTGCTATTAAAGGGCAGGTGTTGAAAGAATCCGCAGTCTTGCAGGAAACAGCAGTCATCGGTTTGGCGTGCGATTTGGTGCAGTATGATGCAAAGTTTCAGAATATTGTATTCTCTTTGCTGGGACGGATTGTAATTGCAGAAAATCTGGACGATGCCACCCGACTGGCACAGCGGTATGGCTACCGTTTCCGCATTGTCACGCTAGATGGACAGGCGATTAACGCCGGCGGTTCATTTACAGGTGGTTCTTCCCAGAAAAAAGGTGGAATCCTGACCCGAAAGAATGAACAGCTTGCCTTACAGCAGACCATTCAGCAGTTACAGGAACAGGTACAGGCAGATGCGGAACAATTCCGCCAGCAGAAAGCTGCCGTACAAAAGCAGCTGGAACAGGTGCAAACATTACAAAATCAGTTGCACCACGAGCATGCAGAACAATTATTGGCGGTTAATCGCCGCGAAAACCGCAAAGAAGCAGTTCCAGCAGCTGCAACAACAGCTTTCAGAACGGCAGCAGCAACGAAAGCAGCTGTCAGAACAAGTGGCAGCGTTACAACAGCAGCACGCAACTGCAAAGGCAGAATGGGAGCGGGTGCAGGCAGATTTGACTGCCCTACAAGCACAGCAGCAGGAAGCCAAACAGCAGCAGGAAACCTTGTCTGCGGAACAAGCAGCTGTTCGGGAACAGCTGACCACCCGTCAGATTGCAGCGGCAAAGCTGGAGCAGGCATATTTGAGTCAACAGCAGCAGATTGCAGAACAACAGGAGCGGTTGCAGCAATGCAGACAGCAGAAACAGCAATTGACAGAAGCAGAAGCGGCTTGCCGAGAACAGGCGGTTCAATTGCAGCAGCAGGAACAGGAACTGCAAACCAAGCTGACGACCTGTCGAGAACAGATGACGCAACACCGCAAGACCATTGAACAGCTGCAACGGATTCACGCAGAACAGGAACAGCGGATTCGTCAGCAGCAAGAGGGCATTCGGGAGTTGAGTGCTGCACGGGAACGGGCAGCGGCAGAAGTTGCCCAGCTGGAAACAAAACAACATACACTGGAACAGCAGCGTGACCGGATTGTGCAGCAGATGCGAGAACAATATGATGTGACGTTATCGGAAGCCAATCAGCTGGCAGAGCCGATTTCCAATGAATTGCTTGCCAAGCAGCAGCTGGAAACGCTCCGCCGACAGATTCGGGCATTGGGGCATGTCAATGTGTCTGCGATTGAAGAGTATCAGGAAGTTTCCAAGCAGTGGGAATTTTTATCTGCACAGTTGCAGGATGCCACACAGGCAAAACAGGAACTGGAAACGCTGATTGTACAGCTGACCGTAGAAATGCAGCGAATCTTTACAGAACGGTTTGCCGGTATCAATCAGGCATTTCAAGAGATTTTCCGAGAACTATTTGACGGTGGCGAAGCATCGCTGTCCTTGTCTGACCCAGACGATGTATTGCATTCTGGCATTGAAATTCAGGTTGCACCGCCCGGAAAGGTGATTAAAAATCTGATTGCCCTTTCCGGTGGGGAACAGTCGTTCGTTGCCATTGCGATTTATTTCGCCATTTTGCGGCAGCGTCCAACGCCGTTCTGTATTATGGATGAAATTGATGCGGCACTGGACGAGGGCAATGTACGGCGGTATGTGCAGTATTTGCAGCGGTTTCGGGATACGACGCAGTTTATTTTGATTACCCATCGGCGGATGGCAATGGAAGCGGCAGATGCACTATATGGTGTGACGATGCAGGAAGATGGTATCTCTCGTTTGCTGCATATGGAACAGGTACAAGAAGCGGAAGCATAAAAACCAGAAGAAAGGGTGTTGAACATGGGCTTTTTTGGAAGAAAGAAGGACAAAGAAAAAGAGAAAGAAAAGAAAGGCGGTCTGTTCGGCTGGATGAAGCGGAAACAGGCAGACGAGCCGGAACGAGAAGAACAGATTGTGGAACCAGAACCGGAAACAGATACCGATGACGTTGCAGCACAGATGCTGGCAGAGCGAGAGGCAGCCCGTCAGGCAGAAACAGAACAGTGGCGAGAAGAAGCAGAAGCAGAAATTGCAGCTGACCAAGCGGAAGCAGCTGCACTTGCTGCAAAGGCAGCACAGGACGAGTTGCTGACAGAAGAGGAAGATTCCGAAGCGGATGCGGAGGACGAAGACGATGAAGAACCGATTGCTGTAACATTTCAGCCGGAAGAAGCTGAGTCAGAAGCAGAAGAAGCCGAACCGGAAACGGTAAAAGTTGAGCCGGAAGCAGTTGCAGAACCGGAAACCGTAGAATCTGAGCCGGAAGCAGTTGCAGAGTCGGAAACCGTAGAATCTGAACTGGAAGAAGTTGCAGAGTCGGAAACCGTAGAAACTGAACTGGAAGAAGTTGCAGAACCGGAAACAGAAGGAGTTGAGCCGGAAGAAGTCGCAGAGCCGGAAGAAGTCGCAGAACCGGAAACAGAAGAATCTGAATCGGAAGAACTCGACGAAACAGAAGCAGAAGCATCCGAACCAGAAGAACCCCAAGAACCAGAAAAGAAGAAGAAAAAGGGATTCTTTGAAAAGATTCGGGATGGTCTGCGGAAAACCAAGGATTCTGTCATTGCAAAAATGCAGTTGGTTTTGAATGCCTTTACCAAGATTGATGAAGACTTATTCGACCAGCTGGAAGAAACCATGATTATGGGTGATATGGGGGCAGAAACCTCGATTGAAATCTGTGACCAGCTCCGCAAGCGAGTGAAAGAACGTGGTATCACCGACCCGAAACAAATTATGGGACTGATTCAGGAAATCATCGGTGAAATGCTGGGCGAAGACCAGACGTTACAGTTACAGACCAAGCCGTCTGTGATTATGGTCATCGGTGTCAATGGTGCTGGGAAAACAACCACCATCGGCAAGTTGTGTCATCAGCTGAAAGAGGACGGCAAGAAAGTTATCGTTGCCGCAGCCGATACCTTCCGGGCTGCTGCCATTGACCAGCTGGAAGTTTGGACAGACCGTGCAGGTGTTGAACTGGTGAAACATGCAGAGGGGTCTGACCCGGCAGCAGTTGTCTATGATGCCATCGAAGCAGCAAAGGCAAGAAATTGTGATGTTCTGATTTGTGACACTGCTGGACGGCTGCACAATAAGAAAAATCTGATGCAGGAACTTGCAAAAATCAACCGCATCATTGAAAACAAAGCAGCTGGCTGTGATAAGGAAATCCTGCTGGTGCTGGATGCAACCACCGGACAGAATGCCGTCAATCAGGCACGGTTGTTCAAAGAAGTTGCAGACATTACCGGAATCGTTCTGACGAAACTGGATGGCACTGCCAAGGGCGGTATCATTGTTTCCATCAAGAATGAACTGGAAATCCCGGTCAAGTTAATTGGAGTCGGCGAAAAGATTGACGACTTGCAGCCATTCCATGCGAGAGATTTTGTCAACGCCCTGTTTGAAACGGAGGAACGAAAGTAATGCAGAAAGAAACTTTGATTCTTGCATCCAACAACGCTGGAAAACTGCGGGAGATGCGGGAAATTTTAGAGCCATTCGGGCTGGAAGTCCGTTCACAGAAAGAAGCTGGTTTTACCGCAGAAGTTGCGGAAACAGGCACAACCTTTCAGGAAAATGCCATCATAAAGGCAAAGGCTGTGCAGGAAGCCTTGCACTGTGCCGTGCTGGCGGATGACAGCGGATTGATGATTGATGCACTGGATGGTGCACCGGGTGTTTATTCGCATCGCTTTGCCGGAGAGCAGGCAACCGATGAAGACCGCTGCAATCTCGTATTGGAGAAGTTGCAGGGTGTTCCGACTGAACAGCGAACCGCTCGGTTTGTCTGTGCGATTTGTTACCTTACCGCAGACGGCGAACAGCATTGTTTTGCGGGCGTTTGCGAGGGCATCATTGGAACAGAGCCGAAGGGCGAAAATGGGTTCGGTTATGACCCGGTATTTGTTGTTGGGAACAAGACAATGGCAGAGATGACAGAAGCAGAAAAGAATGCAATTAGCCATCGTGGAAAAGCGTTGGCAGCCTTACAGGCATATTTGAAAGGAGAATAAATTTATGTTGACCAGTAAACAGCGTGCAACCCTGCGGGGGATTGCCAGCAGCTATGAAACCATCTTGCAGGTGGGAAAGAACGGCATCGGGGAAACTTTGATTCAGCAGGTTTCCGATGCTCTGCGGAAACGGGAACTAATTAAACTGCACGTTCTGGAAAATTCAGAACTGAGTGCCAGAGAAGCAGCCGAACAGCTGGCAGAAGCAACAGAATCCGAAGTGGTACAGGTAATTGGCAGCCGCTTTGTGCTCTATAAGCGGAATCCGAAAAAGCCGGTCATTGATTTGAAGTAATGCGGCGGATTGGAATCTTTGGCGGCAGTTTTAACCCGATTCACAACGGACACTTGCACCTTGCCAAGACTGCAATGGAACAGTTTTCGCTCGACCATGTGTTATTCATGCCGACTTATATTTCTCCATTTAAACAGAATGCAGCGGATGTTGCGGACAGTATACACCGGCTGGCAATGTGCCGGCTGGCAATTGCTCCATATCCCTGTTTTTCTGTGAGCGATTACGAATTGCAGCAGAAAACCGTCAGCTATACGATTCACACGATTTCCGCCTTGCGGCAGGAATGGACAGATGTGGAACTGGTTTTGCTGATGGGGAGTGATATGCTGCTGCAATTTCAAAACTGGTATCGCTGGCAGGAACTGTTGACCATGACAGAACTGGGTGTGATTGCACGGGAAACAGATGACCGAGTAGTATTGGAGCAGGCAGCACAGGAACTTTCGGCATATGGTACGATTCAGCTTTGCTGTGACCGGGTTCTTCCGATATCGTCTACAAAAATTCGGGAAATGCTGAAAAAAAATCAGGATTGTACTTGCTATTTACCGGAAAACGTAGTAAAATATATTGTATTCCATCAGTTGTATCAGCGGACGGAAGAGAAAGAAAACGGCAAAAGAAAGCAAGGGAATTTCGATGGCAAAAGAATCTGTGATTGAAAAGATGAAACATAAAATGCAGCCACCGCCGCCGAAAGAAGTTTCGATTTCAGAGGCGACCGAATCCATGCGGAAAGTGCTGGAAAAACAGGTCAGTGAAGAAACGATGCGAAAAGAGCGGTATGAACACTCTGTGCGGGTTGCAGCAGAATGCAAGCGGCTGGCACAAATTTACCATGTCAATGAAGATTTGGCAGAGTTTGCCGGCATGGTGCACGACATCTGCAAGGACATGAAAGCGGACGACCAGAAAGCATTGATGGAAGCTGGAAAGGACGACCTGGACATCACGGAAGAAGAATGGAACACCAAAAAGCTCTGGCACGGCATTGCGGGTGCACAGCTGATGCGGCAGAAATACTGCATGAACAATCAGCATGTATTGGATGCCATCCGGTATCATACGGTTGCAAGAAAAGGCATGACGCCATTGGAGCAGATTGTCTATCTGGCAGATATGACAGAGGCAGGACGGAACTTTATTGATGTTCATACATTGCGGGCAGCCGTCAATCAAAATTTGAATCTCGGCATGTACTACGCCCTGAAAATTTCGATTGCAAACGTATTGGATAAAGGTGGCTTGCTGCCTCGTCATACGATTGAAGCTTACAATCAGTATGTGCAGATTGTGGCAGGAATGAAGGATTGAGCAGGAAGAGAAAGGGGTTTCCAAAGATGGCGAAAAAACGGCAGACGAAGAAAAGCCAGAAAAATACCAAGAAGAAAGATTTGTTTGTCACGATCGGTTCGATTGCCCTGACCGTTGTGTTAGTGGTAACGATGATTTTAAATGCACCGATTATTGATTACCGGACAATTACGAACGGAACGATGAGTACCCGGCAGATTTCGATTATGAAGTATTTTAAGGTCTGGCAGCCGTTGGTACAGAAAGAAGGAACACTCCAGAAACCGGTCAATACGGATGCTTCTGCTCTGAATCTGAAAGAAGATACAGATGATGCAGACCCAAAAGATGACGGGCTGGATTTGGATCAGATTGTCGAAGGACAATATACCGTGCTCTTTATGGGAATGGATGAAAGTGGAAAGCTGGCAGATGTCAACTGGATTTTCCAGTTTGACATTTTTGCAGGAACGATGAATGTCCTGCAAATTCCGAGAGATTGCTATATGCCAGCGTATGCGAACACCTCTACCAATAAGTTCAACAGCATCTATGGAACAGGGCAGGATGAAACGGTCACACCGATTCAGCGTGCAGTCAATGCCATTCAGGAGAGTTTCGGCTTGGTGATTGACTGTTATGTCAAGCTGAGCTGTACGGATATTGCAAACATTGTGGATTCCATCGGCGGTATTCCGATTGACCTGCCGGAAGAAATCATGTATGAAGCGGATAAAGTTCTGAAACCCGGAAAGCAGACGCTGAACGGACAGCAGGCAGAATGGTTTGTTCGATTCCGTCGGGAATACGATGAGGGCGATATTGGACGTGTAAAGGCACAGCGAATTTTCTTGGCAGCAGCCATGCAGAAATTGTTGGATATGAGCCAGACGGAATTGATGTCGGCGATGCAGAAAATCTATAAGAATGAATGGATTGCAACGGATTTATCGCTGGAACAAATCAGCATGCTGGCAGATTTTGCCGCAAAGCGATTGACCATGGACGGCGTAAATGTCTATATGGTTCCGGGCGAGGGCATCATGTACGAGGGGCAGGCAGTTTATTCGATTCATAAGACCGAAGCGATTGACCTCATCAACGAATATTTCCGCCCGTATCAGAACGAAATGTATTATGATGAGAGTACCATTGTGGAATTGGTCGACGAGAGCAATTATATTGACACCTATTCGGATACAGAAGAAAATCTGGGCGACATCCACAACGGAGATACTGAGGATGGAAAACAGAATATTTACAGCAATGGAAACTAAAGAAAATCACCATCAACACGAAAGGATTATCATTTCATGGAGCAGAAAGCAGTATTAGAAGCAATTGTAAAAGCATTGGACAGCAAGCGTGCCGAAGATATTCAGGTCATCGGCGTGAAGAATCTGACGATTTTAGGCGATTACTTTGTCATTGCCAACGGTACGAGTACCACGCACACCAAAACGCTGGCAGACGAAGTAGAATACCAGATGACAAAGCTGGGCATCGAACCGCTACACCGAGAGGGCAGAGGAAACGGTTCAAACTGGATCGTACTGGATTATAATGATATTATTATCCATGTGTTCTATAAGGAAACCAGAGCATTCTACCAGCTGGAACGGCTTTGGGCAGACGGCGAAAAGATGGATGTAACTGCATGGTTAAAGGAAGACTAATGCGGTAAAAAAGGAGGCATTTTCTATGGAAAACGGAAAGAAAATGATTACAGTTGTTGGAGCATACATGATTTTAAAGGGCATTTTGAATCTGATTTTGGGATTCAGTGCCAGCAATTTGGTTTCCCTGCTGTTTGCAGCAGTTTTGATTTTTGCAATGCTGAAACGGATTCCATATAGCCAGTATGTAACAGCCATTTTTCTGGCACTGATTTTCTTGGTCAACTTGCCGGCGAACCTGTCGAATTTGGGCTCGAACTGGATTTATCTGGTGGAAGGCTTGCTGGATGTCGGTGCAGCTGCCATTTTGGCATTCCATAAAGATGTAAAAGATTATTTTGCAGGTTAATGCAAACCAATCTCATGAAAAAACAAGAAAGAGGATGAAGCAACTATGAGCAAATATGACTTTACTGCCATTGAAGCAAAGTGGCAGCGGTATTGGGCGGAGCATGACACGTTCCACGCAGAGGATGATTATACAAAACCGAAGTTCTATGCACTGGTCGAATTCCCGTACCCATCTGGTCAGGGTCTGCACATCGGACACCCAAGACCGTATACCGCAATGGATGTCGTTTCCAGAAAGCGGAGAATGGAAGGCTATAATGTTCTGTTCCCGATGGGTTGGGATGCATTCGGTCTGCCGACTGAAAACTATGCCATCAAGCATAAGATTCATCCGGCAATCGTAACCGCAAACAATGTTGCAAGATTTAAGTCGCAGTTGCAGGCACTGGGTATGTCCTTTGACTGGGATCGGGAAATCAACACTACTGACCCGAATTATTTCCATTGGACACAGTGGATTTTCTTGCAGATGTTCAAGAAAGGTCTGGCATACAAGAAGGAAACAGCTGTCAACTGGTGTACTTCCTGTAAGGTCGTTCTGGCAAATGAAGAAGTTGTTGGCGGCGTTTGCGAACGCTGCGGCGGCGAAGTTGTACAGAAAGTAAAATCCCAGTGGATGCTGAAGATTACAGAATATGCACAGCGGTTGCTGGATGATTTGGATGAAGTGGATTATCTGGAAAAGATTAAGACCGCACAGCGGAACTGGATTGGACGTTCTACCGGTGCAGAAGTAGACTTCCAGACCACTGCTGGTGATACCCTGAAAATCTATACCACTCGTCCGGATACCCTGTTTGGTGCAACTTACATGGTTATTTCTCCGGAACATCCGCTGATTGAAAAGTGGGCAGACAAGCTGGAAAATATGGATGAAATCCGTGCATATCAGGAAAAGGCAGCTAGAAAGTCTGACTTTGAACGGACAGAAATGGCAAAGGAAAAGACGGGCGTTTGCCTGAAGGGTGTTCGTGGTATCAACCCAGTCAATGACAAGGAAATCCCGATTTTCGTTTCGGATTACGTTCTGATGAGCTACGGAACAGGTGCAATCATGGCAGTTCCGGCACACGATACCCGTGACTATGAATTTGCAAAGGTGTTCGACCTGCCGATTATCGAAGTAGTCAAGGGCGGCGATGTCACCAAGGAAGCGTTCACCGATTGTGCAACAGGTACGATGGTCAACAGCGGATTCCTCGATGGGATGTCTGTGGAAGATGCAAAGGTAAAGATTAAGGGCTGGCTGGAAGCAACTGGCAAGGGCAAGTCCAAGGTCAACTATAAACTGCGGGACTGGGTATTCTCTCGGCAGCGGTATTGGGGCGAACCGATTCCGGTTGTTTACTGTGACAAGTGCGGCTGGGTTGGATTGCCGGAAAGCGAACTGCCGCTGACACTGCCAGATGTAGAAAGCTATATGCCGACAGATACCGGTGAAAGTCCGCTGTCCACACTGGAAAGCTTTATCAATACCACTTGCCCGAAGTGTGGCGGTGCTGCAAAGCGGGAAACCGATACCATGCCGCAGTGGGCAGGTTCTAGCTGGTATTATCTGCGTTACTGCGACCCGAAGAACCCGAACGGCATTGCCTCCAAGGAAGCACTGAATTACTGGATGCCGGTTGACTGGTACAACGGCGGTATGGAACACACCACTTTGCACCTGCTGTATTCTCGGTTCTGGCATAAGTTCTTGTATGATATTGGCGTTGTCAATACCAAAGAACCGTACAAGCGGAGAACCTCTCACGGTATGATTTTGGGCGAAGACCCAGACCATCCGGGCAAGTTCACCAAGATGTCCAAGTCCAAGGGCAATGTCATCAATCCGGACGATGTCATCAAGGAATACGGTGCAGATACCCTGCGTTTGTATGAAATGTTTGTCGGTGACTTTGAAAAGGCTGCTCCGTGGAGCACCTCCAGCATTCGTGGATGCAAGCGGTTCTTAGACCGTATCTGGGCATTGCAGGATAACCTGATTGACGGCGATACCTATCGGGAATCATTGGTACGGAAGATGCATCAGACCATTCAGAAGGTTTCCAACGACATCGAAACCCTGAAGTTCAATACTGCCATTGCTGCTATGATGGAACTGTTGAACGAAATCACTGCAACTGGTTCGATTAACAAGGCAGAATTCCGGACACTGTTGATTCTGTTGAACCCGTTCGCTCCGCATATCACCGAAGAACTGTATGAAACCTACTGTGGCGGAATCCTGCATGAACAGAGCTGGCCGACTTATGACGAAGCACTCTGCAAGGAAGACACTATTGAAATCGTTGTACAGATTAACGGTAAGGTACGCTGCAAGATGAATATTGCAGTGGGTGCAGAAAAGGATGCTGTTCTGGAACAGGCTCTGGCAGAACCGAAGATTGCAGAAGCTGTTGCTGGAAAGCAACTGGTGAAGCAGATATATGTACCAAATAAACTGGTTAATTTTGTTGCAAAATAACCAAAATTAAAAAAACTTCCGATAAGGCTTGACAAACCATTTTCTGTGTGTTATAATAAAACATATTTGAAATGCCGAACAGAAAACTGCGGATTTTTCGTGTGTTTCTGGATGGCTGCCATGCCGGAAACGGTGTGATAAAAACCAAGTTGATTGCTAAGGACAGATTGATGTAGTATCCCGAAGTTCCGATGTCGGGACCATCGGTGGTATAGGTCAGAAGCAGGGGAAACTTTGCGGATGATCAGCCTCTGCCGTGGCGGCAAAGGGAGGGAAATGTAAGTGGCAGAAGTTCGTGTTGGCAAAAATGAATCTCTGGATACCGCACTGAAGCGGTTTAAGAGATCTTGTGCTAAGGACGGCGTAATTGCTGAGGTTCGGAAAAGAGAACATTACGAAAAGCCTTCAGTAAAGCGTAAGAAGAAGTCTGAAGCTGCTCGTAAGCGGAAATATTAATTTTTGACGCAAACAGCACAGCGGACACACTTGAAAAAGTGTGTCCGTTTTTTTGTAAAACAAAACCGATTCGACTGTTTTTGACACGTTCAGAGGCAGGGATGCGGTATGATAAAAGCAGAACAACAAGAAAGGAGCGAAGCGATTGATGTTTCGGATAACAGCAGCACTGCGTTCCGTGTGCGATATTACCCCAACAATGTTGCAGCATTTCGGAATTCGAGGATTGCTGCTGGATTTGGATAATACCCTGACCACCCACGACAACCCTCGTCCGGCGGAAGGTGTGCTGGATTGGATTGCGGTCATGAAAGAAAACGGCATTGCAATGTGTATAGTATCCAACAACCATCCGCCCAGAGTCAAGCCGTTTGCAGATTTATTGGGGTTGCCCTTTGTCTGCGAGGGAAAGAAACCGCTTTCAAAGGGATTTCGAGAGGCGAGAACCGTTATTGGACTTCCTTGGAAAGAACTGGCGGTTGTTGGCGACCAGATTTTTACGGATGTGCTGGGGGCAAACCTCAAACGGTTGAAATGTATTTTTGTCTTTCCGATTGCACACGAGCAAACTCGGTTTTTCCGGTTCAAACGGCGAATGGAAGTACCATTCCTTCCCCGTGAAATTTATCAAGAAGAGAAAGGAACACAATCATGAAAAATGTACTGGTTATCCATGGGCCAAACCTGAATTTGTTGGGAGAACGTGACCCTGCATTTTATGGAAATGTGACATTCGACAAGCTGAATGAAATGATTTTAGAGCGGGCAGAAGCACTCGGTCTGCATTGCGAAATTTTCCAGTCGAACCACGAAGGTGCAATTATTGACAAGCTGCAAGCCGCAAGAAAAACAATGGACGGCGTAGTCATCAATGCCGGAGCATATACACATTATAGCTATGCCATTCATGATGCGATTGCAGATATGCAACTGCCGTGTGTCGAAGTACACATTAGCAATATTCAGGCAAGAGATGCATTTCGGTCGAAGTCCGTCATTGCACCGGTCTGCACCGGAACGATTGCCGGCTTTGGCATTAATAGCTATTTTCTGGCGTTGCAGGCATTGGCAATGCTTTAATTATGGATGATAGAATTGCTTAGAAAGGGGCTTTTGACGATGACTCGGATTGAACAATTGATGCAGCGGCTGCCGGAGGGCATTGACTGTGCGTGGATTTCCGCAGATGTCAACCGCCGATATTTTACCGGAATGGCATCTTCTGCCGGAAATGTGATTTGCTTTCGGGATGGAGCATACTTGCTGATTGACTTTCGGTATATTGAAAAAGCAAGAGCGTGTGTCAAGGATTGTCAGGTAATAGAACTGGAAAATCTGTCGGTACAGGTGGAAAATCTGTTGCAGCAGCACCACGCAACGACCATTGCAGTGGAATCCGCAGAAATGACCTTGCAGCAGTTTTCCAACCTGCAAAAGCGGTTTTCTCATCAGTATACTTGGGATACCAGCAATGTGCTGAGTGATGCGATTAAAGAATGCCGGATGGTAAAAACACCGGATGAAATCGAACAGATTCAGGCAGCCCAGCGAATTGCAGAAGCTGCCTTGCAGAATGTAATAGACTGGCTGCATGTAGGCGTAACAGAACGAGAAATTCAGAGAAAATTAGATTTCACGATGTTGGAACTGGGTGCAGAAGCAATGTCGTTTCCGACCATTGCTCTGACGGGTGCAAGAACCTCCATGCCGCATGGTGTGCCATCGGATGCAGCCGTACAGGCAGGGGACTTTGTGCTGATGGATTTTGGTGCAATGGTGAATGGCTATCACAGCGATATGACCCGAACGGTCTGCGTTGGAACACCAACCGAAAAGATGAAGAGCGTCTATGAAGTTGTTCGGCAGGCACAGGCAGCTGCCCTGCAAGCGGCTCGTGCTGGTATCACCGGAAAAGCATTGGATGCGATTGCAAGAGATATCATTACAGCGGCTGGCTATGGCAAGCAGTTCGGGCATTCGCTGGGGCATGGCGTTGGAATGGACATCCACGAATATCCAAACGCAGCACCGTCTTCTCATGTATCATTAGAACCGGGAAACGTGGTTACTATAGAGCCAGGCATTTACCTGCCGGGAGAATTTGGCGTGCGGATTGAAGATTTCGTCGCCATCACAGAAACAGGCTGCCGAAATCTGACCGCAGTTACACCGGATTTGATTTGTATTCCGGCAAAATAAGCAAGAATTTCCTTTTTGTTCCGTTGGTTTGCTGGCAAGTGCAGCTGGTAAAGAAATTGATCGGGAAACCTTGTGAAATGATTGCTTTGCAGGTGAAAACAAGTCTTGACAGATTGCATGATTCTGTGCTATCATAAAGCTATCTTCTATGGATTGTGATAGATAGAAGAACATTTTGAAACCATGCAACATTCAGAAAGGATGAAGTGATACCATGAATCCATCTTATAGACGTCGTTTTTGCGGTATTTTGGCAGCTGCTTGCATGCTGACCACAGCAACTGTTCCGGCAGTTTCACCGGTTTTCTCACAGGTTTCCTTGTCTGTAGCAGCAGCAGAGGAAACGGATTTTTATAAGGGCTTGAAATATTTGAAATACAGTGATTATGCAGAAGTCATTGACTGCGACCAGACCCGTACGACCATTAAAATTCCGTCCTCCATCGGCGGTTTACCGGTGCGAGTAATTGCAGAGCGTGCTTTTTACGGTTGTAAGAGTCTGGAAACGGTAACAGGTGGCGGAAACGTGCAGGTAATTGCTCCAAATGCCTTTTCTTCCTGCACCTCTCTGACCAGCATCGGAGCAATGGACTCCTTGCAGTCCATCGGAAGTTCTGCCTTTTCGGATTGTGTTTCCCTGAGCAATATCCCGTCTTCACAATCGCTGAAGAGCATCGGCGACCTTGCCTTTTTCAACTGTGTATCGTTGCAGAGCGTTGCCATTCCAGCAACCCTGACAACACTGGGAGAAAATGTATTTGGAGATTGCATCAGCTTGCAGACGTTTGCGGTTGAAAATGGAAACACTGCATTTTCTGTTGAAAATGATGTGTTGATGAATGCCGAAAAGACAACGCTGTTCTGCTATCCGCCTGCAAAAACGGGAACAACTTATTCCGTACCAAATACGGTTACAGAAATCGCACCGTATGCGTTTGCTTCTGCTGCGGATTTGACAGATGTAACGCTGCCAACGGGCTTGCAGACCATTGGAGCGTGGGCATTTTCTCAGACGAAACTTACTTCCATTACCATTCCAAATACGGTAACAACGATTGGAAGTTATGCATTCTGTAATGCGGCATCTTTGAAACAAGTACAGTTGCCGAACAGCTTGCAGGAATTGCAGGCGGCTGCATTCTGGGGCTGTTCGTCTTTGGAGCAGGTGACTTTGCCGAACACCTTGCAGGAAATTCCGATTTATGCATTTTATGGTTGTACCGGTTTGCAGAAATTGACTGTTCCATCTAGCGTGCAGACCATCGCTAGCGAAGCCTTTCAGGGAATGTTTCAAAAAATCACCGTTGCCTGCTATCAGAATTCTTATGCAGAAACCTATTTCCAGAAAATTATTTCAAGCGATAACTCCCAAGGACGGGAATCCCGCTATACCCTGCAAACTATGGAAACACCGACCATTTTAAAGGGCGATGCAAATCAGGATGGGGAAGTCAATGTTGAGGATGCGGTTTTTGTTTTGCAGTATTATGCAAAGAAAGCGGCTGGCAATCCAGTTTCCGTAACAGAAGCCGTTTATCAGGCGATGAATGTCGATGACAGCGATGATCAGATTGATGTTTCTGATGCTGTAAAAATTCTGACGTACTATGCAAAGAAGGCTGCTGGGCAAAATCCAGACTGGAATTTTTAATCGGATTGAAAAAAATTTATGGAAAAGGCTTGCAAAACGCCGAAATCTGTAGTATAATAAAATATATACCTGTGCTTTCTGTCCGGAGGACAGCGGCAACAGAACAGGAGATAGAAACAAACAATCACGGAGGTTTAATTTTATGATTTCAGCAGGCGATTTCAGAAACGGTGTCACCTTTGAACTGGACGGCAACGTTGTACAGGTTATTGAATTCCAGCACGTAAAGCCGGGTAAGGGTGCTGCATTCGTTCGTACCAAGTATAAGAATGTCATCACTGGTGCAGTGGTAGAACGTTCTTTCAACCCGACTGATAAGTATCCGACCGCTTACATTGAACGGAAGGACATGCAGTATCTGTATGAAGATGGCGGTCTGTATTACTTTATGGACATGGAAACCTACGAACAGCTGCCGATTGATGGCAAGAAGCTGGGCGATGCATTCCGGTTCGTAAAGGAAAATATGGAAGTTAAGGTTCTGTCCTATAAGGGCAACGTATTCGGTGTAGAACCGCCGTTCTTTGTAGAACTCGAAGTAACTGAAACCGATCCGGGCTTCAAGGGCGATACTGCAACCAACGCAACCAAGCCGGCAACACTGGAAACTGGTGCAGAAATCAAAGTTCCGCTGTTTATCAACACTGGCGACAAGATTCGGATCGACACCAGAACCGGCGAATATATGGAACGTGCATAAGAATCGAGCTCGATTCTTGGCATAAATACAGGTACATGGTATCTGTGAAAAAACAGTCTGTTTCAGCAATGGACAAAAGAAAAGAAAGAGGGCGGAGCATATGAATTTGAGTGACAAGATGTCTTATCTGAAGGGCTTAGTAGACGGCATGGAACTGGACTTGACCACAAAAGAAGGCAAAGTTCTGGGTCAGCTGCTGGACGTGCTTCAGGAAACGGTTTTGTATGTAACGGATTTACAGGATCAGGTAGATGAACTGACAGAACTCTGCGAATCTCTGGACGAAGACCTCGGCGACGTGGAAGATGCAGTCTTTGGCGATGAAGAGGATGACGAAGACGAAGCAGACGAGTTTGAAGACGATGACGACGATTATGATGACGACGACGACGATGATATGTATGAAGCAGTATGTCCGAATTGTCAGAATACGATTGTATTGTCAGATTCTGTTCTGGATGAAGGCACGATGCATTGTCCGTGCTGCAACGAATTGCTGGAATTTGATTACAGCGATTTGACCATGGATGATTTGGAACACAAAGAAGAGGATGCAGAAGATGCAGAATCGGAAACAGAACCAGAAGCATAAATGACATCCATTGGAATCTGCACAGAAAACATGTAAGAAAAAATAAGCTGACAGATTGTTGTCGGCTTATTTTTTTAGAGTGAAATATCACAAAGTTGACAACCGCATCTTTTCCAATGAGGCAGCGATTTGCCCAGTTACTGCTTAAGATATTTTAAAAATTAGAGAAAATTGTACAAAAAATCGTATGGAAAATGGGTTGTATTTTCAAAAATTGCGTGGTATAATAAAATTACGATTATTTTTATGAAAGAGAGGGAAAATTGTGTTTCCAATCATCGAAAAAACCGTGTTGAATCCATCGGTTGTTAAAATCAAGCTGGATGCACCACTGATTGCAAAAAAAGTATTACCGGGGCAGTTTATCATTTTCCGGATTGACGAGTACGGAGAACGTGTTCCGCTGACGGTTGCCGATTATGACCGGGAAGCCGGAACAATTACGCTGATTTTCCAGATTGTCGGTCATACGACCGAACGGCTCGCCGCTCTGAACGCTGGCGATTCCATTCTGGACTTGGTAGGGCCTTTGGGCGTGGCAACCGAAATTCCGGAGGGCGTAGAATCTGTTTGTGTTGTTGGCGGCGGCGTTGGATGTGCAATTGCGTATCCGCAGGCAAAGCAGCTGTTCCACATGGGCAAAAAGGTAGATGTCATTGCTGGTTTCCGGAGCAAGGATATTGTCATTCTGGAAGACGAATTCCGGCAGTGCAGTGACAACCTGTTCCTTTGTACCGATGACGGCACATATGGACAGAAAGGTTTTGTTACCAACGTGTTGCAAGAACAGATTGATGCCGGAAAGAAATATGATATGGTCATTGCGATTGGTCCAATCCCGATGATGAAATTTGTTTCTAAGGTAACTGAACCGTATGCAATCCCGACAATCGTTTCCCTGAATCCAATCATGGTAGACGGAACAGGAATGTGCGGCGGATGTCGTGTCACCGTAGATGGTCAAATTCGGTATGCCTGTGTCGATGGCCCAGACTTTGACGGTCATAAGGTAGACTATGACGAATTGATGCGGCGTGGTGGAACGTATCGGGAACAAGAACACGCATGTAGAATGATGAATGCGGAAGTAAAATAAGGAAAGGAGTATCGTTTCCTATCGGAAGCGGTGAAAAACGCAATGGCAAAACCAAATATGGCATTGGAAAAAGTGCCGATGCCGGAACGAGATCCAAAAGAACGGGCAACTTGTTTTGAAGAAGTTGCAATGGGATATACGCCAGAAATGGCAATGGAAGAAGCAACTCGCTGTCTGAACTGCAAGGCAAAGCCTTGTGTTGCAGGATGTCCGGTTGGCGTTCGTATCCCAGAATTTATTCAGCAGATGGCAGCTGGAAATTTCTTAGAAGCTTATCAGATTATCACCTCCACCAACAGCCTGCCGGCAGTCTGCGGAAGAGTCTGTCCGCAGGAATCGCAGTGTGAGGGCAAGTGTGTCCGTGGCAAGAAGGGTCAGCCGGTCGGAATCGGTCGTCTGGAACGGTTTGCCGCAGACTATGCGAGAGAACACGGAAACTTGCAGGCAAAACCCGTTGCACCAAACGGGCACAAGGTTGCTGTTGTTGGCGGCGGCCCTGCTGGCCTGACCTGTGCTGGCGATTTGGCACGGCTGGGCTATCAGGTAACCATTTTTGAAGCATTTCAGGTTGCTGGCGGTGTTCTGATGTACGGCATTCCGGAATTTCGTCTGCCGAAGAGCATCGTACAGAAAGAAGTAAAAACACTGGAAGAACTGGGCGTTGAAATTCGTCCAAATATGGTAATTGGCAAGATTCTCTCCATTGATGAACTGATGGAAGACGGCTATGAAGCAGTATTTGTTGGTTCTGGTGCAGGTCTGCCTCGGTTTATGGGCATTCCGGGCGAATCGCTGGTTGGTGTTTGCTCTGCAAACGAATATCTGACCCGAATCAACCTGATGAAGGGCTATCGGGAAAAATATGATACACCAGTCATAAAGTCCAAGGCAGTTGCCGTTGTCGGCGGCGGAAACGTTGCAATGGATGCTGCAAGAAGTGCATTGCGGATGGGTGCAGAACATGTTTATATTGTTTACCGCCGTTCTGAAGCAGAAATGCCGGCAAGAAAAGAAGAAGTACACCACGCAAAGGAAGAGGGCGTAGAGTTCCTGAACCTGAACAATCCGGTAGAAATTCTGGGCGATGAAAAGACTGGCAGAGTCAATGGCATGAAGTGCATCAAGATGGAACTGGGCGAACCGGACGAAAGCGGCAGACGGCGGCCAGTTGCCATTCCAGGCAGTGAATATGTGCTGGATGTAGATACCGTTATTATGTCCATTGGTACTTCTCCGAATCCGCTGATTCGGACAACCACAGCTGGATTGGAAGCCAACAAGCGGGGCTGTCTGATTGTCAACGAAGATACCATGCAGACTACCAAGGATGGTGTATATGCAGGCGGTGACGCAGTGACCGGTGCAGCAACGGTGATTCTGGCAATGGGAGCTGGTAAAAAAGCAGCAGCATCCATTGACGAATATATCAAAACGAAGGCGTAAGCCGGAAAGGAACACAGCATGAGAAAAAGAATGGCAAAATACGGATTGGCAGTCAGTGTAGCAGCATTGACGGGGGCTTTGAGCATGATTCCTGCCGCTGCATCCAGCGGCAGCAGCAGTTCCTCCTCTACTGGAAGCGGTGGAATGATTGGCTCTCTGATTATGATGGTATTGCTGTTTGCGGTCATGTATTTTATTCTGATTCGTCCGCAGAAGAAGAAGGAAAAGGAACAGCAGGCGATGCAGCGTGCCGTACGGGTTGGCGATGAAATCGTTACCATCGGCGGAATTGTTGGTCTGGTAACCCGTGTGGAAGACGATACCATTCAGATTGAAACGGGTGGCGACCGTCACAAGATGCGGATTAAGACTTGGGCAATTCAGGAAAACATTACCGTTAAGGAAGACAACGAACGAGCAAAGGCTGCTGCGGCAGAAGAAGCCAAGGCAAAGAAAGAATCCAAGAAAAAGAAGAAGGACGACGAAGAAAGCGTTCTGAAAGACTAAGGATTTTTCAAGTACATGAAGGAAAAGGCGGCAAATCAGAAATTGGTGAGCCGCTTTTTTCGTCAAAAGGAGGATGTATATGAAGTTTTTGAAAAAGGGATTAGCAGTTCTATTTGCTTGTACATTTGTTTCTGTACCGCTTTATCATCCTGTGAAAGCAGATGCTGTTAGCATGGATGATATGGGCGATATGAATGAAGACCAGGAAGTTTCTGTTTCGGATGCGGTAGAAATTTTGACGATATATGCAAAAAGTGCTGCCGGACAATTGCCCTCTGTAACAGAGCGGAAAAGATTTGTTGCAGATGTCAATTATGATGTCCAAATCACGGTGGAAGATGCAGTTTATGTGTTGACTTATTATGCAAAAACGGCAGCTGGTTTGTCGCCATCCTGGGAGAGCCTTGGTATTTCCATGCCCCAGCGTTGTCCAGAAACAGCGTCATATAAGAGAATTCATACAACTGAAACAGAAACCGGAAATTTAGTGAATGTATCGTTTCTTGATATCGATGATGATGGAAAAAAAGAAACTGTTGCGAAATACAAAGTGGAAGCTTATGAATATGAAAGTGATGATTGTTTTTTTTATGAGGGTTGCAGTTATTTCTATAATGTTTATGAAGAAGATGGTTCTATAAATACTTATGATGGACTACGGTCAAGATATAATAAACCAGAATACAGCACACTTGTTTATGATAAGAATATTGATAAAAAATACCTTGCAAATATGGAATATTTTTCATTATACTGGGATGGAGAAGGTTCGAGTTTAACTCGTTATGATGGAAAACAGGTGGCATCCTATTATACGCTTAATACTAAGTATCCAAAGTATCCAAACTTAGTAGAATTAAACACCAGTACGGAATTTACCATTTCCGGAAATCCAGTGACATTGGAAGAAGCACGGAACTATTTTGAAAATATTGAAATTTTAGATTCGGATGAACGAAATCTGGCGAATCGGTATTCCAATTACTTGAAAAATTATAATAAGTATATGGAAACAATATATTTAAAAAATCCGGATAAGTGGGTTTCTTCGTTGGATGGATATAATGCATGGGATTTGATGTCCATAAGCCGAAGTAATTTCATTGCTGGTGTGAATGGAGATTATACAGAAGTTGGACAATGGTCAGAATCTGGTGGATATGGTGTAAAGTCTTCCATGTTCCCAGGATATATCATTGATTATCCAGGGGAATATCCGAGAGAGCTTGGTGTTTATTCTGGAGAAATTACAGATTCTACATGGGTAGGAATGTCTTATTCCGAATTGGTTTCTGCATTGGGAAAACCAGATAGCTATTATCTTTCATTAATTGATGGGAATTTTCCGGTGGTGAGTTATAATAATATTGATGGAATGCATATTTCTTTTTATTTTTATGATGTTACTGCAGACCGTGAGGGATTAGACGATAGGAAAGATGCAAAGAGATGTTTGGAAGAAAAGAACCCATCTGTAACACATGCACTGATTGTTAATGGTTTATGGGGTTTTTAACTTTTTAAAACGCAAAAGGCGGCTGACCGAAATGGTGAGCCACCTTTTTGTTTTCGATTTATTTTTTAGGGTAAGGTTGTTTTTCATCAGTTTGGTTCAGCAGGTAATCAATGCTGGTATGATAGAAGTTTGCCAGCTGGATGAGGATACTGGTGGGAATATCTCGTTTTCCCAGTTCATAATAAGAATATGCAACCTGCGAACAGTGCAGATAATCCGCAAGGTCTTTTTGATACAAATCATGGTCTTCTCGCAAATCTCGGATTCGTTGGTATCGCATCATCCACCTCCATTTTTCTGTTATTATACGACAAAATCCGAGTGGAAATTGACAAATAAAACAATTTGTTTTATAATAAGAGAAAAGGAGGGGATGCTGGTGGAATCGTATGAAAAACCCTATTTTCAATTGTTCTGTACGGTTTGCGATGTAATTGAAAATGTAGAATTATTTTTGGGGAATGCCGCATTGACGGGGATACAGCAGCAGTTTTTGAGGAAGCAGGTTGAACAGCATCCACGCATAATTTCCCACCCGCTTGCATACATATCCATCAGGAATTCCACCGATGAGAGAGGGGCATGATTACAATGCATCCAAAACGCTGTTCATCCTGTCCGCCACCGCCACCCTGTAAAAAACGCCCTGTCCGGCGAACCTGCTGGCAGTCACCTGTCTGGAGCACAGTGCTTGCGGTACTTGCAGGGCTGGCAGTGGTGTTGCTGCTGTTGCTGTTGTTTTCTCTGTTGATTAGTAATATTGATGCTTCGGAAGAACTGGTTGCCGCAATGGGTTGTGTTTCCCTCTGTGCCGGCAGTTTTACTGCTGGTTTTGTTGCTGCAAAACGCAGACGCTGCAAAGGGTTGCTGATTGGGCTTGCCTGTGGCATCGCCATGTATCTGGTCACGTTTTTAATTGGCTTGTTGTTGCTGCAAAGTTTTGCGGCTGCCGGAACATTTTCCAAGTTGATTTTTATGGTTCTGTGCAGCTGTATCGGCGGGGTGGTCGGCGTGAATACCAAATGCCGTGTGCCACGCTGCTGAAAAATTGGCAGGAAAGTAACCAAAAGAACTTGTGTGCAATTGTGCAATATGTAAAATTTTTTTGCGAATCGGAAAAGGCTATTGAAAACAAAGGGGGATTATGTTATAATAGTTCATATCCCCTTAGGACGATATCGTCCCAAGGATTTCATGCAGTTTCTAAGGCGAAAAGCAAGTGCAGAACTGTAAGTATGTTTGATAGGGAGGATTTTTGTTATGAAGCACATCAAGACCATCAATAAGGCAAATCTGAAGGAATCTGCTGCTAAGGGCGGCTGCGGTCAGTGTCAGGCTTCTTGCCAGTCTGCCTGCAAGACTTCTTGCACCGTTGCAAACCAGAAGTGCGAACGGTAAGCAAACGATTTTGATTCGTTCGAGATAAATCCGTACACCGGATTCGGTGTACGGATTTTGCCGTACAGGACAAAAAACAGTCGATGCAGCCTTGCTGTATCCAGAAAGAACCTGCAAGAATTGCAAAATAGAAAGAGTGAAATTATGATTCATAAGTATAAATTACATGGCTATAATGTCGTGTTGGATGTCAACAGCGGTGGCGTGCATCTGGTCGATGATTTGACCTATGATATGCTGGACAATGTTGCACCGCCGTTTGCAGAAGTCTGTCCGCCGGAAGTCGTAGAAAAGCTGTCTGCTTTTTATCAGGAAGCCGACATTCTTTCCTGCTATGATGAAGTATTAGAGGCATACAACGAACAGATTCTCTTCTCGGAAGATGATTATGAAAAGTATGCGGATTGTTCCGTTGCTTCTCCGATTAAGGCAATGTGTCTGCATATTGCCCATGACTGCAACCTGCGTTGTGAATATTGTTTTGCTTCTACGGGTGACTTCGGTGAGGGCAGAAAGCTGATGCCGCTGGAAACCGGAAAACAGGCAATTGATTTCCTGCTGAAGCATTCCGCAAACCGGAAGAATCTGGAACTGGACTTCTTCGGCGGCGAACCGCTGATGAATTTTGAAGTGGTGAAGCAGGTCGTTGCTTATGCAAGAAGCAAGGAACAGGAATATGGGAAACATTTCCGATTCACGATTACCACAAACGGTATGCTGCTGAATGATGACAACATTGATTTCATCAACAAGGAAATGTCCAATGTTGTTCTTTCCATTGACGGCAGAAAGGCAGTTAATGACCGGATGCGGAAGCGAGTAGACGGCAAGGGCAGCTATGACATTATCCTGCCGAAATATCAGCGTCTGGTTGCACAGCGTGGCGATAAGGAATACTATGTGCGTGGTACATATACCAAGTACAATCTGGACTTCTCCAACGATGTATTTGACTTGCTGGAACATGGATTTGACCAGATTTCTGTAGAACCAGTTATGGCAGATGAAAATGACCCATATGCAATCACAGAAGCAGATCTGCCGGCAATCTTCAAGGAATACGAAGTATTGATGAATAAGATTCTGGATTATGAGAAGACCGGAAAGAAGTTCAATTTCTTCCACTTCATGTTGGATTTGGATCAAGGTCCTTGTGCCATCAAGCGTCTGCGTGGCTGCGGTTGCGGCAATGAATATGTTGCGATTACACCGGACGGTGACATTTATCCGTGCCATCAGTTTGTTGGAATGGAAGAATGGAAGATGGGCAACCTTGAAGAGGGAACATTTGACCAGGCAAAGAAAGCAGACTTTGCAAAGGCACATATCTACACCAAGCCAGATTGTCGGGAATGCTGGGCAAGATTCTATTGCAGCGGTGGCTGCAATGCGAACAACTATCAGTATGCCGGCGACATTCGGAAAGCACATAAGCTCTCTTGCGAAATTGAAAAGAAGCGGCTGGAATGTGCGATTGTCATGAAGGCAATCCGGATGGAACAGGCAGAACAGGCAGCGGCAGAATCCAATTCTTAACAAGAAAATGATAGCAGGATACAGAGGACAGCAGTAAAATGTTGTCCTCTTTGTCTATTTTCAATAAAAAATTGTTGAAAATTTGATTCATATTCACTATATTCAATACCTTGACACACAAAGGGGTAATATGGTATACTATAAATAGAAATCCAATTGATTTCTATAAAAAATAAAAAGGAGAAAGGATGATTTTTATGAAAAAGAAGGGTTTCGTTGCAGCTGCAATGGCTGCGGTTTTGGCAAGCAGTATGCTTTCTGTTCCGGCATTTGCCTGGAGCAAAGATGATATCATTGCTGGTGATGAACATACGCTTATCGTGTCTTATCATTGGAGCGATATTGATCGGTTGACCATTGGTGATACACAAGATGGAACGCACTTTATCACCAGTCACAATTTAAACTGTATTGCGATTGTGATGGAAGATGAAAATACTGTTCCAGATATGACAACGATTTCTTCTGATTTGACCGCTGTGCCTGCGGAAAGCTATCAGTTTGATGGACTTTATGAATATTGGAATAATCAAATTGCAACATTGTTCTCACCATTACTGAACTTGAAAACAACTTATTTTGTTTCTGCTTCTGAGCAGGATGCAGAAAAGTTTTATCAGTTGTCGGGTGTAGAAGCGGTCTATGAAATTCATTCAGAAGCAGAGCATGAAACATGGATTGGAGATGGAACAAGTGCTTCCATCAATGTTTCTGTGAAAGTTCCAAAGGGAACAGATTTTGGCGTAGAACAGTGTGCGGATTTACCCTATACGGTTTCTTCTGTTACAGAAATCGAGAGCACAGACGATGCAATGGATGCATACAAATTGGTTGTAAAAGTGCCAGACGGAAAAATCTATAAAGCAGCATTGGATATGATTAGAACGCTGTTAGAAGAGGACATTGTGCCGGATGCATCTGTAAGTTATATGATGACAGAGTTGGCATTAGCAGGGAAGCCCGTTTTGAAAGAAGTTCCAAACCACTACCTTGCTGCCAACAGTGATTTAGACGGAGATGGAATAGTAGACGTACAGGATGCCGTAGAACTTCTGACTTATTATGCGAGAAAGGCAGCGAATCTGCCGGCAAGCTTCTCTCACCTCGATGACCAGGAAGCAGCGTTGCAGTTGGCGGATGTCAATCAGGATGGAACTGTAGATGCTGCTGATGCAGTGGAAATTTTGACATATTATACCAAACAGGCAGCTGGATTGCTGTAATCAGAAGGGTGATGATTTTTATGAAAAAGAAGGGTTTTGTTGCAGCTGCAATGGCTGCGGTTTTAGCAAGCAGTATGCTGTCTGTTCCGGCATTTGCTTGGAGCAAGGATGATATCATTGCGGGTGATGAATATACGCTTATCGTTTCTTATCATTGGAGTGGGATTGACCAATTGGTCATTGGTGATACAGAAGATGGAACTTATTTTATTGCTCATGGTAATACAGGTTGTATTGCAATTGTGATGGAAGATGAAAACACAGTTCCGGATACTACAACAATTTCTTCTGATTTGACCGCTGTGCCTGCCGAAAGCTATCAGTTTGATGGACTTTATGAGCGTTGGAATGAACAGATTGCAACATTGTTCTCACCGTTACTGAACTTGAAAACAACCTATTTTGTTTCTGCTTCTGAGCAGGATGCAGAGAAGTTTTATCAGCTGCCAGGTGTGGAAGCGGTCTATGAAGTCCGTTCAGAAGCACATCATAGTGCATGGATTGGAGATGGAACAAGTACTTCTATCAATGTGACTGTAAAAGTTGAAAAAGGAACAGATTTTGGCGTAGAACAGTGTGCGGATTTACCCTATACGGTTTCTTCCGTTACAGAAATCGAGAGCACAGACGATGCAATGGATGCATACAAATTGGTTGTAAAAGTGCCAGACGGAAAAATCTATAAAGCAGCATTGGATATGATTAGAACGCTGTTAGAAGAGGACATTGTGCCGGATGCATCTGTAAGTTATATGACAACAGCATTGGCATTAGTAGGAAATCCGGTTTTGAAAGAAGTTCCAAACCATTATCTTGCTGCCAACAGTGATTTAGACGGAGATGGAACAGTAGACGTACAGGATGCCGTAGAACTCCTGACCTATTATGCGAGAAAAGCAGCGAATCTTCCAGCAAGCTTCTCTCACCTCGATGATCAGGAAGCAGCGTTGCAGTTGGCGGATGTCAACAAGGATGGAAACATAGATACTGCTGATGCTATAGAAATTTTGACATACTATACCAAACAGGCAGCAGGCTTATTATAAAGAATCGGTAAAAAGAACAAAAACGCACGGGATTTCTTTGAGATTTCGTGCGTTTTTTTGCAGTTTCACGAAAAACTGTAAAAAAACGACAATTGTTTCATCTGCAATTTGTGTGAATTTACAGAAAAATGGAAAATCCATTGACATTTCCAGGAAACCGTGCTATAATAAGGGGCAATCAGATGGAAAAAAGTGGGTGAATTGGAAAGATACCAACGCTTTTTCCCATGAAAAGTGTGGAAAAATGGAGGAGTTTAGAATGAAAATGAAGAAAATGTTGGCAATTCTGGCAGCTCTTAGCGTATTGGGAACAACTGGTCTGACCGTTGGGGCAGAAGACGCAGCCACAACGGAACCGGCAACCGAAGCAATCACCACGACTGAACCGACCGAAGAAACAACGGAAGCAGAAACCACTGCTGTGGAAGCAGAAACCACAGAAGAAACAGTTGCTGCGGAAGAGAATCAGGTTGTTGGAATGGAAGATGCATCGGCTGATATTTCAATCAGCGGGGTAGCATTTACGGTAAAAGTTAGCGTAGCTGCTGATAATAGTGTTGTTTTGTCCGTTTTAAAGGGCGGAGTTGAAACCAACTTAAGTAATATCTGTGTTGAAAGCAGAGTAACCGGAGAACTTCAGGTAAATGATTATTACTCTGTTAATGACCTTAATGGGCTGGTTATCCATGCAGTAGATGGTAATCATATTTATACTTGGGATGAAGCGTATAATGGATTTACTGCTTGTTCACTTAATGAAGATGGGGAAGAGAAAGACACAAAAATTAATGATGCTTCTACATTCCAGATGAATGGGAAAACTGTGAAGGTTGTTCTTTTTGGCTATGCAAATGATAAAGACGAATTATTAAGACTTTCTGTCTATGTAGATGGAAAACTGACAAATCTTTCTGGAATAGTTGTAAATTCAAACTTACAGGGGATACAAGGCTCTGTAAATTATACTGATGAAATAGTTTATCAATACTCTGCACGTCAGTATTTCTCTGTTTCCGGCAATGTGCTTACCATTAAGCCAAGAAGTGGTTATGGAACGACTGCAAGCTATACACTTGATGCAGCAACCAACACATTTGTAGCCAGCACAGCACCGACTACAACCGCTACTACTACAGACAGCACAACGACGACAACAACAACGATAGACCCAGCTGAAACAGAAGAAGCACTTCGGAAGATTTTCGAGGAATATGTTGATGAAAAGAAGAAGGAATTGCCATATACAACTGCTATAGATTCTTTCTATTATGATGAATCTGCTAAAAAAGCATATGGTATATATACTTGTGAAGATAGTGCTTATTTATCTGTATTATGCATTATTACAAAAGACGGTGTTGTAGAACAGAGCAACATTACTTATAAGAAAGATGCACATAGATTTGAAGAAGCAGTATGCTTTACTTGCAATGGCTCTACATTTATTGCTGCAATTGTCAATCTTTCCAGCAATGGTGGAAATTTGTATGCTTTGAATATCTACAATGTAAGTGGAAATGAGCCGACAAGAACCAATTTGTATACGATTTATGTTGGAAATGTAATCAGTCCGTATGGTTATGAGATTACTGATCCGGATTCTTCTATTGCTTTGGATGATTATTTCACAGTAAAGAGCGACAGTGTTATTACTGTAAAGGGTGTAGATTACACCTATGATACAGAAAGTGGTCAGTTTGTTAAAGTTGGTAGCGACAGCGGCAAGACCGACAACGGTTCTGCAAGCAACGCTCCAGCTTCCACTGCTACAAAGAACACCTCCGGCACACCGAAAACTGGTGACGTTACTACCGTTCCAGCGGTTGCAGTAGGTTTAACCCTGACCGCCGCTGGTGTGGTTGCATTCATCAGCAAGAGAAAGAAGAAGTAAACCACCGTTCGTTTTTTCATTTTTCTGTTTTTTATAACATTCCGAACCGCCGCAGGATGCAAAATGCCTGCGGCGGTTTTTTTGCAGGATTTCCGGAATTAGACAGTTGCATTTTTCGAGAAATGGTGCTATAATATAACTGTATGTCAACACCGATGCACAACGGAAAAAAGGAGTCATTCCATGAAAAGAATCACATTGATTACCGGACATTATGGTTCGGGAAAAACCAATTTTGCGGTTAATTTGGCACTGCGGCAGGCTGCGGAAGGAAAAAAGGTGACAGTGGTCGATTTGGATATTGTCAACCCTTATTTTCGGACAGCAGATTTTGCGGAACTGTTTGAACAGAACGGCATTCATCTGGAGAAAACGCTCTATGCCAATACCAGTCTGGATATTCCGGCGATTTCCTTTGACCTTGCCCGGTTGGCATATGAGGAAGAATGCCTGATTATTGACGTGGGCGGCGATGATGCCGGTGCAACTGCACTGGGTCGATACGCCGAAATGCTGCGTTCCTATCAGGCGGAATTGGACATGTGGTATGTGGTGAACCGCTACCGCTACCTGACCGCTCAGCCGCAGGAGGCTTTGACGCTGCTCTATGAAGTGCAGCAGGCAGCCCGTTTGCAGCCGACTGGTATTGTCAACAATTCCAACCTCGGCAGCGAAACCACAGCGGAATTGATTTTAGAGGCTGTTCCCTATGCAAAAACCATTGCAGAAGCAGCCGGTCTACCGCTGATTTGTACCACTTATCGGGAAGATTTGCCCGTACAGGTGGAAAACGGTTTTCCGGTACAAGTCTATGTCAAGCCCGTCTGGGAGCAGGATGATGCATTCTAAATCCTACTGACGGACGATTCGGCGGAAGGAGGGAAAGAGCAATGGAAAAAATGAAAGTGCGGTTTGACCGCTGTAAGGGCTGCGGACTGTGTGTCAGCGTCTGTCCAAAGAAGCTGGTAAAACTGCAAACAGAAAAGCGGAATGAAAAAGGCTACTTCACTGCGGTCTGCACCGATCAGGATGCGTGTATCAGCTGTGCAATGTGTGCAATGATGTGTCCGGACTGTGCAATCCAGATTGAAAAATAGAAAGAAGGCGTAACAACGTGGAAAGAAGTCTTATGAAAGGCAACGAAGCACTTGCAGAAGCTGCGATTCGGGCAGGTTGTAAATGTTTCTTTGGGTATCCGATTACGCCGCAGACAGAACTTTCTGCTTATATGGCAAAGAAGATGCAGAAAGCAGGCGGTGTATTTTTACAGGCAGAATCTGAAATTGCTGCCATCAACATGGTTTTGGGGGCAACCTCAACCGGCGTACGAGCAATGACCTCTTCTTCTTCTCCGGGGATTTCCCTGAAGGCAGAAGGCATTTCCTATATGGCAGGTTCTGACCTGCCGGGTGTTATTATCAATGTGCAGCGTGGTGGTCCGGGTCTGGGTTCGATTCAGCCGGCACAGTCTGACTATTATCAGGCAACCCACGCAATGGGACATGGCGACTTCCATATTTTCGTATTTGCACCATCTTCTGTACAGGAAATGGTCGATATGGTTACATTGGCATTTGATAAAGCCGATGAATACCGGATGCCAGCAATGATTCTGGCAGATGGTCTGTTGGGACAGATGATGGAACCAGTAACCTTCCCAGAACCGCTGGAAACGCTGCCGGACAAGTCCGATTGGGCAACCAATGGACACCAGAACAAGCGTGCACACCACATCATTAACTCCCTGTATCTCGACCCGGCAGAACTGGAAGCAAAGGTCAAGGAACGGTTCAAGCGGTATGCAATTGTAGAAGAAAAGGAAACCCGTGCAGAATCCTATCTGTGCGACGATGCAGAAATTGTAGTGACCGCCTATGGTGCTTCTGCAAGAGTTGCAAAGTCTGCGGTGAATACGGCAAGAAAAGCTGGCATTAAGGCTGGTCTGTTCCGTCCGATTACCCTGTGGCCATTCCCGAAGAAGGAATTGCAGGCAGCAACAAAGTCTGCAACCCACATTCTTGATGTAGAAATGTCAATGGGTCAGATGGTAGATGATGTACGGTTGGCAACAGAATGTCGCATTCCGGTTTCGTTCTTTGGCAGAACCGGCGGTGTCATTCCGACACCAGGCGAAGTTCTGGCTGAATTGAAAAAGCTTGCAGGAGGTGCAGAATAATGGCAGTGGTATTTGAACGGCCGAAAGCATTGCTGGACGTGCCGATGCATTTCTGCCCGGGCTGTGGGCACGGGATTGTGCATCGTCTGGTCTGCGAAGTATTGGATGAAATGGGCATTGAGGGAAACACCATCGGGGTTGTACCGGTTGGATGTTCTGTTATGTCCTATGATTATTTTGGATGTGATGTCATCGAAGCACCGCACGGCAGAGCTCCGGCAGTTGCAACCGGTGTGAAGCGTTCCAATCCGGACAAGATGGTCTTTACTTATCAGGGCGATGGTGACCTTGCCGCAATTGGTACGGCGGAAACCGTACACAGCGGAACACGTGGGGAAAATCTGGTTATTATCTTTATCAATAACACGACTTATGGTATGACTGGCGGTCAGATGGCACCGACTACCATGCCGGGACAGGTTACTCAGACAACCCCATATGGTAGAGATCCGAAGTATGCTGGTTACCCAATTCGGGTTTGTGAAATGATGTCCACCTTGACGGGTGTTGCATTGGCACAGCGTGTTGCTGTAGACAGCGTTCCGCACATTCGGGAGGCTAAGAAGGCAATCCGCAAGGCATTTGAAAACGAAAAGGCAGAAAAGGGACTTTCGATTATCGAAGTTCTGTCCACTTGCCCGACCAACTGGGGCATGGCACCGCAGGAGGCAATGCAGTTCGTCAAGGATAAGATGAGCCATTATTATCCGCTGGGCGTATATAAAGATGGTGCAGCAGGGGAGGATGAACAGGCATGACAACCGAATTTATTTTAGCTGGTTTTGGTGGACAGGGAATTTTGTTCGCCGGAAAAATTCTGGCATACTGCGGACTGATGGCAGGAAAGGAACTGTCGTGGCTGCCGTCCTATGGCCCGGAAATGCGTGGCGGTACGGCAAATTGTTCGGTATGTATTTCCGATGAACCGATTGGTTCGCCGCTGGTAACTGCTCCGAATTGTCTGATTGCCATGAATGGCCCGTCCTATACCAAGTTTGTGAATACCGTACAGCCGAACGGCTTGATTCTGCTGGATAACTCTGTGGTAGAGGAAGAAGCCGTACGGGATGACGTGAAAACGATTTCCCTGCCGGCAACCGATATGGCAACCGAAAACGGTCTGAATGGTTCTGCAAACATGATTCTGTTGGGCAGAATGCTGGCAGAAACCAAGCTGTTTGATTTGGATACCGTACAAAAGGCAATGGAAAAGTGCATTCCGCCGAAGCGTGCACATTTGATTGAAGCAAATATGAAAGCGGTTCGGATTGGTGCAGAAAGCAAGTAAGCACGTTCTGAGATACAAAGATAATAAAAAGGCTGTCGTATGATGATTGCATACGGCAGCCTTTTTGTATTGATTTTATTATCCTTCTCCCTGCGATTGCAGTACCCACGGCAAAAATTTTGCTTTCCTAGTAAAAATCCATGTTTGCGAATAGACCATATTGTCTTGCATATCGAATACCGTGCGACTAGCAGTTTCGTCCGTTAGAAAGGTGCAGGAAATCACGATGAAATTTTCCCGTTTACAGCCGTAGTTGCTGCATTTCCATTCGGTCTGGCAGAGGGATTCCTCGTAAGAAAATGTTTGAGCAGTTGCATGGATTTGTGGAGAAAGCGGATGCCAGATGGTGAAATCTGCGGCTGTTTGTTGAATCGCAGCCCGAATTTCCCATTGTTGAAACACATCAGAATCAGAAATGGTAATGACGCTATTTTTTTCGATTTGAGAAATAGAGAGGAAACGGGCAGAACATCCAATCAGAATGATTCCGCCGACCAGTGCCCATTTTTTCCAGTGTTTCCACTTCATCCGCAGAGTTCCAGAATCGCAGCTGCCATCATCCGAACATCTTTCATCAGGTGTTCAATCGGAACAAATTCATCATCACCATGCATGTGATAGTCCCAGTTTGGGAACTCTGCCCCGAATGCAACACCGCCCGGAATGTCATGAACATAAGTACCGCCACCAATGGCAATGCATTCACCCTTTTCTCCGGTTTCTTCTTCATAGATGCGGAGCAGGGTCTGCACAAACGGGCTTTCCTTTGGAACAACGTGAGGGTCATTCTGAATGATAATCTTGCAGGAACAGCCAGTTTCCTGTAAGCGTTTCTGTACCTGCTGGAAGATGGCTTCTTTGGTAGTGCTGATCGGGTAACGAATATCTATCATACCAACCCATTTATCGCCCTGAATCTCCAGTTGGCTGCAAATGCAGGTCAATGCACCAGATTCCGCATCTTCGCAGGCAATCCCCAGATTGCTGCCGTCTGTGCAACCGTGCGGGAAACAAGCAGACAGTGCCTTGCACATCGGGAAATCTGGCAGTTTGGCGAGCAACTCCAGCAGTCCTGTAATGGCATTGTTTCCGGTTTCGGGGGTTGAAGCGTGAGCAGCTTGCCCGTTCCAAGTCAGCTTTACAAAATCGCTGTTGGCGATGATGTTGCAGTTCTCCGGTAGCAACTTATGATATAAGGCAGGCAGAACACAAACAGCCTGTGCCGGAACGGCATTGGGAGCAGTGCCAGCTTTCAGCAGTAAAATAGAATCTTTGGTGGCTGGTGCTTCAAACTGGATTCGCATCATGCCTTTTTCAATGGAAATTAGCGGATAGCTGCCGTCTGGTGTAAAGACCAGTGGCGGCATGGTATCTTTTTGGTTGTAATATTCCAAGTCAGTAGAGCCGTTTTCTTCGTTGCAGCCGAGCAGCAACCGAACCGGCTTTTTCAGCTGGATTCCAGCGTCTGCAATTGCCTTGATTGCATAGAGAGCCGCAACCGCAGGGCCTTTGTCGTCAATTGCACCTCTTCCATAAATGCAGTCGTTCTGTATCGTGGCAGTAAACGGCGGCGTATGCCAGTTTTCTTCCATGACAGGAACAACATCCAGATGGGCTAAAATACCTAGATACGGGGCAGTGTCCGTGCTGGTATCAGCAACGCCAACATGGTAGTCAAAATTGGTTGTGTGCAGTCCAAATGATTTCGCAGTTTGCAGCATAAAGTCCAGTGCTTTGGCACAATTTGTGCCATAAGGTGTTCCGTTTTCTGGTTCAGCTGTGGCAACGCTGGGAATACCAATCAGCGTTTGCAGGGTATCCAGCATGGCGGATTTGTTTTCCTCTATTTTTTGCTTTACAAATTCTGGTAACATCGAACCAATCCTTTCTTATGGGTTAAGGGCAACTTTTAAAGCTGTCTCGTTTTTACTTCATTTTGCAACGGTTTTCCATCAAAGAAATCTGTTCCATTTTGCAGGGTAACTTCTGCGATGTTCTTTAATGCCTCGTTGGTCAAAAATGCCTGATACAAGGGTCAGTAATTTGTTTGGTATG
>OGRP01000294.1_pt1 | contig 57680 bp, 67 predicted proteins | sample 1553531 | NCBI WGS metagenome assembly OGRP01 (sample SAMEA2580045, study PRJEB22360) | human gut metagenome | biome: human gut; feature: human-associated habitat; material: faeces | place: Denmark | collected 2008/2010 | reverse complement strand
CCATCCCGGGCCTGAGAGAGGGCGCGAACACCGTCCGCGCTCTCCACGCCCGCTGGGCGGCGGAAGAGGCGATGCTTCGCCGGGATATGCCGGATTTTTCGCTCAAGCAGGAGCTGGCGAACCCCGAGATGCGCCGCCTGATGGAGCTGCCCGGGATGCGGATGGGCGACGCCTACCGTCTGGCCCACTACAACGACGCTCTGCGTCAGACCGCCCAGACCGTGGAGCAGGGCGTTGTGGAGCGCATCCGCCAGCGTTCGGCCCGCCCGGCGGAAAACGGTACCAGCCCCGGCGGTGCGGCTATCACCCGGGCCGATGTGGCCAGTATGACCCGCGCCCAGCGTGAGGCACTGGAACGCCGTGCGATGCACGGGGTGAAGATCAGTTTTTGAAAATTTTGATACAGAAAGGACAAATGACATGAAAAGCTACAACCTGAAGATGGACCTCCAGCTCTTTGCCGACCCTTCTGCCAGCCTGCAGAACACCACCGGCACCATGACCAACGAGATGAAGACCTTCTACGAGAAGCGCCTTATCGACCAGGCAGAGCCCCGTCTGGTGCATGACCAGTTCGCGGACTACTATCCCGTACCCCAGAACGGCGGCAAGACCATTGAGTTCCGCAAGTACGACAGCCTGCCCAAGGCCGATACCCCGCTGACCGAGGGCGTGACCCCCAACGGCCAGACCCTGAACGTGACCACCATCACCAGCGACCTGCACCAGTACGGCGGCTGGACCCCGCTCACCGATGTGCTGCAGATGACGGCCATCGACAACAATGTGGTACAGGCTACCCGCGTTCTGGCAAGCCAGGCGGGCCGCACCATGGACAGCATCACCCGCGATGTGCTGGCCGGCGGCACCAACGTCATCTATGCGCCGAAGCTTTCCGCAGACGGCACCGAGACTGCCGTCACCAGCCGCAAGGCGCTGGACAAGAGCTGCACCCTGACCCCGAAGCTGTTCTTCCAGGCGGCGGCACAGCTGGGCGCGATGAACGCTGACCCCATCGGCGACAGCTACATCGCCATCATCCATCCCTACGCAGCCTACGACCTCAAGACCTGCAAGGAGTTCATCGAGGCCCACAAGTACGCCGACCCCGACACCATGTACCGCGGCGAGATCGGCAAGCTGGGCAATATCCGCTTCATCGAGACCAGCGAGGCGAAGATCTGGAAGGACGCTACCTGTCCGGAGGGTCTGGCCGTCTTTGGTACCCTCGTGCTGGGCGCCCACGCCTACGGCGTCACCGAGCTGGAAGGCGGCGGCCTGGAGCACATCGTCAAGCAGCTGGGCTACGGCGACGATCCGCTGAACCAGCGCGCCTCTGTGGGCTGGAAGGGGATGCGCGCTGCCGAGCGTCTGGTGGAGCAGTACATGGTGCGCATCGAGAGCGTGTCCAGCTATTCCTCCACTGCGGCGGCAAACTGAGCCAGCCGGAAAGGAGAAGCTATGGCAGAAAAGAAGAATGTCCGCATCCGGCTGTTCAAGGACAACAGCCGGTACAAGGGCGATCTGTTCGTGAGCGTCAACGGCGTGAACTACAAGATCCGCCGGGGCGTGGAGGTGGAAGTGCCGCCTGAGGTGGCCGAGGTGCTGGAACACAGCCAGCAGCAGGACGAGTACACCGCCGCCCGCATCGCTGCGGCAGAGACTGCGGCCCAGTAAAATAAGACAACGCGGCCCGGCAGAAACGGCGGAGAAGGCCGCTTCTGCCGGGCCTTTTTGGAAAAAAGCGAAAGGAGGCTTTTTATGACGGTAGGAGAAGCGATGGAGCGGGCCGAAGAGCTGCGCCCGGGCAGCCGTGTCGCGGCCCGCACCCGGCAGCGCTGGCTGTGCGAGGTGGACGGGATGCTGCGGGAGAAATTTTTCCGGCCCAGCAGCGCCGACAGCCGGGAGGGCGTGGGCGCGGACATTGCGTGGGACAACGGTCTGCGGGATGACGACGTGCTGCTGGTGCCGCCGCCCTTCGACAGCCTGTACCCGCACTATCTGTGCGCCATGACGGACGCCGCGCTGGGCGAGAACGACCGGTACGCCGGTGAGCAGGCTCAGTACAACAGCATCTTAGCCGAACTGGCCGCGTGGCTGCGGCGGAAGAATCTGCCCGCCCGGGGCTGCAGCTGGCGCTGGTAAGGAGGGAGAAAGATGATACTTTCGAACCGGAACGGCCTGAAAAACACCCGGAATATGCTGCGGGTGTTCGGCGGACTGAACGAGACGTACAGCTGCACCGAGGCAGAGTACAGCGCGGGCATCAACTTTTCGGCCCGGAATTTCCCGGCCCTGAGCACCCGTCTGCCCCGGCGGAAGCTGCGGGAGGAAGCAGACCTGAACGGGATGTATCACCTGAACGGCCTGTTGACCGTCTGCGGCAGAGATCTCGTCTACACGCCGGATGACGCGGATGAGATGGAAGTGACCCTGAAAGACGCCGTGGAGAGCGGCAGGAAAACGCTGGTGGGCATCGGGACGAGGATCCTGATCTTCCCGGACAAGCTGGCTTTCGACACTGCCAGCCGGAAGGTGAGCGCTCTGGGCGCGATGTGGTCGGGCAAAAACACCAGCGTGGAGTTTGCACCCTGCGACGCGGAGGGCAAGGTCTACGAGGTGAGCGGCTGCGGCCCTGCTGAGCCCGACAAGCCGACGGACGGTCAGCTTTTCCTGCGGGTGGAAGACCCGGAAAAGCCATGGAGCAGCGAGAGCACGCTGGAAGTATATAGTGAGGCGTCCGGCAACTGGTCGGCGGTGGTGCTGGACTACTGCCGCATCTCGGCAAAGGGGGTGGGGACAGACTTTGCGGCAGAGGACACCGTGACCCTCACCGGCTCTGCAGCGGAACAGGCCGGGCAGTGGAACGAGCTGGACGGCGACCGCATCGTCTGCGACGCCGGCGCAGATGCCCTGCGCGTCAAAGCCGACCCGGGCGGCGAGTGGTTCTATGGCCGTCTGACCCGCACCGGCGCAGCGGTAAGATGGGTGAGTCTGGACGGCAGCGTCAGCCGGGAGTTCGTCTCGGCAGAGGTGGTGGAGCTGGAACGCCGGGTGCCGGACATGGACTACCTGACCGAGTGCGACAACCGGGTGTGGGGATGCTCCAACAAGGAGAACGTCATCTACGCCTGCAAGCTGGGCGACCCCACCAACTGGTTCTCCTACCGGGGCATTGCCGCCGACAGCTATGCCGTGACCGTGGGCAGCGACGGGGCGTTTACCGGCGCGGCTACCTGTATGGGATACGCGCTTTTCTTCAAGGAAAACACCCTTCACAAGCTTTACGGCTCCAAGCCCTCGGATTTCCAGCTCAGCAGCCTGCGCTGCCGGGGCGTGGCAAAGGGTGCTGCCCGGAGCCTCTGCGTCATCAACGAGACGCTTTATTATCTCTCGCCCGACGGCGTGATGGCCTGGGACGGCAGCATCCCCACCAAAGTCTCGACGGCCCTTGACCCGGCCCGGCTGCGGAACGTGAAGTCGGCGCTGGGCGGCGCGCTGGACGGGCGGTATTATCTGCACCTCGTGCGGGGCAGCGGCGAAGCCCAGGCCGTGCGGCTGCTGGTCTACGACACCGAACGGGGGCTCTGGCAGGAGGAAGATGTCTGCTCCTACGAGATGGCCGGAAGCGGCGGGCAGCTCTATCTCTGGGACGGAAAGGCCATCTGGGCTGCAGATGCGGACCGGGAGGAGAACTGGCAGCAGGCGGGCGGCATTGAGGACGGCGTGAGCTTCGAGCTCGTCAGCGGGGACATCGGGCTGGACAGCCCGGAAGAGCTGTATCTCTCCCGGCTGACGCTCCGGCTCGAGGCCGAGGTGAAGAGCCGCATCGAGGTGGCTGTGAGTTACGACAGCGGAGCGTGGGAGACACTGGCCCAGCTGACCGCCGACGGGCGGCGCTGCTTCGATGTTCCGTTTGTGCCGAGGCGGTGCGGGAGCCTGCGGCTCCGGCTGAAGGGCAGAGGTCAGCTCACCCTGCGCAGCCTGACCCGGACGAGCGCCGCCGCGAAGGGCGGCATTCTGGCACAGGAGGTGAACTGAACATGGCAAGTGTCACGGGACTTTCGAAGATCGGACTGCCCCATCTGAGCGAGAACATGGACGCGGAGGATGCCCGCGCCATCCGCAACTACTTATACCAGATGCAGGAGCAATTACAATATGTGCTCTGCAATCTGGACGTGGAAAATATGTCGGAGCCGCTGCGCGCCCGGCTGAACAGCATCCAGTGAGAAAGGAGAATTTATGAGCACCGAGAAAAAGAAAGAACAGCAGCTGCTGGAAGATGTGGCTGCCCAGCCTGCAGCCCAGTCCTCCTACAGCACGGCGGGACTGAACAGCCGCAAAGAGGTGGAGAATGCACTGACAAATGCGGTGTACACCCCCGGCCAGAGCGTCACCGACGCAGCAGCGGACCTGAGAAACTGGCAGCAGAACCGGCCGGGCAAGTATGAGAGCGCCTATCAGGGCCGCATCGAAGACCTCATCGGCCAGCTGCTGGAGCGGAACAGCTTCCAGTACAGCTATGCACAGGACCCGCTCTACCGCCAGTATGCCCAGCAGTACACCCAGAACGCCCGCAACGCCAGCGCGGACGCCGCCGCACAGGCTGCGGCCCTCACCGGAGGCTACGGCTCCAGCTATGCGGCCAGTGTGGCCCAGCAGGCGTACCAGCAGCAGATGGGCGCGCTGAACGACGCCCTGCCGTCCCTCTACCGGCTGGCGTTGGACACCTACAACAGTGAGGGCGACGATGTCGTGACCCGGATCGACCAGCTCAACACGCAGGAGCAGAACGCACAGGCGCAGTATAACGCGGAGCTGTCGGACTATTACAGTCAGCTCGACCGGAAGGGCAGCGCCTACAATGCTGCCTACGAGCAGGACTATGGCCGCTATCAGGACTATCTGGGCCGGCTGGATACCCTGTACGGCTACTATTCCAATCAGGAGCAGCAGGCCATCGCCAAGCGCAAGCAGGCGTTCAATGGTGTGCTGAGCATTCTGGGCGTCATCGGCGACGCGGTGCAGCTGGCCATCACCGGGACCACCGGCATCGGCTCGCTGGTGGGTACGCTGGCCAACACCGGATATAATATGTACGCGAAAGACCGCGCCTACGCGGCCGAGCGTGCTGACGCTGCGTGGGGCCAGCAGATGCAGGAGACCCAGCGGCAGGACAGCCTTGCCCAGCAGAAGTACAAGAACGAGCAGGCGGAGCGGCAGTATCAGGACACCCTGCGCCAGCAGGAGTTCAACAACAATGCGACCAGCGAAAAGCTGAATATCGCCAAGGGCGAATGGGCGCTCAAGCAGTCCAAGGCAGCCCAGAGCGCCCAGCAGGCTGCGGCAAACGCCGGGGCAAAGAGTGCGGGCAGTTCGGGAGGCTCGGGCAGCGGGGCGGTGTTGTCGTCCGGCGGCAGCACCATCGTACCTTACAGCGCAGCCCGCCTCTACCGGCAGGGCAGGAGCGACACGGCCATCCGCAGCGAACTGTTGAAGGAGGGCTACTCCAACGATGAGATCAATAATATCCTGAAGCAGCTGGGAAGCTGAGAAAGAAAAATGCCAGAGTGCAGAGCACCGAAAGGTGCTCTGCACTCTGGCGTTTCACGCTATTTATTTGTTCGAGTCCCACTGACTCCCCACAAAAGAAAAAGTCCGCTGCATTGCAGCGGACTTTTTAGTGGGGTGCCCAGTGGGACTCGAACCCACGGTCTCCAGATCCACAATCTGGCGCGTTAACCGACTACGCTATGGGCACCACATCAATGCGCCCGAAGGGACTCGAACCCCCGGCCCACTGCTTAGAAGGCAGTTGCTCTATCCACCTGAGCTACGGGCGCACGTTGTTATCCCATTGGGTTCTGATATGGTTTGCAGCTGTGAGTCGAAGCACGCTGCGAGAAGTATAATACCATAGCTCCGGGGTTCTGTCAAGAGAAATCTGAAACTTTTTTGCGCTTTTTGCAAAAGGCTTCTCACAGCAGCCACATCCCCACAAAGCCGAACGCAAGCCCGAAGGCTGCGCCTGCCAGCACATCTCGGACGAAGTGCGCCCCAGCCAGCACCCGCAGCAGACAGATGAGGGCGGCGATGGCCAGCATCGCGACGCCGACGGCAGGGTAGAAGTAGAGCCACACCATCCCGAGGACGGCGGCACTGAGTGCGTGGCGGGAAGGGCAGGAATTGCCGTGGGTCTCCTTAGATACCAGCGGTACGAAGCCCGGCTGCTCATAAGGGCGGGGGAAGTTGAGCCTCGCCCGCAGGATGGTTCCCAGCCCGAACGCCAGACCCGGAACGAGAATGGCCCGGGCAATGACCTGCATAAAATCAAGAGCGCCGCCGCCCCGTCCGATGCTGAGCATCCTGAACCACCGGAGATTGAGCAGCACCAGAAGCACCGGATAACAGACGAAAGGAACGAGGGGGAGCCAGCGGTTGAGCAGAATGATGCCCTCCCGCAGAGCGGGATGTCCTTCGAGCCAGTCTGTCAGTCGTTTATATCGTTCCGGTGTCATGCGGTTCCCTCCCTGAGAGATTCATTCAAAACAGGTGTTGAGGTATTTTTCCACATCGAAAGGCTCCGGCGTGGAGTCCTTGCGCAGGTAGAGGGGATGGTGGGGGTGGCCCTTTTTGCTGCGGGGGCCGAAGGTCACCCAGGGGATGTTCTTTTCCCGCGTCAGGGCAACCATCTCCCGCATCAGGCCGGGCAGATAGTCCCGCTTTTCAATCAGAGTACCCCATGCGGCCCACATGGTGGGCTCGGTCTGGGCCAGCACGGCCTGCAGCCAGCGGAGATTTTCGTCGCAGAGGGCGCGGTCGGGCGTTTTGTCCATGTCGTTGGGGTTGGTGGCCCGCTGGGGGTAGACGTTGAACATGATCCAGCTGTCGAAGCCGTTGGCGTTGGCCAGACGCTCGACGCTCTTCAGAGTGGGGTCCAGCGCACCGGGCTGGGCGGTGCTGGGGTTGATGCCGATGCACACCAGCGGGCGGCGGCCCACCCGCCCCAGCACATAGCGGTAGGGCTGGTAGGTGTGGGGCTCGTAGTACCACAGACCGCCGGGATATTCGTCGGCTTCCAGCCGGGGAAGAGTTTCACAAAGCATAGCTTACCTCACAAGAAACGTGTGTTTCTTTTATCGTACCTTAAAATTTGTGCGAAAGCAACACCTTGCGGCGAGAAAGTCTCCCATAATTTCGATTTTCATGCTATACTATCCCTTAGAGGAAAGTATCCCTCTTCGCTTGCTGAAAAAGCAGAAGGAGTTTTGTTTATGATAGAAGATTACCGCAGCGCCCAGCGTGCGGGCCAGCGCGCCTACCGGGCCAATGTGGCCCGGGGGCAGTCGCCCTATCTCGCGGTGCTGGACGACATCCTCACCGATGTGGACATCGTGGCGCAGGAGCCTCTGGGTCTGGTGGACATCCCGGCCGAGAGCATCGTGGGTACCAAGACCGCCGGACGCCACACCGCCTTTGCCTCCAATTTCATGCCTCTTCTGGACGACGACACCGAGTTTGCAGTCAAGTGGTCGAACCTCTGTGACGCCCATCTGGAAGAGGGAATCCACACCCCTATTATTGCCTTCGAATACCTGAACAAATTCTATGTGCAGGAGGGCAACAAGCGTGTCTCCGTCCTCAAATACTATGAGGCCGTGAAAATTCCCGGCACCGTCACCCGGCTCATCCCGGCAAAGAACGACACGCTGGAAAATAAGCTCTATTACGAGTTCCTTGATTTTTACAAGTTTTCCCGCATCAACTACGTCAGCTTCTCCCGGCTGGGGGGCTATGCAAAGCTGCAGGCGCTGGCCTGCAAGGCCACGGGCGAGGCGTGGACGGAGGATGACCGGCTGAATTTCTCGTCCCTCTACACCATGTTCAGCCAGCAGTTCTATGCGCTGGGCGGCGGCTCACTGGGCCTGACGCCGGGCGACGCACTTTTGGTGTACCTGTCGGTGTACCGTTATGCCGATGCCTGCGAGTCCACCCCGACCGAGGTGCGGGAGAATCTGGCCCGCCTCTGGGACGAGGTGAAAATTCTGGCAGAACCCCACGCTGTGGAACTGCTGCTGGAGCCGAAGCGCAGTTCTGAACCGCTGCTGAGCAAGCTGAACATTTTCAGCTCCCGTCCCAGCGAGCTGCGGGTGGTGTTCCTCCACGAGCACAACGCCCAGACCAGCGCATGGGTGCGCGGACAGGACAAGGGCCGCGCCGCGCTGGTGAAAGCTTTCCCGGATAAGCTCTATGTCAGCTGCCGGGAGAATATCAACCCCGAGGTGGACGCAGAGCAGGTGCTGGAAGAGGTAGCCCACGACCACGCGGACATCGTCTTCACCACCAGCGCCCGGATGCACACCGCCTGCCTGAAGGTCGCGGCCCAGCACCCCAAGACCCGCTTTTTGAACTGTTCCCTCAGTGCGCCCCATCCGCTGGTGCGCACCTACTACCCCCGCACCTATGAGGTGACCTATCTGCTGGGAATGCTGGCGGGCATCGTCTCCCACAGCGACAAGGTGGGCTATGTGGCTGCAAACCCGGTGTACGGTGTGCCTGCGGCCATCAATGCCTTTGCCCAGGGCGTGCGTGCCGTCCGGCCCGACAGCCGGGTGGTGCTGCGCTGGGCCTGCCTGTGCGATGAGGCACACCCGCAGGATTTCTCGGACAGGAAAGACATCGAAGTCTTCTACAGTCAGGACTTCCGGGAGCCGGAAGGAACCTACCGCGATTACGGCCTCTGCCGCCGTCTGCCCGACGGCGTTCTGCAGCCGCTGGGCCTGCCGGAGTGGCGGTGGGACGTGTTCTTCACCGAGATCGTCCGCTCCGTGTTCGCCGGGACATGGGACAGCGCCCCCGGCGGCAGGGCGATCAACTACTGGTGGGGACTCAAGAGCGGTGCCGAGCGGGTGGAATACCCCACCCGGCTGAACGACGGAACCATGCAGCTGCTCAAGATGGCAGAGCGCCAGCTCTGCGATGGGGAAATACAGGTTTTCCCGACCGAGAGCTACAGTCAGGGCCATGCCCTTCACCATGCGGCTTCCGGCATCTATACGCCCAAGGAACTGATGGAGATGGACTGGCTGGAAGAGTGCGTGGAGGGCGAACTGCCCAGCTACGACGAACTGGACGCCAAGACCCGCAGCCTTTTGAACGTCAATGGTCTGGACATCGTAAAGGGAACGCCGCAGTAACAGGCAAAGCCCCAAGGATAGAAAAGAATGGAGCAAAAACATCGTGAAAATACTTGCGATCTCGGATGTGCCGTCCAAACTGCTCTGGGACGAGAGTGTCCGCAAGCGGCTGGAAGGCATCGACCTTATCCTCTCCTGCGGTGATCTGCCGAAAAAATATCTCGAATACCTCACGAACTTCACCACCGCCCCCATCCTGTACGTCCACGGCAACCACGACGGCAGTTACAAGGAATCGGAGCCGGGTGGCTGCATCTGTGTGGACGATGCGGTCTATGTCTGGAAAGGCCTGCGCATCATGGGTCTGGGCGGGTGCAATCGGTACAACAGGGACGATACCTTCCAGTACACCGAGGCTGAAATGCGGCGGCGCGTCCGGAAGCTCTGGCTCGCGGCCCGGCGGGCGGGCGGCATCGACATCCTGCTGACCCATGCCCCGGCATCCGGCCTCAACGACGGCACCGACAAGGCCCACAAGGGATTTCAGGTGTTCAACGATCTGATGGACCAGTATCAGCCCAAGTGGTTCATCCACGGACATATGCACCTGAATTATGGGGCAAACCTGCCCCGTGTCTGCACCCGGGGCGGCACGACGGTCATCAACGCCACCGAGCGGTACGAGTTTGAGATACCCGACCCCGTTCAGGTGCCGAAGCGGAAGCTGTTCGGTTGGGGATAAAAATCAAAGAAAAAGGAGAACGACAATGGAGATAGAACGCGCCTTGCAGCAGCTGGAATTGCTGCAAAAGAAGCTGTACGCCTACCACTGTGCGGACAGCTCCCTTTATCTGGACGCCGTGACCACCGCGCCCAGCGATACCTCCGAGGGCAGGGGCGTGGCCATGAGCATTCTTGCCGGGGAGAGCCAGAAGCTGATGACCTGCCCCGAGACGAAAGCGCTGCTGGATGAGCTGAGCGCCCGGGCCGGGGAGCTGGACCTCGTCCACCGCCGCGAAGTGGAGGAGCTGCGCCGCAGCTGTGAGCAGCTGACCCGCATCCCGGCGGACGAATATATGGCCTACAAAGAGCTGTGCAACCGGGCGGACGACGTCTGGCACAAGGCCAAGACACAGGACGATTTCGCCCTGTTCTGCCCCGTCTTGCAGGAGCTTGTAGACTACAATCGCCGCTTTGCCGGTTATTATGACGCCTCGAAAGCGCCCTATGATGCTCTGCTGAACGAGTATGAGCGCGGCGTGGATAGGAAGATGCTGGACAGCTTCTTTGCGACGCTGCGGGAGGGGCTGGTGCCGCTCATCCATAAAATCGGCGAGAAGCCGCAGATCGACGACAGCTTCCTGCATCAGGAGTACCCGGCAGCACAGCAGAAGGCCTTCGCCGACTATCTGATGGAGGTGATGGGCCTCGACCGCAGCCATTGTGGTCTGGGCGAGACGGAGCACCCCTTCACGCTGGAATTCAACAATAAGGATGTCCGCATCACAACCAACTACGACGAGTACAATGTGGCATCCTCGATGTACTCTGTCCTCCACGAGGGCGGCCATGCTCTGTATGAACTGGGCATCCGGGATGACCTGCAGTACACCTGTCTTGCGGGCGGCGTCTCGATGGGCGTCCACGAGAGCCAGTCCCGTTTCTATGAGAACCTTATTGGCCGGTCGCGGCCCTTCGTGGAAGCGATCTATCCCAAGGTGCAGGAGTTCTTTCCCCGGCAGCTGGGCGGCGTGAGCGCAGAGCAGTTCTACCGCGCGGTCAATAAGGCTCAGCCCAGCCTCATCCGCACCGAGGCCGACGAGCTGACCTACTGCCTCCACGTCATGGTACGGTATGAGATCGAAAAGCAGCTCATCGGCGGCACGCTGGAAGCAAAAGATGTGCCGGCTGTCTGGGCGAAGCTTTATAAGGAATATCTGGGCATCGAGGTGCAGAATGACCGGGATGGCTGTCTGCAGGACAGCCACTGGTCGGGCGGCGCGTTCGGCTACTTCCCGTCTTACGCGCTGGGCAGTGCCTACGGCGCTCAGATGCTCCGCCGGATGGAGCAGGAAGTGGATGTCTGGGGCGCGGCGGCAAAGGGCGACCTCACACCCATCACGGCGTGGCTGCGGGAAAAGGTCCACCAGTACGGCGGGCTGATGGAGCCTGCCGACGTGGTGAAGAACGCCTGCGGCGATTTCAGTGCCGAGGATTATATCCAGTACCTTACCCGAAAGTACACCGAACTGTACGGTTTATAAAAAAGAAAAGGCGTCTGCACAAATGACTGTGCAGACGCCTTTGTTCGTGTTGAGGAACATCACAGCTCCAGCTTGCCGGAGACTTTGTTGATGACATAGTAGGCCATACCCTCTTCAGGCTTGACGTAGACCTTGCAGGACTGGACGCCCACTTTATGGGTGGTGCGGTAGTCGGCCTTTGCGCGCTCGATGACATCGGTGATGTTGTACTGGTTGGTGCCGAACTCGACATAAACCTCCGGGGAGAGCGGGGGACGGCCGCGCCGCTGTGCAGCACCAGAAGATCTGCGCTTCTTCGGCTCTGCCGCAGGAGTCTCAGGAGCAGCGGCCGCTGCGGGGACAGCAGACTTTTTCTCAGACATAGCTTATACCTTCTTTCCTGTATTCCACTGCAAATTGGAAACGTGGATGATTTCCGGGCCGGAAGCTGCATTACCGGTCAGTCCGACCGCTTTCTGTTCGTGCCAACGATTGGAAGCACTATACTTATATAATAGTTATTTCTTTGACGTTTGTAAAGTGTTTTTTGGAAAAAGCATCCCCATATTTCTGCGCCCGGAGCGCTGAATTCTGACAAAAGGGGGGAAGAATGCCCTAGAAAAAAGAAACTGTCCGGATTTGTGTGCGGCGCAGCGGAGAGAAAAGAAATGCAGCGCGCGGGGAAAAGCAGAAATTTCCGGGGAATTTACCCGGCACAGCAGTCCTCGGCCCGCTTCACGACGGGGGCGAGAAGTTCCTCGTCCCAGTCTTCGGCGAGGACAAAAAGGGCCTGGTCGATGACTTCCTGTGTGCGGGCGTCCGGGCGGCCCTGTGCCAGCCGGAATACTGCTGCCAGCAGCCGCAGTTTGAGGGCGCGGATGTTCTCCGGCGCGGCCCAGAGCCGGGCGAGGTCGTAGTTGTCGGTGTTGCCGCAGCGCATGGTGCAGATGGCGCAGTTGGGGGCGACGCGGTGCTTTTCCGTCTCGACGATGTGGTACATCCGGCGCAGCGCGTCTTCGGCAGCGTCCGGGTCGGCAGCCAGCCGGAGACCGGAGGTCAGCACACGGTCGGTGTCCTCGGTCTTCGGCTCGTTGACGGTGGAGCGGGCCAGCCCCACCAGCGCCCCTAACAGCGCGTCGCGCTGGCGCTGGGCGTCGGTAACGGGGGCAGAAAGAAACTGATTCATAGAGAATACTCCTTTGGGTACAATATTGTCTCTCTCAGTATACACGCCCGCGGCCCAAAAGGGGAGAGGAAATTTGCAGAAATTTGATGAGTTGTGAGCTGCATCTTGATTTTGAGAGAAAAATCCGCTATAATAACTATGTTATCTGTAAAATAGAATACGCCGGTGTGTCGGAATGGCAGACGAGGGGGACTCAAAATCCGCTTCGTGATTTTTCTTGTCTGTACGAGAAATTCACGATTGTGCGTTGAATTTTGAGGGTTTGTCGAAGCAGGATTTCTTACATCCCTCCTGAACATCCCTCCAATCTTCAGAAACCGGTACGAATGTCTCAAAATTGAATATCAGCCGATGTGGCGGAATGGCAGACGCAAACGACTCAAAATCCGCTTCGTGATTTTTCTTGTCTGTACGAGAAATTCACGATTGTGCGTTGAATTTTGAGGGTTTGTCGAAGCAGGATTTCTTACATCCCTCCTGAACATCCCTCCAATCTTCAGAAACCGGTACGAATGTCTCAAAATTGAATATCAGCCGATGTGGCGGAATGGCAGACGCAAACGACTCAAAATCGTTCGGGAAACCATGTGGGTTCGAGTCCCACCATCGGCACTTCATCATAAAACAGCTTAGGATCGAAAGATTTTAGGCTGTTTTTCTTTTTTGCCCATTTTTTATACTTTGGCGTTTTCTGGGAAGATATTGACGATTGCATTCGCCGAAGATACCTTACTGGAGAAATCCAGATGTGTATAAATGTTGCTTGTCGTGCTGATGTCGCTGTGCCCCAGCCACTCCTGAATCTCCTTCAGGCTCACGCCATTGGCATAGAGCAGACTGGCGCAGCTATGGCGCAGATCGTGAAAGCGGATACGCTTCATCTGGTGTGCGACCAGAAAATCCGGGAAATGCTGGCTCAGGAAATCGGGCCGAATCCGTTTTCCCATCGGGTCTACATAGATATAGTCAAGATAATCGGTGCAATAGCTTTTGCCGCAGACCTTCCGATTCTGCTCCTGCTCCTTTTTCATTTTATTGAGCATCTGCTCACAGGCAGGGATTAGGGGAAGTGTCCGGCAGCTCGACTTTGTTTTTGTCTTATCTCGTGCGATTTCTGTTAGCGTTCCGTTGACCTTTGCGGTCACAACCGTATGCTGAATGCTGATTTTCTTGTTTTCAAAGTCAATGGCATCCCATTTCAAGCCAACAACTTCACTGCGCCGCAGGCCGTAGAATGCAGCCATGATGACGCCAAACTCCGAAGGATCACCTTGAATCACTTTGAATAGCTGCTCCAGTTCTTCACCGCTGTAAATCTCCGACTTGAACTTTTCCTTACGAGGACGTTCAACGCGATCTGCCGGGTTGGAACGGATCATGCCGATTTGAAAAGCGTACTGCAAGCATTTGCGGATGTTGGCGTGATAGTGAATGACGGTGTTTGCCGTAAGGCCACGATCCAACTCATGCTGGTAGAAGTCTTGGATGTATTTGGGATGCTGTTCCATATCCTGCAATGTATAGTGGAGCGGTTCAAAATATGGGACGATCTTGTGAACGATTGCTCTTTCATAGCTGGTATAGGTTGTGATTTCCACTCGTGACTTCATCATTTTCAACCAGTCCGTGATGAAGTCGGTGAAAAGTACTGGGGAGTTATCAAGGCAGGGGTCAACTTCTTTGATGGGGCTGACCTTCAGCCAATTATTGTCAACGGCATATTGTAGGGCATCGGTCAACTCCTTGTGCCAATCCAGAAGCTGCTGTACACTGGCCTCCTCCTGCTGACGCTCATAGCGGAAGAACGTTTCCAGATCGCGCGGAGAGAGTGCTTTCAAAGACAGCCGCTTCTTTTCAAAGTATGGGACAACTACTCTTCCCAGATCATAAGCATATCTGCCATAGGTTTCGGGCGGAAGGTTCATCACGCTTTCCCGAAGCCAGCGGTTCAGATATTCCGATACCGGCAGGTCGGAAACCTGCTGCATCGTTTCAGGGTTAAACTCTTTTTGTGTTTTACGCAACAGAGATTCAGCTCTTTTTTTGTTTCCTTTAACAGGAAGTCCTGTGCTGATGGATTTGGTTCTGCGCTTTCCATCTGTGTCTTTCCAGCTCAGAATCATCTGATACATACCGTTTTGTTCTCTTAAATGTCCGGCCACATTTGTCATAGTTATGCTCCTTTCTGTTCGCAGCCAAACGTCCTTTGCTTAGGCATCATAAGTTTAGAAGATTCTGGAGTGTTTTGCAAGGATGGCACAAGGGAGTTTGAAAGGTGCATCCCTCCAAGTTGCCGATCCTGATCGAGCAGGTACTCTACCACGCAGAGTTTTGGTATCTTATAGCTGCGTCCTACACGCGCCGAGTGGATCTTCTTCTGCTTGACCAACAGATACGCATTCTTCCGGCAGATGCCAAGCATTTCCTGAAGATGCTCCACCGTCACCACATCCGGGTAGTCCTTGAACATCGTCAGATACCTCTCCGTCTTTCGGTCAGGCTCTTCCTGAATCAAAGTGCAGGCTGCGATCTCGCTCATTCCTGTCCTCTCTTTCTAGTTCAATATGTCGATTATTCAGCAGAAAATACTATATGTAAAGTGTGATGGTCTTTTTCGGGGACCATCTCACTTGCCAAAGGAGATATTTGAGCTTAGAACTTCATCGGCAGTGCGTCTTTCCTGCACTTGCCGTTGTAGGTGGTGTAGATGGGGTAAACGTACCGCCGCCAGCCCGGAAGCTTGGCGGGGTTATCCCGGCTGACACGGTAGAGCTCCATGGGATGGACGCCGCTCAGCGCACGGACAAGCCGCTCCTCGCTGTACTGCCCATGATACAGCTGCACAAAGTACATCACGCCCCGCAGGACAGCCGCCCGGAAGGAATCCGGTTTGCCCTCCCACGCTTCCACGATGTGCCGCAGAGCTTCGCAGTAGATCTCTTCGCCCAGCTGGTCGTACAGCTTCAGCGCCGTGCCCACGCAGCCGATGCGGTAGTCGCTCAGCTGCATACTGTCGTAGTTGAGGGAAAGCCCCGCCCGGTTAGTGGCTGCGACAAACGCCTTGGAAGGCGCATCGCCGCCCACCACCTTGGCGCGCAGCTTGATGCCCGCCGACAGGGGTGCGGCGTGACCGTTCTGCTCGGCAAAGAGCAGGGCTTCCTGCTCCATCGTCAGACCGGTGTAGACCTTGCAGAGGATCGGGCGGTCCTCGCCGCCGTTGAGGAGGATGCAGCCCTCGATGGTGTGCTGCCCATCCATTACATAGTACCTGCCGTTGCGGAAGCTGACCTTCGGCTCGTTAACGATGTACTCGTTGAAGTCCCTTGCAATCAGCTCCACCCTCTTGCGCTCTACGCCCCGCTGGTAGATCTCGCGGGGATAGATCAGCTTGCTGCTGTGGATGACCGAAAGCTGGTACGGCGGGTTGATACCAATGAAAGTATTGTTTTCGTTCAGGCGCATCGCATTTCCTCCTTGATTCTCCAAATGTACTTCTCGGCTTCCTCTAAGATCTCAGCCACCTGCTGCTTCCGCTTCGGGCTGGTGAGCAGGCTGGGATTGAAGGTGAAGCTGTATTCCAACCGCTGGATCATGGCATGAACCGCGGATTGCAACTCGGTGTACAGCATCATTTCCTCGATGCTTCCGGCGTTCTCAAAAGACGATTTGATGGGCGTATAGGGGTAGACAGGTGGTTTGCCATCCACCACCTCAGGCGGCGCGTAAAGCGCCGTAGAGCGCCGGATAGGCTCTATCTGCTGGATGCTGCCCATGGGGTTCAGCGCAAGGCTGATCCGAACTGCATCATCCACCCGGCGCATCTCCTCCGGGGTGAGGTGTCCGAGGAATTTCAGCACCCTGCTTTTGTCGATGGTGAAGATCTGCTCTGCCTGCACAACGGACGGCATATTCAACCCTGCGTTTTCCAACAGGCAGTGGGTCGGCTGGTTTACTTTCTTTTCCGCCTTGCTTGTCATGGTCGCAACGATCAGGGTCGGAGAGTGATAATTGCCCACATCATTCTGAAGAATGACCGCCGGGCGGTCACCGTGCTGTTCCGAGCCGGTGCTCGCCCCGAAATGGGTGAAGAAGATGTCTCCGCGTTGGAATTTCCAGTTTTGCTGCAAAATTGTACCTCCATGTTGTTATGTGCAAAGCCCGCTGCCGGATGTTCCGCAACGAGCTTCGTTCAAGGTATGGTGGTATGGTTGGGTCAGCGGTGCATGACCACATAATCATAGCCGCGCCGCATCTGGCAGACGGTGCATGTGTCCATGCTCCGGTCTGGGCTGGGTACAAGCGCGATTTTGAAAGCCTTTGCATCCACAAAGTGCCGCAGACAGGTACCGCAGAGAGTTCGGATGGACTTGACCATCTCAGGGGTCAGCTCCATCTCCTCGTAGATCTCCTGCTCGCGCACCGTGGGGTTCAACTCGTCCATAAAAGTGTCCTCCTATGTATCAAAAGTGAATATTCGGATAAAGAATAAATAACAGTACGTAAAAAACGGGAACTGCCGGATGCGTGGAACGTACCCGACAGTTCCCGGATCAATATGATTAAAGGTCTCGCATATTCGCCCTCGGCTCCCTGCGAGTGGGGCATGAACATCTGGCAGCGGACTTGTACCGCTTCATTGGCATTTCAGCCACCCCGTCTGCTTTGTGACCGGGCCGCGAATTACGGAAGTATCATTATCGGAGTACCAGATGACGGAACTATTCAGTTTTCAAGGTCCCTGAGGTCGGACGTTTCGCCCTGCGGCAGGTGCCGCTTGGGAAATTGTCCTCTCACTTGGTAGCCGACGAAAATGGTCAAATTATAACCAAAAATCAAAACTTCTTCAAAAAAATAGTGATTTTCATTATTCTCTTATGAATTGCAGGCTGTGAGACATTAAAAACTTTAGAAATTTCGCTCTCGTTGTAACCTTCATAGGCGTAGAGCGTCAAAAGTTTGAGGTCATCTTCCGATAAATTTTCAAGAGCAGACAGCAACCGTTCGTTCTCGATTTCACCGATCCATGCAAATTTGCTCTTAGTTTCGTGATAGGTATCCGTTGTGGTAATGACCTCCTGATAGCGCAACATCAAGGGAGATGCTTCTTCCTCGGAACCTTCATACGCAGGAGCAGTGAATTCCTGCGTCCGCTCAACGAAGGTACGTTCCGAATTGAACTGCTGACGGTCATAGTCGTACATCTTCTGGATGGCCTCTTCCGTCATTCCCGCAACTGCGTACTCGATGCGCAACTTTTCCCAGTGTGCTTCAAACTTCTTCAACTCATAGCCTTTATTAAAAGACATCGTAAACCTCCAAATTTTCGATAAATCGTAAAAAGTCGAAAATTTGAAAGGCTACGGATATTTCGCCGCTTGGGGCATCCACGAAAAATGGACAAACATAAAGCCTGCTCCTTTTTACGGGAGCAGGCTACCTGAAGGCTAAAAAAATAGCCGGACAACCAACTAACAGAGCGGTTCTAAAGCAGAATCACTCTATCAGCTGTTGCCCGGCTATTTGGTGCGCGTTTCATACATTGCCTTGCGGCAATGGCCCGTTGCTCGGTGACGAACAGTCCATATTCAGGGTGCAATGCACCCGATTTTTAAAATTGTGTTTTGTCTATAAAGCAATCAACGCCTGCGATAGGCTAAATCAACCGTTGCTACGTTGCCGCACTTGAGGCACTTTATGCGGATAGTGCCTGAACAGCTCTCATCTTTTTGGTAGAGCTTGTGTCCGCAAACCGGACAAAACTTCCAGCCAATGCTGAATTGTGCCTGCTGTATATTGTTCAGCGGTTTACTCTTAAAAGAGCGATTATTTGACCAAGTCATATTATTCTCCAAATCGAATGACGTCCAATGGATGGCAGTGGATGGGTTTTCCGTTGATGACCTGCATCTGCTGTAATCTGATCCTGATCGCAGACCACGATACCCCGATCCGTGCAGCCATCTCCAGAATTCTTTCATAGTTCGGGTCCGATGCGGATTTGTACAGGATTCCATTTGGCAGGCACAGCGCTGCACGTTCTATTTCGGCGTTGACCAGAAATGTTGGCATCAGCAGCTCCGCTGCAAGGGTATTCGCCTGCCATTCTTCCCATGAGGGCTGTCCGTTTCGTTCCCGATAGGCAATGTGCCCACGGCACTTGACTGCTTTTCCGTAGTCGTTCGGAAACAGGTCAGCCAGTATATGGTGCGCCGCTTCATGCGCTATCGTGAAATTCCGGCATCCGGTGCAGCTGTCTGACGCAAGGGCGGAATCGATTACAACGTCCTTCGGCATGAACACCTCCACAAGCTTTGTCCCATCCCCCAAGGTTACGGTAAAACCGCATTTCTGGAAAACAGTCAGTCCTAGAATACTTCCATCGCTGCATAGCGGCAGCATTTTCACATTCAGCCCAAGAACAGAACTTGCGAGCCGTTCAGGGTCAATGGGTTCTGGGTCATCTTTACTGATCCCGAAACGGGTATAGTACTGGTCGATATACTTACCCGCTATGTGCGAAAGATCTGCGCGGGATAAGTATCTTGCCATTACGAAGCACAGCTTTCCGGCACGGAGCAGTAGGCTTCCACGAACCACTTGCCCCGTTCAAGCCAAAGATTCCGCTTCTGACCGCAGATCAGGCAGGTGAAGCAGTGACCTTTTCCGCCTAGGCGTGATGTCCCATGTTTGACTGCCAAGACACGATCAATTCCATAAGTGTGAGCCTTGTCATAGTTTATGGCAAGAGGGCGGATCTTACCGTCAGGAGTAAAACGAACGTCCACTTCGACGTATCTTTTCTCACGGCGAAGGTTGTAATCACCACACATCAGAATTCCTCCTTTTTGCAGATTTATCAGAATGCAGCGTGCATTACTTGCGAGTCATACTGCGTGCCACGAGCTGTTTTTCGTTTACCGGATCACAAAGGAGTGTTCTTGTTATGAAAAAGAAAACCACGCTCACCAAAATGCACATAGCCCCATCCACAGTGCGCTATGATGCAGTCGCTGCGAGGGATAGCAATGAGGTTGGTCAGATTCTCGCAGGCACACGAAAAAGGAATGGCTATTCACTTGTAGCTTTCTCTGAACTTCTCCGTCACTATGGCGTCGATGTAAGTGATAAAGGAATCAGCAAATGGGAAAAAGGCTATACCACTCCCAGCATCTATCAACTAGTTGCAATCTGCTACGCATTGAACATCAAGGAAGGACCTTCCTACTTTACAAAGACCTTTCAGAAACCCGCCCTTCTAAATGATATAGGGCAAAAAAAAGTTGCCGAGTACGAAATGGACTTGATTGCATCTCGGCGCTACCAGCCAGGCACAGAAGAGCCTGCGAAAATCGACTGCATAATGATGCCAGTATCAGAATTGCCAGTATCGGCAGGTCTAGGAGCTTTTCTTGAAGGTGAAATGTTTCAGCAGATACAAGTGCCTGCCAGCAGTGTTCCGGCTGGTGCCGAGTTCGGGATATACGTTAGCGGTGATAGTATGGAGCCACGTTATCATAGCGGACAAATCGTATGGGTAAAGCGCTGCGAAGAACTTGAATGCGGGGATATCGGGATATTCGTATATGATGACTGTGGATATCTGAAAAAATACGATGAACATACCCCGGATAAAACCCAAGCAGAATTCCTTACCGACAGCTATGGCGTGGTGCACAATCAACCGGTTTTGGTCTCTCTTAACACCAAATATTCACCAATTATTATATCTCCAGAGCAAAGATTCGAGATTGTCGGAAAAGTTTTGAACTAAAAAGATGGGAGGGAATTTCGTGGATACGATCAAACATGTTCAGGATTTGATGCAAGAGCGTGATATGAATCTGTGTGTGTTGGCAAAGAAATGCGGAATATCGTATTCCACGATCCAAACCACTGCTCGTCGGGGAGGCCAGTTGAGCGTAGAGACGATTGAAAGAATCTGTCTGGGCTTGGGAATCACCTTAAAAGACTTCTTTGATTCCTCATACTTGTAGTAAAAAGCCGCTCACCATGCTGGAAACCAGCACAGTGAGCGGCTTTAATCCTGCTTCTATTTTATCCTTGGGCCATCTCCAGATAAATGTTAAGCTGCATCTGTCTGGCGATCCTATTCGTGATCCTTGGAATCGGCATCAACCTGTGACAGTGCATTTCTCACATCCCTATTTACTTCTTCCAAAGCCTGTCTGATGGGTTTGTTATGGCTCCCCATCGCCGCAGCAGTCCACAGGCGATTTTGAAAGATAAATCTCCTTCATTTTCTGCTTAACGGCAGCAATAAAAAAGACCCCCGCAGCGTATGATTTGACGCCGCGGGGTTTCTCAATTGTTCGGTTTGTATTGCAGCACCTTCTGGGAGAACGTCCGGTCGAAGAACTGGATGAAGGGCCCCAGGCAGAACGCACAGATCAAGGTGCCAAGGCCCACAAGGCCACCCAGCGCCCAGCGCCGTGACCAGCACCGCCGCGATGCCCCACGCCAACTGCACCGCCAGCGACGGCGCGTCGCCGAAGTGGGCGTGAATGGGGTCATAGAACGCCGTGACGATGTACCCGATGCAGATGCCGTTGACGAAGGTGCCAAGGCCGATGTACTTGCGCCCGAACCAGAATTCCAGCAGGAAAAACAGGATGTTTGTGCACAGGTTCTGGGTGCCCAGCGAGATGCCGAGCAGCTCCGCCAGCCGCATGTTCAGAGCGCTGATGGAGTCGTTGCCGAGGTGGGACTGCTTGAAAAGCGCAATGCCAAGGGCGATGATGACGATGCCCGCCACCATGCCCACCACCCGCCGGGCAGTCGGTTTGCGCAATGCGGTGGCGTTCAGCTTCACCCCGCCGTTCTCGTCCTGTACGAAGCCTTTCGCCCGCAGCACATGGCCGCATGCGGGGTCGGTGAAGAGGGCCGGGATATTCTGTTCGAGCTGCTGGCACGAGAGGCCCAGCTCCAAAAAGTAGGCCGAACCAAAGGCCCTATGCGGTTGGCGTTACCCGCTTCTAATTATAGCAAAAGGAGGTTCTTTTTCTACCGTTTCAACGCTACGGCTCTATTCTTCCACAAGCATAGCTTGTGGTTTTCTATATGAAGAAAGTTGCTGGAGAAAAAAATTCTCCAGCAACTTTGTCTTTGATGAATAAAGGAAATTTTTTGTTTAACTATTCTCACTATTATTTGATTTAGTGATTTTTTTCTTCTTTGGAGAAACCAGTTTGTGACCGGAATAAATGGACATGCCCATACAAAGCAATGAAGAATAGGCAAAGTATTTATGCGCAGTCATAGATTTTTTGATTCCAGAATAAATGCATCCCAACATACAGAAAAGTGCGCCTAAGGACCAGTATTTATGTGATTTCATGATTTGATACCTCCTTTGATTTAACTGATTCAATTATAACGTTTTTTTACGAAAATTCAAGCATTACCGGGAACGCTTTCATGTGGATGCTGTGACTGCCGCTACGGTCATGATCGGTGGGCATTACGAACAAGGCTCACATGTAGCATTCGACTCCGAATATCAGCTGGCACACATATGAGGACGGAAAATATAGCAGCTTTTGAAAAAATTGCTTTTTTCTGCTCAAAGTGCTACAATCGGAATATAACGAATACAAAGGGAGGAAAGCTCCCATGCCAAGACCGCCACGGTGCCGTCAAATTTGTGGCGTACCACAGGTCGATACATTCTGTCCCAACGGGTGCGAGAATACCGAGCCGATCCTGCTGACGCTGGACGAGTACGAGGTCATCCGGCTGGTTGACCTGGAGTAGCAAACCCACGAGCAATGTGCCGCGCAAATGGATATTTCCCGCTCTACCGTGCAGGAGATTTGCGAAAATGCACGGCGCAAGATCGCAGCGTGTCTTGTCCACGGGAAACCGCTGCACATCACCGGGGGAAACTACCGCATCTGCGGAGGACAGGAGGCAGCTCACTGCGGCCGTTGCTGCCGGATGCAGAGAGCCAACATGGAAAAATCAGGCAAAACTTGCAAAGGAGATTCTATTATGAAAATTGCAGTTGCCTATGAAAACGGTCAAATCTTTCAGCACTTCGGTCACACCGAGCAGTTCAAGCTTTATGAAGCTGTGGACGGCGAAATCACTCATAGTATCCACCATGAAAGAAACGAAATACGCAGGAACTCAAACCGAAAAAACCTGATGGCTGCCTTTGCCGGTGAGTCCGAGGCACGCAACAAGTACACCTATTTTGCATCCAAGGCCAAGAAGGAAGGCTTTGAGCAGATCGCGGCACTGTTCCTCAAAACTGCTGATAATGAGAAGGAACACGCCAAGCTGTGGTTCAAAGAACTGAACGGCATTGGCGACACCGCAGAAAACCTTCTCTCCGCCGCTGAGGGTGAGAACTACGAGTGGACGGATATGTACGATGGCTTTGCCAAAACTGCCGATGAGGAAGGCTTTCATGAGCTGGCCCAGCGTTTCCGCCTGGTAGCCGCCATTGAAAAGCACCATGAGGAGCGCTACCGTGCCCTGCTGCACAATGTGGAGATGGCGGAGGTCTTCGCCAAGAGCGAGGTCAAGGTGTGGGAGTGCCGCAACTGCGGTCACATCGTCGTGGGCGAGAAGGCCCCGGAGGTTTGCCCCGCCTGCAACCATCCCCAGAGCTATTTTGAAATTCACGCAGAAAACTATTAAAGAAAAGGAGAATTATCATGGAGCAGAAGTTTTACATTTGCAAGCATTGCGGTAACATCATTGCCAAAGTTAAGGACGCAGGCGTCCCTGTTGTCTGCTGCGGCGAGCCGATGAGCGAGATCGTTCCCGGCACCACCGATGCCGCCGTGGAGAAGCACGTCCCTGTCTGGACGGTGGAAAACGGCATCGTCCATGTCAAGGTCGGCTCCGTGGAGCACCCCATGCTGCCGGAGCACTACATCGAATGGGTATCTCTCCAGACCAAGCAGGGCAATCAGCGTAAGGAACTGCATCCCGGCGAAAAGCCGGAGGTCTGCTTCGCTCTCTGCGAGGGCGATGAGGTCGAGGCGGTCTACGCCTACTGCAACCTCCACAGTCTGTGGAAAGCGTAATTCACCTTCTTAAAATCCGGTGCTCAAAAAGCACCGGATTTTTTTTTTCAATGTAACCTCGTCACAGAAAAAGACTTTGTCCTGCGGTATGATAAAGCCACGATCAAGAAAGAGCTGGCGAACATGAAAATCAAGCTCAATCCCGATCAGGAGATTGTCAGCACCATCAGAAAAGGACTCAAGCGCACCGGCGGGTACTGCCCCTGCCGCAGGGAGCGCACAGAGGCAACCAAATGTATGTGCCAGGAGTTCAAGAATCCAATTGCAGATCCGGGCTTCGAGGGGGTCTGCCACTGTATGCTCTATTACAAATCCTTGCAGGATTAAGGGAGGAAAGCTATGCTGTCAAAGAAACTGGCTGCCATAGATAAGACGCGGTGCGTCGCCTGCGGTGTGTGCGAAAATACCTGTCCACTGGGGGCCGTCAAGGTGCGCCGCGGCTGCTACGCCGCCGTGGAGGCGGAACGCTGCGTAGGCTGCGGCAAGTGCGCAAAACTCTGTCCCGTCGGCTGCATTGAGGTGAAAGCGAGGGCTGACGCATGAAAGCAAAGCATTGGTACGATTACCTGTGGGTGTATGCCATCATCTATTTTGCACTGGGCTTTTTCAACATCCTGTTTGCATGGCTGGGCATGATCGATTTTCTTCTGCCGCTGTTCTTAGCCATCTTTGGTGGGAACAAATACTTTTGCAACCACCTCTGCGGACGGGGGCAACTGTTCAGCAAGCTGGGGACAGACCTTAAATGTTCCCGCTGCAAGCCCACGCCCCGCTGGATGTCCTCCAAGTGGTTTCGTTACGGCTTTTTGATCTTTTTCCTGACGATGTTCGGCAACATGGCGTTCCAGACCTATCTGGTCGCTGCGGGTGCTGCGTCCCTGCGGGAGGCCATTAAGCTGTTCTGGACCTTCCGTGTGCCATGGGGCTGGACTTATACAGCCGGTACGGTCACTGACTGGGTGGCGCAGTTCAGCTTTGGCTTTTATAGCCTCATGCTGACCTCTCTGCTGCTGGGTCTGATCGTTATGGTGCTCTACAAGCCCCGCACATGGTGTGCGTTTTGTCCGATGGGAACCATGACGCAGGGCATTTGCAAGCTGAAAAACAAAGAATAAACAAAGATAACAGAACGGAGCCTTTCTCATGGCTGAACTGAAAATTACTGCTGCGAATTTTGAAAATGAGATACTGCATTCCGACAAGCCCATCCTGCTGGATTTCTATGCGGACTGGTGCGGACCGTGCAAAATGCTATCTCCCGTACTGCATGAGCTTGCCGAAGAAAAAAGCGGTACGCTCAAGGTGGGCAAGGTCAACGTGGACGAGCAGATGGAGCTGGCAATGCGTTTTCAAGTATCCAGCATCCCGATGCTGGTCGTATTCAAGGATGGAAAGGACATTACCAAATCGGTCGGCTATCGGCCTAAGTCGGAGATTGCCGCAATGGTGGAGGGCGCAAGATGAAAGTTGTGATCGTAGGCGGTGTGGCGGGCGGTGCTTCTGCCGCTGCCCGCATCCGCCGTTTGGATGAACACGCCCAGATCATCATGATCGAGCGCAGCGGCTATGTGTCCTATGCCAACTGCGGTCTGCCGTATTATGTGGGCGGTGTGATCAAGGAGCAAGAAGAACTGACACTGCAAACTCCAGAGAGCTTCTGGGACCGCTTTCGCATTGATGTGCGGGTACGGCAGGAAGTAACTGCGATCGATCCCACAGAGAAAACCGTCACCGTTCACGCATTGGATAGTGGAAAGGTCTACACGGAAACCTATGACAAACTGCTCCTCGCACCCGGCGCAAAGCCGACGGTTCCTGCGCTTTCCGGCGTCAGCAGTGAGCGTGTTTTCACGCTGCGCACCGTGGAGGATACCCTCCGCATCAGGCGCTTTGTAGAGGATCAGAAGCCGAAAACCGCTGTTTTGGCTGGCGGCGGCTTTATCGGTCTGGAAATGGCGGAGAACCTTACAGAAATGGGCGTTTCCGTCACCATCATCCAACGTCCAAAGCAGCTATTAGCGCCGCTGGATACGGATATGGCGAGCTTTGTCCATGTGGAAATGCGCAGACACGGCGTGGCTCTGCGGTTGGGTGAAACCGTCACCGGATTCCGGCAGGACGGAGATTCCGTGCTGACCCTGCTGGAGGGTAGTGAGCCGCTGCATTCGGATATGGTTTTGCTGGCCATCGGTGTTACCCCGGATACGCATTTAGCAAAAGATGTCGGTCTTGAGCTTGGTATTCGTGGCAGCATCGCTGTCAACGAGCGGATGGAAACCTCCGTGCCGGATATCTACGCTGTGGGCGATGCCGTAGAGGTCACCCATTTTGTAACCGGGCAGAAAGCGTTGATTTCGCTGGCGGGACCCGCCAACAAGCAGGGACGCATTGCCGCTGACAATATCTGTGGCGGCAATAGCCACTTTCACGGCTCTCAGGGCTCGTCTGTTCTGAAACTGTTCGGCTTGACAGCGGCCTCCACGGGGATCAATGAAAAAGCGGCGCAGGCAGCAGAGATCGCTTACGACAAAGTCGTGCTTTTCCCGGCATCCCACGCTGCCTATTATCCCGGCGCACGGTCAATGGCAATGAAAGTACTGTATGAAAAAGAAAGCCTGCGGCTGCTGGGTGCGCAGATCGTTGGCGGCGAGGGCGTGGACAAGCGTATTGATGTACTGGCAACGGCCATTCGCTCAAAAATGAAAGCTTTGGAACTGACGGAACTTGATCTTTCCTATGCGCCGCCCTATTCCTCTGCCAAGGATCCGGTCAATATGGCCGGTTTTATGATTGAGGATTTGGAGAGCGGGAAAGTGCAGCAGTTCCATTGGAATGATGTTGAGGACTTGCCCTGCGATGGCAGTGCGACGCTGCTGGACGTCCGTACGGAAGGCGAATATCGGCGTGGGCACTTGAATGGATTCCGCAATATTCCACTGGACGATCTGCGGGAGCACTTGAACGAGTTAGAGCGGGACAAGCCTGTCTATGTGAATTGCCAGACAGGGCTTCGCAGTTATCTGGCCTGCCGACTTTTGACGCAGTATGGTTTCAGCTGTTCCCATCTCTCCGGCGGATACAGTTTTTATCAGGTCGTAACACAAGAGCAGCAGACAGCGCGGAGCGCCTATCCCTGCGGAAAGGAGAAACTATGAGTGAAAATTTATTTGGCTTGACGGTTGCGGCAGATAAAGGCTTAGATGATCTGCAGTGCCAGCGCCTTTTAAGCGAAAATCGCAGGTATCAGGAAGTCATGCTGCAATACCGATGTGCGCTGAAAGCACTGGAAAGCAGGTTGGAAATTCTAAACGAAGAGTTTTCATTGCAGCATGATCGCAATCCGATAGAAAGTATGAAAAGTCGCTTGAAGTCGCCGTCCAGCATTATGAATAAGATGCAGAAGCGCGGACTTTCTCTGGATTTTCCGACCATGCAGGCAAATATCATGGATATTGCCGGTGTGCGGGTGATCTGCTCTTTCGAGGAGGATGTGTTCTTTTTGGCAAAGTGCTTAAAAGATCAGTCTGACATTGAAATCATCACGGAGAAAGATTATATTTCACACCCTAAGCCAAATGGCTATCGCAGTCTGCACCTGACGATCCGGCTGCCGGTATTCTTTGCGGAAAAAGAGATCCATGTGCCAGTGGAGATACAACTCCGTACAATCGCTATGGACTTCTGGGCAAGCCTTGAGCATACCATCCGCTATAAGAAAAATCTGCCGATAAATGCTGAAATCGAAACTGAACTGAAAGAGTGCGCCGATTCCAGCAGAGAATGGGATGGTAAAATGGAGCATCTACTGCACATCTTAACATAATGCGTCGGATATAAAATGAAAAGCACGCACTTTGGTGCTTGCCTTGGACTTGCCGGGGATCGACTCATCCGCCTTGGATGGGCGACCCCTGCGAGCCCCAAACAATTTCTCCGCTTTCTGGTTTTCAGGCATAGTCTTTTCTGCTTTCGGCGGACTGCCACGGCACAGCTTTTTCGGCTTCTATAGTTGTAAGGAACATGGCTTTTCGCTGAATGGAAAGCGAAGCTGACCCGGGCTGGGGCGGTCTGTAATAAAGCGATATTTTTTTTGAAACTATCTTGACAAAATTTATCAAGATTGATATTATGGTATTAACAAGCAAGCGAAAAGAGGATGTGGAGCATGATCATCACCAAAGAGACGGACTACGCGCTGCGCATTTTGCGGGTGCTGCTGGACGGGGAGAAGCATTCGGTGGCCGAGATGTCGGAAACGGAATTGATCCCCAATCAGTTTGCCTACCAGATTCTGCGCAAGCTCTCCGCCGGCAATTTGGTGCGGGTGAGCCGCGGCGCTCTCGGCGGCTGCGCGCTGTCCTGCGATCTGGACGCGACCTCCCTCTACGATCTCATGGGGGTCGTGGGGGAGCGGGGCATCCTGTGCGCCTGCATGGAGCCGGGATATGAATGCCGCTGGCAGGACAAGCATGGGCGGTGCGCCATTCACTGTCAGCTGGCGGCCTTGCAGCAAAAGCAGGACGAGGCGTTCCGTGCCGTGAGCCTGCGCAGGCTGCTGACCGGCGGATCCGATCCCCAAGATACAAGCAAGCTGTAAAATTTTAAAAGGAGGTACCCGTATGCTGTTTCAAACCACGGCGGCGCACGAAGAGCTGCGCGCGAAGATCCGGAGTTTTGCGGAGGAGGAGATCAAGCCCCTCGCATTTTTAATGGATCAGAACAACGAGTTTCCCGAGGAGGCTGTCAAGAAGCTGGGTAAGCTGGGCTGGATGGGCATTCCCTACCCCAAGGAGTATGGCGGTGCCGGTCTTGATGCCCTGAGCTACGCCATCGCGGTGGAGGAGCTGTCCCGTGTGGACGGCGGCACGGGCGTAATCCTCTCCGCCCACGTCTCCCTCGGCTCATGGCCCATTTTCGCCTATGGCACCGAGGAGCAGAAGAAGAAATATCTGGTTCCGCTGGCCAAGGGCGAGAAGATCGGCGCCTTCGGCCTTACGGAGACCAACGCCGGATCCGACGCCGGAGGCACGGAGACCACGGCGCTGGATAAGGGGGACTACTACCTCCTCAACGGCGGCAAGATCTTCATTACCAACGCCCCTAAGGCGGACACCTATGTGGTTTTCGCCGTCACCACGCCGGACATCGGCACCCGGGGCATCTCCGCTTTCATCGTGGAGAGGGGCTGGAAGGGCTTTGAGTTCGGCGACCACTATGACAAGATGGGTATTCGCTCCTCCTCCACGGCGGAGCTGATCTTCAACGACGTGAAGGTTCCCAAGGAAAACCTATTGGGCAAGGAGGGCGAGGGCTTCAAGATTGCCATGTCCACGCTGGACGGCGGACGCATCGGCATCGCCGCGCAGGCGCTGGGCATCGCCCAGGGCGCGTTTGAGCACGCGTTGAGCTATTCCAAGGAGCGCGTCCAGTTCGGCAAGCCCATCGCGGCCCAGCAGAGCATCGCCTTCAAGCTGGCGGATATGGCAACCAAGCTGCGCTGCGCCCGGTTCCTCATCTACTCCGCGGCGGAGCTGAAGGAGCAGCACGCGCCTTACGGCATGGAGTCCGCCATGGCGAAGATGTACGCCTCGGACATCGCGCTGGAGGTCACCAACGATGCCTTGCAGATCCACGGCGGCAGCGGCTACCTCAAGGGCATGGAGGTGGAACGGGCCTACCGCGACGCCAAGATCACCACCCTCTACGAGGGCACTAACGAGATCCAGCGGGTGGTCATCGCCTCTCATCTGTTGGGCAGGCTGGGCAAGAGCTCCGGCGGCGAGAGCCGTTCGGCGGCCAAGAAACCCGCGCCCATCACCGGCATTCGCAAAAAGACCATCTTCCGGGAGGGGGATGCTGCCCAGCAGGTGGCCGACCTTGTGGCGGCGCTGAAGAAGGATGGTCACGACTTCTCCGTGGGCATCCCTATGGATACGCCCATCCCGCAGGCGGAGCGGGTGGTCTCCGCGGGCAAGGGCATCGGGGAGAAAAAGAACATGAAACTGGTAGAGTCGCTGGCCAAGGCCGCCGGCGCGGCCATCGGTTCTTCCCGCCCTGTGGCGGAGACTCTCAAATATCTGCCGCTGAACCGCTATGTGGGTATGTCCGGTCAGAAGTTCACCGGCAATCTGTACATCGCCTGCGGCATCTCCGGCGCATCCCAGCACCTTAAGGGCATTAAGGACGCCTCCACCATCGTGGCCATCAATAAGAACGGTAACGCGCCTATCTTCAAGAACTGCGACTACGGCATCGTGGGCGATGTGGAGGAGATCCTGCCCCTGCTCACTGCCGCGCTGGATAGCGGCGAAAAGCTACCCGCGCCGCCCATGGTAAAGATGAAGCGGCCCACGCCGCCGAAGCCCGCCCCCATCGGCAACCGCTACGTCTGCAGCGGCTGCGGCTACGAGTATGTGCCGGAGTTGGGCGACGAGGACGGCGAGATCGCGCCCGGTACGCTCTTTGAGCAGCTTCCCGCCGAGTGGGTGTGTCCCGAGTGCGCGGAGACGAAGGATCAATTTGTAAAGGCTTGAGGCCGTGAAGGAGGCAAGATAAGATGTATTGCGTGCGTAAAGTAACGAACGACCTCTACTGGGTGGGCGCCAACGACCATCGCCTGGCCCTGTTTGAAAACTGCTTTCCCATTCCCCGGGGCGTAAGCTACAACGCCTACTGCCTGCTGGATGAAAAGACGGTGCTCTTTGACACGGTGGACTGGTCTGCCTGCCGCCAGCTTTTGGAAAATCTGGCGTATGTGCTGGATGGCCGCGAGCTGGACTACCTGCTGGTCAACCATCTGGAGCCGGATCACGCCGCCTGCATCGAGGAGATCCTGCTGCGCCATCCCAAGGTGAAACTGATCTCCAACGAGAAGGCATTCATGCTCATGCGGCAGTTCGGCTTCCATGTGGACGGACATGAGTGCATCGAGGTGAAGGAGGGCGACACCTTCTCCTTCGGCAAGCACACCGTCACCTTTGTGGGCGCGCCTATGGTCCACTGGCCGGAGGCCATGGTGACCCTCGACGTCACCGACGGCGTCCTCTTTTCCGCCGACGCCTTCGGCACCTTCGGCGCGCTGGACGGCAAGCTGTTCGCCGACGAGGTGGACTTCGAGCGGGACTGGCTGGACGACGCCCGTCGCTACCTTACCAACATCGTGGGCAAGTACGGCCCCCACATCCAGCTCCTGCTGAAAAAGGCCGGCGGCGTTTTGGATCAGATCAAGTACATCTGCCCGCTCCACGGCCCCGTGTGGCGTAAGGATCTGGGCTGGTTCATTGAAAAGTACGACACATGGAGCCGCTATGCCCCTGAGACCCAGGGCGTGCTCATCGTCTACGCCTCTATGTACGGCAACACGGAGAACGCGGCGCAGGCGCTGGCGACGTCGCTCTGCGATAAGGGCATGAGCAAGGTGGCGATGTACGATGTGTCCTCCACTCATGTCTCCCAGCTGATCTCCGAGGCGTTTAAGTACAGTCACATTGTCCTGGCCTCTGTGACCTACAACCTCGGCATCTACCCTGCCATGCATGACTTCCTCATGGATATGAAGGCGCTGAATCTGCAAAACCGCACCTTTGCCATCATTGAAAACGGCTCATGGGCGGTGAAGTCCGGTGACCTCATGCAGAAATTCGTCAACAATGAGCTAAAGAACATGACGGTGCTCAACGAGCGGCTCAGCCTCGCCTCGTCCATGGGCACGGACAAGCGCACTGAGCTGGAAGCACTGGCGGACGCCATTCTGGAATCTATGAAGTAACTGGCAGGAAAGCCAAAACCAAGACAACAGACAACAAACAGCCCCGCCGCGTCGGCTGCAGAAAAACCGGCTTTCAAAAACAGAGCGGGCAAGCGTGATACTGCGCTTGCCCGCTCTTTGCTCAAAAGGACATGAGAAGTGACCGGAGAAGATGAGAGGATCGAAATGGAGATCAGAAAACGAAACGGGGAGTCTGTTCCCTTTCAACAGGAGAAAATTTTCAACGCCATGAAAAAGGCGTTTGACGGACAGGGCAAGGAGATCGGGAGCAGAGAGATGGATGAGATCCTCGCCACCGTTCTCAACAATCTCTCCGTCACAGTGCCGCTCACCGTAGAACGTGTGCAGGACGAGGTGGAGCGAACGCTCATGGAGCGCGGACACTATGAGGTGGCCAAGGCGTACATCCTCTACCGCGAAAAGCGGTCTGCGCTGCGCCGTGTCCGGCATACCATCGCGCGGACGGTGGGGGATGACTCGCTTGACGAGGTGCTGCGCCGCATCCAGATGGATTTTAGCGAGGAAGTCTACTCCCTCGCGGCGCTTCAAATGAAGTTTGAGAGTTTCTGTCGCCCGGGCATGACGGAGGATGAGCGGGCTGAGGCACTGACCAAGGCGGCGGTAGAGCTGACTACGGCAGAGGCACCCAAGTGGGAGTTCATCGCGGCGCGGCTTCTGAACCACTCCTTTCGCTGTCGCAACGCACAGGAATGGGAGGGGCGCGGCGTCGGCGACCTCTATGGCAGGCTTCGCTATCTGACGGATAAGGGACTCTACGGTGACTATATCCTTGCCCACTATACCCACGAGGAGATTGCCATGGCGGAGAACTTTCTCTGCCCGGAACGGGACGAGCTGTTCACCTACTCCGGCCTTGACCTGCTGCTCAAACGCTATGTGATCCAGTCACGCAGCCGCGTGCCGCTGGAAACACCGCAGGAGATGTTTTTGGGTATCGCGCTGCATCTTGCTATGAACGAAGGCTCTGACCGCATGGGGTGGGTAAAACGCTTTTACGATATGCTCAGCCGTATGGAGGTCACGATGGCGACACCTACCATGTCCAACGCACGAAAGCCCTACCATCAGCTTTCAAGCTGCTTTGTGGACACTGTGCCGGACAGTCTGGACGGCATCTACCGCTCGCTGGACAACTTCGCAAAGGTCTCTAAATTCGGCGGTGGAATGGGGATGTACTTCGGTAAGGTGCGCGCTGCAGGCAGCACCATCCGCGGCTTTCAAGGGGCGGCGGGCGGTGTTATCCGCTGGATCCGGCTGGTCAACGACACCGCCGTGGCGGTGGATCAGTTGGGGATGCGGCAGGGCGCTGTGGCGGTTTACTTAGACGCATGGCACCGGGATCTGCCGGAATTCCTTCAACTGCGCACCAACAACGGCGACGACCGCATGAAGGCACATGATGTGTTTCCCGCCGTGTGCTATCCGGATCTCTTCTGGCGACTGGCGGAGGAGAACATAGACGCGCCGTGGCATCTCATGTGTCCGCATGAGATCCTCACGGTCAAGGGCTACGCACTGGAGGATTACTGGGGTACAGAATGGGAGAAGCGGTATCTGGACTGCGTCAATGACCCGCGCATCGAAAAGCGCAGCGTCACCGTCAAGGACATCGTGCGGCTGGTGCTTCGCTCGGCAGTGGAGACCGGCACGCCCTTCGCCTTCAACCGCGACAGCGTAAATCGTATGAACCCAAACGGCCACACGGGAATGATCTATTGCTCCAATCTCTGCACGGAGATCGCGCAGAACATGGCGCCCATCGAGCATATCAGCACTGAGGTGCACACGGAGAACGGCGACACAATGGTGTTGACGGCCACACGCCCAGGTGAGTTTGTGGTCTGCAACCTGGCGAGTCTGTCTCTCGGTAATCTGCCGGTGGAGGACGAGGCCTATATGGAACGCACGGTGGAAACGGCCATCCGCGCACTGGATAATGTGATCGACCTCAACTTCTACCCGTTGGAATACGCGCGGCTTACCAATCAGAAGTACCGCAGCATCGGCCTGGGCGTCAGCGGCTACCACCACATGCTGGCAAAGCGCGGCATCCGCTGGGAGAGCGATGAGCACCTTGCCTTTACCGACGCAGTGTTCGAGCTCATCAACTACGCCGCCGTCAAGGCGGACACAGCACTGGCACGGGAAAAGGGTCGTTACGCGCTCTTTGAGGGCAGCGACTGGCAGACGGGCGCGTATTTTGAAAAGCGGGGTTATACCTCCGAAAAGTGGCGGGCGCTTGCGAAAACGGTGGCGGTGCAGGGAATGCGCAACGCCTATCTGCTGGCGGTCGCACCGACCTCCAGCACATCTATCCTCTCCGGCACGTCGGCGGGCATAGATCCAATTATGAAGAAATTCTTTTTAGAGGAAAAAAAGGGCAGCATGCTGCCCCGCGTTGCTCCGGAGCTTTCTATGGATACATGGTGGTGCTATAAGGCGGCGCATCAGATCGACCAAAGCTGGTCGGTACGCGCCGCGGGCCTTCGCCAGAGACATATTGACCAGGCGCAGAGCATGAATCTCTATATCACCAACGACTATTCCATGCGTCAGGTTCTCAGACTGTATTTGGAGGCGTGGAGGGCCGGCGTCAAGACCATTTACTATGTCCGCAGCAAGGCCCTTGAGGTCGAGGCCTGCGAAAGCTGCTCGTCATAAGGAGGATAGCATGATGGAACTGAAGAAAAAGCCCCTCTTTAACCCGGAGGGCGACCCTGATGTGCGCCTGCGGCGCATGATCGGCGGCAATACCACCAACCTCAACGACTTCAACAATATGAAGTACGCTTGGGTCAGCGACTGGTACCGGCAGGCCATGAACAACTTTTGGATCCCTGAGGAGATCAATCTCTCGCAGGATGTGAAGGACTATCCTCGCCTGCTGTCAGCCGAGCGCAGCGCCTACGATAAAATTCTGAGTTTTCTTGTCTTTTTGGATTCCATTCAGACAGCGAACCTGCCTAATATCGGCGCCTACATTACCGCCAACGAGGTCAATCTCTGCCTGTCCATTCAGGCGTTTCAGGAGTGTGTCCACTCACAGAGCTACAGCTATATGCTCGACACCATCTGTTCCCCCGTGGAGCGCAATGACATCCTCTACCAATGGAAAACGGACGAGCATCTGCTGCGCCGCAACACCTTCATTGGGGACTGCTACAACGAGTTTCAGGAGCGGAAGGACGCTTCCACGCTGCTGCGCGTGATGATGGCAAACTATATTTTGGAGGGCATCTATTTTTACAGCGGCTTTATGTTCTTCTACAACCTCTCCCGAAACGGGAAGATGCCCGGCTCGGCGCAGGAGATTCGCTACATAAACCGCGATGAGAACACGCACTTGTGGCTGTTCCGCAATATCATCACGGAGTTGCAAAAGGAGCAGCCGGAGTTGTTCACCGCCGAGAGCGTACAAGCGCTGCGCGAGATGATGCGTGAGGGCGTGGAACAGGAGATCGCATGGGGGCATTATGTGATCGGCGACGACATCCCGGGGCTGAACCGGCAGATGATCAGCGATTACATCCGCTATCTCGGCAACCTCCGCTGGACGAGCCTTGGCTATCCCGCATTGTATCCAGGCTTTGAGAGCGAACCGGAGAGCATGGAATGGGTCAGCCAGTACGCCGACGCCAACATGGTCAAGACCGATTTCTTTGAGGCACGCAGTACCGCCTACGCCAAGAGCACCGCACTGATAGACGATTTATAAGAAAACCAAAGACATCAGAATAGGAGATACTACTATGAATTACAGCGCTATGATTCAAAATCGCAGATCCGTTCACGCATTCCGCGAAAAGGAAGTTCCGAGCGAGGCTATCGGCCAGCTCCGATCCTACTATGAAGAGACCTGCCCCCGTCTTGTCCCGGAGATTGCAACGGAGTTGATCGTCTTGGACAAGGATGCACAGCCGGCGCTGGAGAGCTCAGCGGGCTATAATCAATTTCTCATCGGGGCACCGCACTACCTGCTCCTTATGTCTGCCCCGCATTCCTATGCGGCCATCAACGCCGGCTACATGATGGAAGATCTCGTCCTCAAGCTGACTGAGTTGGACATTGACACCTGCTGGATGACCTTCACCGACAGCGACAAAATCAAAAAGGCACTGCCTCTCACTACCACGTTAGAGGTGGCGGCAATCGTTGCCTTTGGCTACGGGGAAAAGACCGCAAAAAAGCTGCGGCTGAATATCCTAAGTATGTCTCAGATCGATGTGCGGGCCGAGCAGCAGTACTACGCGCCCAAAAAGGGCGTGAATGATTTGGTTCACATGGGGAGCTGGAGCAACAAGTCTGGGCTTGACGAGATGATGGACTTCTACGACGATATGCTCTGGCAGTCCTTCTACGCCGCTTCGCTCTCCCCCAGCTATCTCAACCGTCAGCCCTATGGCTTCCTTGTGCAGGATCACAGCATCTATTTGGTGCAGCAGGAGGATGCCTACACCGATAATTTGGATGCCGCATTGGATCTCGGTATTGTCATGCTCCACTTCTCCGCCGTCGCCTCCCAGTGGGCGGGGCAGGTACGCTGGGAACTTTCACCTGCTGCGCCCGACGGCCTGCCGGAAGGGCTTCGCTCCGCTGCGGTGTACCACATGTAACGACTCTGGGGGAAGCAAGGCAACGGTAAAATGTGCGACCGTCGATCTGCGGTTGAGCGTATGTTCCATTAGAAAAGAAGAACCTATCAGTCAGAGTCTGAGTAAGGAAAATAGGAGGTATTTTTTATATGGCTACCGTCATCTCAGGTTGAGGTCACGATGTGGTGTGGGGAGAGACCGGAGTCTTGAGAATACCCAAACAAAGGAAAGGAGCTGACAGATATGGCAGCTATGAATATGAATCAGGAGCAGTTTAAGCAGTTGATCCGGGAGGAAAAGCCTGTTTTGGTGGATTTCTGGGCGCCCTGGTGCAGCTATTGCCGGAGGATCGGCCCTGCGTATGAGAAGATCGGAGAGGAATACGCGGACAGCCTTGCCGTCGGCAAAATCAACATTGACGAGGAGCCGCGGCTGGCGGGGGCCGAGGGGATCGAGGACATCCCAACTCTGGTGCTGTACCGGAACGGAAAGGCCGTGGATTCCATCACCGCGCCCGGCTCAAAGGCAGAAATCGACCGTTTCATTCAGGAAGCCTTGGCGAAATAACGGAGGGTTCAGATATGAACAACAATCATGTTTATGATATGCTCGTGGTGGGCGGCGGCCCGGGCGGCTACACCGCCGCCCTGTACGCGGCACGGGCGGGGCTGGACACCATCGTGCTGGAAAAACTGTCCGCCGGTGGGCAGATGGCCCTGACCGAGCAGATCGACAACTATCCCGGCTTTGAGAACGGGATCGACGGCTTCTCTCTGGCGGAGAAGATGCAAAAGCAGGCGGAGCGTTTTGGGGTACGCAGCGAATACGCAGAAGTCCTCCGCATGGATCTGACGGCGGTTCCCAAGCTCGTGGAGACCAGCGAGGGGATCTTCCGGGGGAAAACCGTGGTGCTGGCCACCGGCGCAGACCCCAGAACGCTGGGCGTTGCCGGAGAGACGGAGCTGTTGGGCCGGGGCGTGGCCTACTGCGCCGCCTGCGATGGGATGTTTTACAAGGGCAAAACGGTGGTCGTGGTGGGCGGCGGCAATTCCGCTGCGGCAGATGCCCTCCTTCTCAGCCGCGTGGCGAAAAAAGTGATCCTCGTCCACCGCAGAGAGACCCTGCGGGCCACCAAGATCTATCACGAGCCGCTGTCACAGGCCGAAAACGTGGAATTCCGTTGGAACAGCGTCGTTTCCGCGCTGCTTTCCGGGGACAGGCTGACCGGCGTCCGCCTGCGGGACACCGTCACCGGTGAGGAAAGCGTGGTGGACTGCGACGGCGTATTTGTCAGCGTGGGCCGACAGCCCGCCACGGCGCTGGCGGTGGGTCAACTGGAGCTGGACGGCGGCGGCTATATCGTGGCCGGAGAGACCACGGAAACCAGTATTCCCGGCGTTTACGCCGTGGGCGACGTGCGGACGAAGCCCCTCCGTCAGGTGGTCACCGCCGTGGCGGACGGCGCGGTGGCAGTTCACATGGCGGAGAAATATATCGCGGAAAACCGATAAGGGAGGTAGATTGAAAAAGCCATGTTTAAGGTCAGGCCGGATACGACCGCAGTGGGGATGCCGACATATCTGCAAGGCAAACTGCCAGAGTGATGGCAGATAAGAAACCCATGTAAGATCGGGAGATATGTTGTCTCTCCATATCCAGTCCACGCAACAGTAAGCAACTGAACACAAAACACAGCCACAGATGTACTCTGCGGCTGTGTTTTTTTGCGTAGTATAGCTGCTTCTTCCATCTGCAAAACCCCGACGCTCCGTGGCTGACGGGGTTATCCGCACTTGCCAATACGCCCAAAGAGGGCTCCTTAACGCGCAGAAGGAAAGGGACGGTCAGTCTCCGGCGTTTTGAGAAGGAAATGGCTTTTGTGAAAGTCGAGCAGGCCCTCATCCCGCATTTTTCCAAGCTCTACAGACAGCCCGCTGCGCTCCACACCGAGGTAATCCGCAAGCTGCTGCCTTGAAAACGGAATGTCGAACTCATAGACGCTGCGCCGCTGGGCCTCGGCGGAAAAATAGGACATCAGCTTTGCACGCGTCGTGCGCTGGGCCATGTGGGTGAGCTTTTCGTTGAGCCGCAGGTTCTTCTCTGCCAGTTCGTCCAGCAGGTTGCGGATGATCCGGCTGTGGTGGGAGCAGGCGGAGGGGCACACGCTCAAAACGCGCCTTATATGCAGAAACATCACCGTCACCGCGCTCTCCGCCTCTACGCTCACGTTCAGTACTGCTCCCGGCGCGCAGGCGAATACCTCCGCGAAGGTCTGCCCCGGCCCGGTCTTGGAGAGGATGTTGCGGTTTCCCCAGATATCCTCCTGCACGATGAGGGTGCTGCCCGCCAGCACGAGACCCACCTCCTCCACCTGCTCCCCGGCGCGGAGCAGGCGTGAGCCTTTGGGGAAGGTGTCGATCCTCGCCCCAAGGTAGGAGAGCATGACGGCAAGCTCATCGTCGGAAATGCCGGAGAAAAGCGCCGCCGTATGAAGTACCGGAAAAAATTCTTTCATAAAAAGTTCTCTTTCGTTGAAAATTCAACTGACTTGTTGCTCTTAGTATAGTACAATGAACGCACAAAAGCAACAGGAGGATCGAACATGAAACGACGGATCATTGAAATCGATCAGGATAAACGCCCCGTATTTTGACGGCGCACGGCTCCTGATTTCCGCCGACTGCACCGCCTACGCCTACGCCGCTTTCCACGAGCGGTTCATCAAGGGACACATCACCCTGGTGGGCTGTCCTAAGCTGGACGGCGTGGGTAAGGATTCCTTCGAAGAGGCGTGAGCTTTCTGCAAGAGAGGCAAAGACTATGAGTTATGAAAACTGGAAGGACAAAATCGGCACATTTGAAGTGATGGACGTGCGGGGCAAAAAGATGGAATTCTTCCCCGCATTGAAGGCAAAGGCTGCTGCGCTGAAAAACGGCGAAGGACTGCATATCATCCAGACCTTCGAGCCTGTCCCCCTGTACCCGGTGCTGGCCCTTATGGGCTTTGAGCATCACACGGAGAAGGTGAGCGGCAGCGAATATCACATCTGGTTTTATCGAGTGAAGAAAGGAGAATAACCGCATGAGCTACGAAAACTGGAAGAATAAGGCGCAGGGGTTTCAGACCGTGGATGTGCGCCATATACAGGGCAGCTTCTTTGAAGGGCTGAAGAAAAGAGCCGAGGCGTTGGAGGTGGGCGAAGGATTACACATCATCCAGACCTTTGAGCCGCATCCACTGTACGCTGTCATGGAGGGCTTGGGCTACGAGCACCACACCGAGCGGCGGAGTGAGGCGGAGTTCCATGTCTGGTTCTGCCGTGTGGAGAAGAAGGAAGGCGACAGCTCCACTCCCTTCAAGCCGCTGGCTCTTTTGAACTATCCCATGATCGATGAAAAGCTGGGGCAGATCGCCGTGGATTTTTGGGAGACCACATGGCAGAGCGAGAAGCGCGTACTGCCCTACGAAACGCGGCTGCTGCTGTCCCTGACCAACGCTGTCGGTGCGGGCCGGATGAGGCAGGCGGCGCGGGAGCTGGTAAAGGCATATATCCACGGTGTGGAGAGTGCCGCGTTGGACGACGTGTTCGAGCTGCTGGCATGGAATCAGGGCATCGGCTTTTTCAGCAGCGAGATCGGCCCCTCGGCGCTGTTCCAGGCGTACAAGCTCATTAAAAACGGTGAGAAACAGGGCAAGTCCCGGGAGGATATCTGCAGTGCGCTGCGCGAGAAATTCGGGGAGAAGAACCCAGAGATGCAGGTCTTGAACAGATGATAAGGAGTTGTTTTGTATTATGACCATTCAAACGGTAACAGATGCCATCCGCTATGTAGGGGTGGATGATAACACATTAGCACTCTTTGAAAACCAGTACCCCGTCCAGCCTATGGGAGTGAGCTACAACTCCTATGTCATTCTGGACGAGAAAATCGCCGTGATGGACAGCGTGGATGCACGGGCGGCGGAGGAATGGCTTTCCAATGTAGCGCAGGTGTTGGAGGGGCGCAACCCCGACTATCTTGTGGTCACACACATGGAGCCGGATCATTCCGGCAGCCTCATGCGACTGGCACAAAAGTACCCGGAGATGAAGATCGTGGGAAACGCGAAAACATTTACCCTGATCAAGCAGTTCTTCGGCACAGGTGCATTGTCGGAAGACCGTATGCTGGAGGTTGGCGAAAGAGATACGCTTTCCTTGGGCTTGCACCGGCTGCGCTTTCTGCTGGCGCCGATGGTACACTGGCCGGAGGTGATGGCAGCGTATGAAGAGGAGGAAAAGATCCTGTTCTCGGCGGATGCCTTCGGCCGCTTCGGTTCACTGGAACGGACTGCCCGTGCCCCCTGGGCGCCGCAGGCCCGGCGGTATTATTACAACATCGTCGGAAAGTATGGCGCACAGGTGCAGGCGCTGCTGAAAAAAATCTCCGCGCTGGAGATCAAAACGATCTGCCCGCTCCATGGCCCCATACTCACAGAAGACTTGGGAGAGTATCTGCGGCTCTATGATCTCTGGTCACAATGGAAACCGGAAGAACCGGAGGGCATCCTGATCGTCCACGCGTCCATCCATGGAAATACCGCATACGCATCGGAGGCCCTCAAGAGCAAGCTGGAGGGAAAAGGTGCGCAAGTCACCATGTGCGATCTGACGGCAACAGACCTTTCCTATGCCGTGACCAGCGCATTCTACTGTGGGAAACTGGTGTTGGCCTGCTCCACCTATGACGGAGGACTGTTTCCGCCCATGAAGGAGTTTTTGGAACATTTACAGACAAAGGGATTCCGGAACCGCCGGGTTGGTCTTATTGAAAACGGCTCTTGGGCACCTGCTGCCGCGCGGCTGATGCGCACCAAACTGGAGGAGATGAAGGATATCCACCTTTACGAAACGGTAGTGTCTCTGCGTGGTGCATTGAACCAAACCAGCGAAGCGCAGATGGACGCTCTGGTGGCTGAGCTCTGCGCGGAGTAGGCGGCGAGTCTGGCTTCGTCCGGCCGCCCGATGCCTCAAAAGCAAAACATCGTCGCTGATTTATTTAGACAACAATATGGCGTTGAGTGATGCCGAAGCTTTGAAAATGGATCGAAGCGCAGCCGCAGAGAATATCTGCGGCTGCGCTTTTTGCATTTTGACCATGGTGCAAACGGATGGCTTTGACCGTTACCCTCGGTTTCTAAAGAGACACGAAGTGTGCTACATGGAAGCGTATCATAGATCTGCTCCATAGCCACGCCCTCACTGCGCCAGCGTTTCCCGGATAGCCGCCGTCCAAGCCCTCCCGGGTCTCCACTATTCCCGCCTTTTTCAGCACCGCCTGCACCCGGCGGACGCGGGTGGGATTGGTGCAGATGTTCTCCGCCAGCGTTTCGCTGCTGAGGGAGCGTCCACTGTGGCTCAGGCAGACCAGCGCATGGACGGCCAGATTAAAAGAACTGTCCACAATCATCCCTCCTTCACAAGCTTGTAGGGCCAGTCGATGACACCGCCGAGACGGTATGCACTTTGTCCAAACTAGATGTCTACCAGAAGATCACGGTAGACCTGAAGATGGATGAGTTGGACGTGACTGCTGCGGAGAACAAGGCTACCTATGAAGAGATCCGGGAGTACGTCAAGGAGCACACCGGTCTGAACGTGAGCAACCTCTATATTGCACAGGTCAAGCGCAAGTGCGGCATCAAGGAGCGGCAGAACTACAACAAGCCTAAGGCTGAGAACCCCAAGCAGCTCAAGTGCCCGCCGGAGAAGGAAAAAGCCATCCGGGAGGCACTGAAGTATTTTAAGATGATTTGAAATAAAAAAATAGACGGATGTCTGTCAACTGGCAGACATCCGTCCGTTTTTATGATAATCTGTTATGATCACAGTTCCTCAAGCAATGCCGTGCATCCTTCCAGTATATCCTGCCATGTGGCTTCAAAATCTCCCGTGAACCATGGGTCTGCCACTTCACGGGGATGATCCGTATGCGCCATCAGCAGCGAGATTTTATGCTGTGGGTCACCGCCGACAAGCCGCAGAATGTCACACAGATTGCTTTCATCCATGCCAATCAGATAATCACACCGTGCATAATCCAGCCGGGTCATCTGCCGAGCGGTCTTGCCGTTGCAGTCGATGCCATGTTCTGCCAGCTTCTGCTGCGCAGGTGGATAGACCGGATTTCCGATCTCCCATGCACTGGTGGCGGCTGATGAGATTTCAAATCGCTCGGAAAGCCCTGCCTTGGACACAAGGTCTTTCATGATATATTCGGCCATCGGGCTTCGGCAGATATTTCCCAGACAAACAAATAAGATCCTGGTCATTCCGGGTCGTTCTCCTTTTTGCCCCTGAACGTATAGCCGCCGTGGGTGGTGCGGATAAAGCTACCACAGTCGGCCAGCTTCTTTCGCAGATTGGAAACGGTATTTGCCACGACCTTTAAGGTGTCGTCACAGTTTTGTCCCCACACGGCACGGAAAAGCTCTTCTTTTGAGAAGATTTGTCCTTCGTGGGAGGCAAGCATCAGCAGCAAATCGAACTCCAGTCGTGTAAGGGAGACTTTTCTGCCGTTGCACGACACTTCGTGGGTCATTCCATCCAGTGTAAGCCCCGGAAGAACCAACTTCTCCCATGAATCAATGGATATTTGCTCTGCCTCGATGTGCTCTCGTTCCAGAAGCATCCGGATCTTCTGCTCCAATTCCGGGTCAGGCTGTCGGGTTTTTATAACGATCATGGCAAACTCCTGCGTGTATTTTACTCTGCGGCGGTATCCATTTCCCGGAGCAGGTTTACCATCTCGATGGCACTGACTGCGCAGTCATAGCCTTTATTACCTGCTTTGGTGCCTGCCCTCTCGATGGCCTGCTCGATGTTTTCGGTGGTCAGAACACCAAAGAGGACGGGAACCCCGCTTTCCAGCGAGACCGTGGCAATGCCTTTGGAAACCTCATTGCACACATAGTCGTAATGGCTGGTAGAGCCGCGAATCACGGCACCAAGGCAGATCACAGCATCATACTTTCCGCTTTTTGCCATTTTAGAGGCAACCAGTGGGATCTCAAAAGCACCCGGAACCCATGCAACATGAACATCAGCGTCCTGCACATCGTGCCGGAGCAGGCCATCCATTGCGCCGCTCAGAAGCTTGGACGTGATAAACTCGTTAAAACGGGCTGCTACGATACCGATCTTGATATTCTGAGAAACCAGCTTACCTTCAAACGTTTTCATTCTTAAATACCTCTTTCATTGTTAATATTCCAGAATATGTCCCATCCGTGCCTGCTTCGTTTTCAGGTAGAACAGGTCATACGGGGTTGCCGTCATCTGAATGGGTACGCGCTCGGAGATCTCCAGCCCAAACTCGGAGAGCTGATATACCTTGTCCGGGTTATTGGTAAGCAGGCGCAGGCTTTTTACGCCAAGTTCCCGGAGGATCTGCGCGCCGAGATAATACTCCCGTTCATCTCCATGGAACCCCAAGGCAAGATTGGCTTCCAGCGTATCCATGCCCTGCTCCTGAAGCTCATAGGCACGCAGCTTGTTGATCAGACCGATGCCCCGGCCTTCCTGCCGCATATAGAGCAGGATACCCCGGCCTTCTTTTTCAATCTGCGTCATGGCAGCGGCCAGCTGCTGGCCGCAGTCGCAACGCAAAGAACCAAATGTATCTCCTGTCAGGCATTCCGAGTGGACGCGGCACAAAATATCCTTTCCATCGCCAATGTCACCTTTTACCAGTGCAATGTGATGCTCTCCGTTCAGGCGGCTCACAAAACCATAAGCTCTGAAGGTGCCATACTTGGTGGGCAGGTTCACCGCCGTCACCTGATCGACCAGTTTATCGTGACACTTGCGGTACTCCTGTAAATCACGGATGGTGATGAATTTGATCTGGAAACGCTCTGCCAGCTTTGCCAGTTCAGCGGTACGCATCATCGTGCCATCCTCCCGCATGATCTCGCAGCACAGGCCGCATTCTTTCAGCCCTGCCAGACGGCACAGGTCAACCGTTGCTTCCGTGTGACCGTTGCGCTCCAGTACACCGTTCTTTTTTGCCAGAAGGGGAAACATATGGCCCGGTCTGCGGAAATCTTCTGCTTTTGAGTGGTCGTCCACACAAGCCATCGCCGTAATGGAACGCTCTGCGGCAGAAATGCCCGTAGAAGTAGAAACGTGGTCGATGGACACCGTAAATGCCGTTTCATGGTTGTCGGTATTATGCTGCACCATCTGCGGAAATTGCAGCTTCTGGACGAAAGCCTCGGACATCGGCATACAGATCAGACCTTTGCCGTGGGTCGCCATAAAGTTGATGTTTTCGGTGGTGGCAAATTCGGCAGCACAGATGAAGTCCCCCTCGTTTTCACGGTCGGGGTCATCCGTTACCAGAATGATTTTTCCTTGTTTCAGGTCTTGCAAAGCTTCGGGAATGGTATTGAAGTTCATCCTAAACTCTCCTTAAAAGCCGCAGCGCAGCAGCATTTCTTTTGTGAGTGTGTTTTGTTTCGGTGCTTCCGGTTGAATCAGCTTCTCGATATATTTTCCGACAACATCGGTTTCCAGATTGACAAAATCCCCTTTGTGCCGCTGGTTCAGGTTCGTCTGACAGACGGTGTGCGGTATCGTGGACACGGAAAAGCCCGTAGGTTCCACCGCAGCCACGGTCAGGCTGATACCGTCTATTGTGATAGAGCCTTTTTCAACGACATAGCGAAGGATCGCAGAATCTGCATGAATGGTGTACCAGATGGCCGTATCGTCTTTTCGGATATTAGCAATGCGTCCGACGCCATCCACATGGCCTGCTACGATGTGTCCGCCAAAACGTCCGTTGGCCGGCATGGCACGTTCCAGATTGACAGCACTTCCAACGGTGAGCTGTGCAAGTGCAGAGCGGTTCAAGGTCTCGTGCATGACATCCGCAGCAAAGCTATCCGGGAAGAGCTGCCTGACGGTCAGACAGATGCCGTTGACGGCGATGCTGTCACCGATCCTGGTTCCTTCCAGAACCGTTTTTGCACGAACAGTCAGCACGGCGGAATGCTGTCCCCGATTGATGGATTTTATTGTTCCGACTTCTTCCACGATTCCGGTAAACACGGGTACTCCACCTCACTTTCGATCAGGAAATCTTTGCCAAGCTGTTCCAATCGGCTGTTCTTCAGGCGGAATGCAGCATCCGGAAGCGGGACACCTGCACCCTCAATGGGTGCTTTGGCATCCCTTCCTCCGAACAGCTTCGGGGCAATGTAAGCCTGTACCTGCTGCACGATGCCGCTTTCCAGTGCAGACCAGTTCAAGGTTCCGCCGCCTTCCAGCAGAATGCTGTCGATCTGCTCCTGCCCCAGCTGTTCCATCAGTTGCAGAAGATTCACATGACCGCAATGCGCTTCCAGACAAAGGACCCGGCACCCGGCCTGTTGATATGCCGCCTGCTTCTCCGGGTCGCCGCAGCAGGTCGCAAGAATGGTCGGAACCTGTTTGGCGGTCATGACTACCTGTGATTGCAGCGGTGTCCGCAAATGTGTATCACAGATGATCCGGACGGGATCACGGCCACCCTCTATCCGGCAGGTCAGCAGCGGGTCATCTGCCAGAATGGTTCCGACTCCCACCATAATGCCGCGGAATCGGTGTCGCTGCCGTTGAACATGAGTCCGGGCAATTTCCCCGGTGATCCATTTGGAAGCGCCTGTGTATGTGGCGATTTTTCCGTCCATCGTCATGGCGTATTTCATGGAAACGAAAGGGCGTTTTGTGGTGATATAGTGGAAGAACACCTTGTTCAGCGCATCGCATTCCTCTTGCAGAACATTTTCGGTCACATCTATGCCGTGTGCGCGCAGGATTGCAATTCCTTTTCCGGCTACCAGCGGATTCGGGTCAGCGGAACCCACGACCACCCGGTGAATGCCCGCGTCCAGAATCGCATCCACGCAGGGCGGCTGCTTTCCGTAATGGCAGCACGGCTCCAATGTCACATACATGGTCGCTCCCTGCGGATCTTCGGTGCAGGATGCCAGCGCATTGCGCTCCGCATGAGCCTGACCGTATTTCTGGTGCCAGCCCTGTCCGATGATCCTGCCTTCTTTTACGACCACGGCACCCACCATCGGGTTGGGCGATGTCCACCCGCAGCCCTTTTTTGCAAGCTGCAAAGCCAGACGCATATAGTCTTTGTCGTTCATCGTGTTGCCTCCAAAAGAAAAAGCCCTGAACAAAAACGTTCAGGGCAAGCCGAAAAACACAAGGGATCCTTGTGCAAAAAAGAAAGCTCCAGAATGCAAACGCATCCCAGAGCAGCCTCCACAAGCGCAGGACCGTACGGGTTCTGCACTTGATATCTTCTTTCATCCAGACTGTACTGTCGGCTTCGGAGTTTCACCGAATCATGCCTTACGGCTCGTGGGCTGTACCACCGGTAGGGAATCGCACCCTGCCCTGAAGATTTCTGATTCAATTACAGCGGCATTATAGCACGGCTCCTTTCGGATTGCAAGGGCATTCTGCAAACCGGGACGAAACCGGGATGAAGCGAATCGCTACAACAATAAAATCACATCGTCCGTAGGACAATGTGAACGGAGAATCCAAAGGGGCGCGGGTCGCCAGTGGCGACCTCAAAATGCGTTGCATTTTGAAGCGCTTGACCGAGCCGACAGGCGAGAGCAGCGCCCTTTGGCACACGACTTTGCTTGCAAAGTCTATTCCGAACAAGACGGTACGAATGGGAGGTGCTGGAAATGGCAGCAGAAAAGACCAAGGTCTACACATGAAGGTAGATACCACTGCCATTGAGCAGGAGATCGCCGCCTATGAGAAGCAGCTACGGCAGCACTACTCCACAAAATCCCGGCTTATGGAGGAAATCGACAGCCTTGACCCGGACGACCGGCACTTTATCGCCCGAAAATCTGACCTTGACGACCGCCTTTATAAGATGTACGATAAAATCGAAGAGGTGGAAAATGGACTGATGGATGCCCGGGCAAAGAAGCAGGCCATTGAAGCCGACAAAATCACAGGCGACAACATCTATAAGATCCTGATTTGCTTTGACAAGTTTTATGCCACCATGACCGAGGCGGAACGCCGCAGACTGGTGGAAATTTTGATCGACGAGGTGCAGATCTGCCCAGAACGCCAGCCTAATGGACAGTGGCTGAAGTCCGTCCGGTTCAAGCTGCCCATCATCGACCATGACCTTGAATTGAGTTTGGACAATCAGGATCGTGTCGAAGTCGTAGACGCTCTGATACCCCAGCGCCAGCAGCTTTTGTGCAGCATCCTTGCTGCGGCGGCCGCTGCGGCAGTAGATCAGCAGAGTCGCCTCCTTATCGGGCAGCGTCTCGGGCATTTCGCTCCCGATGCTCTCGTTGGGCACAAGGACGGCGTTTTCAATATGCCCGCCATCGTATTCCTCCCGGGTGCGGACATCCACCACCACGATCTCCTGCGAGATCATCATCTCATAGGCTTCCTCGGCGCTGATCTTATGATACGCCGCCTTGCCGGGAGCGTCCTCCTCTGTCGGAACCGGCTTGTCCTTAGTTCCCCCGCAGCTCACCAGAAGCAGTGCAAGCACGGCGGCAAGTGCCGCGAAAAGCAATATCTGACGCATAATCAACCTCCAATGCAACTGTGTTTACTGCTGATACAGTTTATATTGAAATATAACAGATACAGTTAAAACTGTTAAGGTACTTCGAGGCAGCTTTTGGCGCACAAGCCCTTTGTGGTTGTTGACAGAGAAAAAAATATAGGTATAATAAAAGCAAAATAATAAGACTCATTCTTGCATTTAGAGGGTTGGCGGTATGCCAAAATACGCAGAGGAGATATTGGCCGCCGTAACGGAGCTGCAGCAGCATCCCACGGCGGAGCAGGTGTTCCTGGAGATGAAAAGGGAGCATTCCAGCATCGTTCTGGGTACGGTATATCTGCCCTGCCTGCCGGGAGCAGAAAAAAGACAATCTTATGGAGGAGAAGTATCATGAACGCTAAGGTATCTAAGCTGATCAACGAGCAGATCAATAAGGAGTTCTACTCCGCCTATCTGTATCTGGACTTTGCCAACTACTACGCCGCCGCCGGACTGGACGGCTTTGAGAACTGGTACCGGGTACAGGCGCAGGAGGAACGGGATCACGCCATGCTGTTTTATCAGTATTTGCAGAATAACGGCGAGGGCGTCACCTTTGAGGCTATCGCAAAGCCGGAGTGGGAACGAGGCGACCACATGACCCCGCTGAAAAAGGCACTGGAGCACGAGAAGCTGGTCACCGCCAGCATCAATGCCATCTACGCCGCCGCATACGAGGTCAAGGACTTCCGCACCATGCAGATGCTGGACTGGTTCATCAAGGAACAGGGCGAGGAGGAGAAGAACGCCGCTGACCTCATTACCAAGATGGATCTGTTCGGCGGTGACAGCAAGGGGCTGTATATGCTAAACAGCGAGCTGAAGGCACGGGTCTACACCGCGCCCTCGCTGGTGCTGTAAGCCCCGCGTGTCTGCGGGCTTTCGCATCAGGCAAAAGGCAGACTACATACAGGTGGCCTGCCTTTTCTTCCACCAGATGGTTAGAATTAGCTAACCGTGTATAAAACAGAAAGGACTTCAGAACTTGAACAAGGAAAAGGAGATCGAAACCGTTACCCTCATGGTGCGCCGGTATTATTGTGGCGTGCATTGGACAAGGGGCGAGGCGGCTTTGTCCGGCGTGCAATGCACTGCTGGAATACGCCTGAGAGCGGCGGGACAGATGCCTGCACGGGAAAATTTAGTGGCACTTTGAATCCTTTCCGAGAGGCACAATGCGGCAAAAAATAAAGAAGAGATAAGGGCAACGGCTATGAAAGAACGAAAGACCTTCTGGGACAAAAATGCCGGTCGTTACGACCGCTTTATGCGAAAGGATCGGGCGGCATACGAAGAGATGTATAAGCTGATCCGGCCGGTGGTGAAAGCCAAAACGGTGCTGGAGCTGGCAGCCGGCACGGGACTGATTGCAAAGCACATTGTGAACGCGGCAGCGCACATCGAGGCGACGGATGCCTCCGCGGAGATGATTGCCGAGGCCAAGCGTGATAACCACTCTGCCAAGCTGCACTTTTCCGTGCAGGATATGTTCCGCCTGCCCTATGCGGATAAGTCCTTTGATGTGGTGATCGTGTCCAATGCGCTGCACATCGTGCCGCAGCCGGAAAAAGCCCTGCAAGAAATCAAGCGGGTGCTGAAAGAGGACGGCGTGCTCATCGCGCCGACCTTCACCCACGCGGGGAACTCGTTTTCCGGCAAGGTCAAGGCATTTTTCATGAAGCTGGCGGGCTTCCCTCTCCACAGCAGATGGACGAGCGAGGAATACCTGCGTTTCCTGCGGCAAAATGGCTGGACGGTGCGGAAAAGCGCTGTCCTGAAAGCTTCGTTCCCGCTGACCTATGCCGAGTGTGTAAAAATGGAGGTGTGATATGTCATTCTTTGAAAATACCCGCAAGCCCGTGGGCTTTGGCGGGAAAATTATGGTCGCCATGATGAATCTCGGTCACAGCGCCGTGGCCCGGTGGGGGCTTCAATTTCTGAATACTGCGCCGGACGCCAAGGTGCTGGACTGCGGCTGCGGCGGTGGGGCGAACATCCGACGGCTGCTGAAAAAATGCCCACAGGGCGTCGTCAAGGGCATCGACTATTCGCCCGTCAGCGTGGAGAAGTCGAAAAAGGTCAACGACGTCGCCATCGCGGAGGGTCGCTGCGCCGTTTTGCAAGGCAGCGTGGCAGATATGATGTTTACGGACAACTGGTTCGATGCGGTGACGGCCTTTGAAACCGTCTATTTCTGGCCTGATCTGCCTCGGTGCTTCCGGGAGGTTTACCGGGTGCTGAAGGTCGGCGGGACATTTCTCATCTGCAACGAAGCAAACGGCGACACGGACAAGGACGAGAGGTGGACGGAGATCATCGGTGGCATGACCATCTATAAGGACACCGAGCTGAAGGCGTATCTGGAGCAGGCGGGCTTTCACGAGGTGCAGATACACAAAAAGAAAGGCTGGCTCTGCGTCTCAGCGCAGAAATGAGGGAGAAGCAGACAGATGAAGGACAAGAAGCTCCTATTCGACCGCAAATCGCATTGACAACGGAAAAAAGCCCGCTTCCTTCAATGTCAGTGCGATCGGTCTCCAGTACGTACTGGTATGTTCCATTACAATACGGATATCGCCTCCCAGTTTTTGAGTGTGGATGCCAGCTTTTTCAAGTCACTGTTCGTGTGGTGGACCTCAAAAGGACGAAGTACAATTGTTCAGCTCAAGCAATGCTTCGTTCTCTCAGCACATCTTCATTGTAGCTTAGGTTTGGGCATCTGTATAGCTCACTGGCTGTGAACTTCTCAGAACCAACACAATTGTAGCAAGCAGTGCAGACGTATATACATCTGCTTATTTTGCGTTGCAAAATGCTTGTTGGGGAGTGCCCCAAGCCCCTTTGATCTGCATTTTCCAATGCAGGCTGCGCATCCCTGCGGGACGCTTTTTTACCCGGTGATGTGCTCCGGGTCGTTAAGAACCTGCATGAGGTGAGAAGCGGCTTTTGCAAGAGAATCGAACTTCATCTGTTCAGGAACTGGCGTTTCCAGAAGAGAAACGCCCCACGCCTGCATACAGTCCGCAAGTTCTTTCTGTGCCTGCAATGCTGCCGCCTTACGCACATCCGGGGTGGTTTCTGTATCCAGAACGTAGGCTGTGGAGTATTTTCCGTTGCGGTCTTCCGTCAACTGCACCATGGAGTAGTGCTCATCCCAAAAGTGACAGAAGCGAACCCTGCCGCCGATATTCTCCATGTCATGGCACAGTTCTTCTTCGCTACTCCATTGAGGAGTCTCGGACAAAATGCAATTCAGTTCCGAAAGCGCCTGCCGTTCTTCATCCGATAACTTCCTATGCAGGCATTCACGTTTGAGATCGTTCTGCCAATACGGACTCAGCTTTCCATTCCGGGCATCTTCCATTGCTTCTTCGATATTTGGAGGATTGTCATGTCGTTCACCTCAAACACTCACTATTAGCGTTATGTGCACGCTTATAGTGTTGATTATAAACTATTTGAGGGCAAAAAGAAAGAGCGTCAGCACGTTTGCTGCGCTCCTTGACATAGGTGTTATTTTGTGATATAGGGGATATTGTCTGTGTATGCATTCAGGATGTCAATGGCAGCTTTCTTCTGCCCCGGTGTGAGCTGGCTCAGCTTTCTGCTCAGTTCGTCATCTGCCACATGGGATGCGGATGGAACGGAATCACGGATCAGCACATCAGCAGATACGTCCAACACCTCTACGATTCGGATAAAGGTTTCCAGTTTGGGGATTTTTACTCCGCGCTCTAAATCTCCAACATAATTTGCTGACAACTCGACCCGTTCTGCAAACTGCTCGATCGTCCAGCCTTTTTCCTTGCGCTGTTCTCGTATTCGTTGACCCAAAAGCGTATTCATAGCGACCTCACATGCTATTTGTGTTTGTTAAACACAAATAGCATACCTGTCGCAATTTTTGTTATACACAATCCATTTGTGTTCATTCAACGCTATTCGGGTAATTTCAAGGTGGAAAATTTTTGTGCGTATCTTTGGTCAAAAAAGCAATGGTCTTTTGGGACGGTACATGGTACAATAGCAAACGTTGTGCCCTTGGCACATGAACGAAGGTAAAAGGAGCTGCTGAACGTGGATACGATCTATCTGCTGCCCGGTGAGGAACGCTGCGTTGATTTTCGAGATGTCAATGGAGTCCCGAAGGTACGCTACACCTACTGCTCTTTCCGTGGCAGGCTTTTCAACTGCACCTGCTGCACAAAGGACGAAGCCCAGCGGTTGTGTGAAGATTGGCTTATAAAACAGGACCGCTGCTATATAAACTAAAAAAGCCGCCGAGGACATCTCCCCAAAATGGGAAGAGTCCTCGGCGGTATTCGTTTATCGGGCCTGAGTTTTCTCGGTGGTATCCTTTTCCTCTGCAAAAAAGCGTTCTACGTTTTTCTGCGCACGAACCAGTTCTTGCATCTCGTTCCGTGCCTTGCGGTAGTCCGGGTAAGATGCTTTCTTCTTGGTCAGCAGTTCTGCAAACTCCGCATCCAACTCCTTGACCTTCGGCAGCTTTTGCAATCCTGCCTCGTCAAAGGCAGCCTTCGCCGCCTTGTGCAGGGTGATTTCCTCCCGGTGAGCTTCCAAAAACTTTTGACTGTACCCCGACTTGCGGTAGGCATCATAGACCGGGCGAGTCTTGGCATAGTTGATAATGTGGGTTTTCAGGACGGCGATTTCGGCCAACCTCGTTTCTGCCGCCTTGATGGAATCGCCCATGGCATGATAGCGTTCCGTTGCCGCCGTTGCACGTTCCCGCAGTTCCTCGGCACTGCTGATCTTCTGCTCCTGTAAAAATAGCAGCGTTTTGGACATCTCCTTCAGGTTGAACTTGGTTGCCCACTTTTTGTAGCCAACGCTTTTGCCCTCTGCCATTTTCCCCTGAATGTCCACCAGCAACTGGAAGGGCTGCTCTTTGGGCTGTTTTTTCTGGTACGGCTGGTGCTTCGCCTTTCCCTCCAGCACCGCCTTGATTTCATCCTCACTGTACCCGGTGCCCAGTGTGCGGAAACGGATAAATCGTTTCTGCCCCTTGCCCTTCACTGCCGTATGCTTGCCACGCTTGACTTCAAAACCCTGCTGCTCCAGCTTTTGCAAAAATGCTTCGTAATCCTCCGGCTTCTCCGCAAGGATTGTGTCGATGATTCCGCACAGGCGGTCACGGTTGCTCTCCTTTGGAGGATAGAGAACACGCTTCTGCCGCTCCCGGTAGGGCTTCTTTTCAATGACGGACAACTGGTGTTCTAAGCAAATCAGGTCGCTCAACCGCTGCACAGCCAGCCCGGACAATAAAAAATCCCGGAATTTCCGGGCGCTGTCCAACGCAGTGGAGTTGTAGATAATGTGATTATGAATGTGTTCCCGGTCCGTGTGGGTTGCAACGATAAACGCATACTTGCCTTTGGTGAAACGCATTGCCAGCTCATAACCCACCTTGTTGGCTTCCTCGGCGGTGATCTCGCCGGGTTTGAACGACTGCCGGATCTGATAGGCAATCACGTCACTTTTTTGTCTGCGCCCAGTGACAAGTTCATACTGCCGTTTGGACAGCATAAATTCTTCATCCACCGTCAAAGGACTGCATTCGTAACTGCTGACCAGTTCGCCCTGCTCAGTCTTGTCGGGATTCTGTACATAGTCTATGCGGCTTTTCAGACAGGCCGCAACCGATTTGCCCTTGTTTTTGTGCAGCGCGATCAGCCGTGTTGCGGCCATCCTGAATCACCCCCATAAAAGAAAAAGCCGCCCGAAGGCGGCAAAAGGTTGAAAATGCTCCTTACAGTTCGGCCAACCACTCACTGAACCGCCCGATGCCCTCGGTGATGGCAGTTGCGCCGAAAAAGAGGACAAAGCAGAGGAATTCGGCTACCAGCAAGATAAGGAACTGATTCCAAGTCTGACGGTAAGCAGTGTAGATGCCGCAGCCGAAGATGTAGAGCATCAGCGGAGCAACTACATAGCTGGACAGGGTTAGCAGCCACCTTGCCATCAGAGCTAGAAACGCCACAAAGAGAGAAATCGGGAAAAGAACAATTTTCTTCAGCATAGACATCATATCAAGCACTTCCTTTCTGTTCGCCCTTATTATAAAGGTATCGACTACTACGTTGCAAGGATGTCAAGCGTTATATGTACACCCGCAGTCCTCCAACTGCGGGAATTTTTATAGCTCTGCCAGCTTGGAAAGAATCTGCTTGCCGATATCAATCAGTTCATCCAGCCGGGTGCGTAGATCGGCAAGGTCGGCAGAATAGATCTTGCCGCACTCGTTGGCACGCTTGGCGTACTGGTTCAGATTGTTGCTGCACATCTGCAAGAGATATGCCATGCGTTGCAGTTCTTTCAAGTCGAGGCGCAGGCAATAGCCGTCCAGTGCCATCTTGCGGATATAGGCACTCAGGCTCCGGATGCCCATGCTGAGCATCTTTTCATAGATACGGTTCTTTTCTGTTTTGCTCAAGCGCAGGATGATGGTTTCATCCCGCTTTTCTTTCATCGTGCATCACCATCCTTACCATAATAGCTGCGGAACGGTTTGACAGGCTCCGGCTGATTGGTCTTTTCCCCCAGTGCAGCCAGCACAGACGGACGAGTTGCAGGTGTTTCGGTTTCCTCGGTTTCTTCGGGAGCATCCTGCGAGGAACTGCGTTCACGGTCGATATTCAGTAGAGCATTCAGTTCGGCAAGGCGGGCAGACTTTTCGGCCAGTTCCTCCTCCTGTGCAAAGGGCTTTGCCACTTCGACCTCTGCGGCCTGCTTCTGCTGTTCAAGGTTTTGCAGAGCATTTTCGGCATCTGCAATACGGTCAGCAAAATTGTCGATGGCATTGTCCAGACGAGTGATATTGCCGCGCGCATCATCGCCCAGCGACACCGGGTAACTCAACTCTGCCCGGAGTACGGCCTGATGCTCATTCTTGAAGCTGTCGAACCGGATGTTCAGTTCAAACCCACGGTAGGTGCCCAGCAGCATCATATCAGCATTGGGCATCTCCTGCCGAGCCAGCAGCAGCCGTTCGCCTGCAGCCTTTTTGTCATCGTACACCATGCCCTTGATGGTCATGCCGCAGAAGTTTTCTTTGTCCTGCGGGTGTGCTGCTGCAATCTGTGAATCCTGTTGTAAAGCAGCAATGCGGGTTTTCTGTTTCTGAATCTCCTCCGGGAAAGTTTTGAGCAGCTTATCCTCCAGACGATATTTCTGATTCTGGAAGTCTCCGCGCAGCACCTTCAATTTTGCTACCGGCACGTCCAAGTCCATCTTTTCCCGGATGCGAGGGTCGCCTGCACACAGAGCCTTGATTTCTGCGTAAGATAAAGCCTGTTCGTCAATATCATCGCAAGATCGCATAGGCGATTTGCTCGTCATGATCTGCGAGATAAACTTCTGCTTATTCTCAAGGGTCTGATCGGGTAAGAGGATGGCATTACTGCCAGCCCCTCCCCTAAGAACCGTACGTGAGAGTTTCCCCTCATACGGCTCAAGCCTTTCAGAAAGTTCCCGTTAGGGAACCCGGCGCAACAAAACAAGCATCGTTTTTGTGCAATACGGTATGGCATTCGGGATGCACCATTTCCAGCCATGGTGACTTTCCATGTCGGAACACCTTGTGAACCTTGAAACCTGTGTCAGAAGTTATCGGTTCTCCACACACAGGGCAGCAGCGGTGCTGATTTCTCCATACTTTCAAGAGCTTTTCGCGTCCGTTGGTGCTGTTCAGCATTTTCTCACCATCACGCTCTTAATAATAACCATTCCACCGCGCATCGAACGGATTTGCTTCGGCAACGATTTTCTTAAAGCGGATGATTTTGGTGTCCGTTGCATATTCGAGGGCAAAATAGGAAAGCTCTTTGTTTCTCTTCTTGGAGCGTTCTTCTGCGGCAAAAGTCCAGTTCCGAGAGCCGATGCAGTGCCAATATTTCTTGGCAATCCACCGTCTGCTCTTTTTCTTGTGCCTGCGCTTTGCCCATTGCCAGAGACAATTATAAATCTGATAGTCGATTTTGCTGAATGCTTCAGCGGATACAACAAATCGCTGGTTATTGACCCAGCCACGGATAACCGGGTTGAGCTGGCGAATCAGGGAATCCTGCTTTGCCGATTTGTTGCTCTTGACGATTTCGCGCACCTTTTTCAGCAGAGAACTGACCGATTGCTTCGAGGGTTTGATAAGGAGTTTTCCGTTGTATTTTCGAATATTCTTGCCCAAGAAGTCAAATCCATCTTCGATGTGGGTGATAACCGTCTTTTCTTCGGACAACTGCAATCCACGTTCAGCCATAAACTCTCTAATAATAGGAAGGACTTCTTCGCGCAGAAATTCCGGGCTTTCTCCGGTTACGATAAAGTCGTCAGCATAGCGCACAAAGTTCATCTTATTAAAGTGAGTTTTCCCATTGAAGTACTGTTTGGTCGGCAGTCGTTCCTTTAAGAGCCGTTCCAGCCCATCCAGTGTCATATTCATCAGAGTGGGCGAGATAGTCCCGCCCTGCGGCGTACCCTCTTCGGTGGGGAACAGCTGTTTCGTATCGACAAATCCACACTTTAGCCATTTCTGTAAAACCTGTGTGTCCATCGGAATGTTTTCCATGAGCCATTCGTGGCTGATATGGTCGAAGCATCCCTTGATGTCACCTTCGAGAATCCATTCGGGTGATTTTCCTTTGTTCAGGTCGGTAAAGCACTGCTCGATTGCATCGTGCGTACTTCTGCCGATTCGGAATCCATAGGAGTTCGGGTCACCGTAGGTTTCAGCAAGCGGTTCCAGTGCAAACATGTACAAAGTCTGCATGGCTCGGTCTGTCATTGTCGGAATACTCAATGGCCGCAGTTTGCCGTTTTTCTTCGGAATATAAACACGTTTCAGAGGCTGAGGACGGTATCCTCGCCGTTTCAGTTTAGTGATTGCCTTGAATTTTGCCTCTGGGGTCAGCCACAGTTCATGGTCAACCCCAGCCGTATTTTTACCACGATTGCTTGTTACTCGCTTCACTGCCAAGGCTTTGGCGTAAAACGAGTGAGTTAACAGCCATTGCAGCGTTTTCACTTTGCTGTAATGACCTTCTTGTTGAGCCTTTACGATACGCATTTGCAGCTTTTTAACATAAGTGCGAGCCTTGTTCCAGTCGATGCTGGCCCAATCTTCCACTTTGCAAGTCGGTGCACACGATTTCTCGTTCATTTGCAATTCCTCCATTTTGAAAAGTTCTGTAAATTCTCTCGTAAAGAAAGACCATGGATGGAAGTCTGCCTGCTTTCGCATGAGGTAATGTTGCAACCTCTATCCGTCCCCATTACAGGGTCGGCATTCGCTTTTTCCATCTTTCTTCTACCCGCATTTCATAAAGTCTCCTTACGGTTTCCGTCCGATTGCTCGGAGAAATACGGGCTTACCACGTTCCGCTTATTCAACAGTATGGGTTAGGTCTCACTTCTCCGCCGGCAGCTTTGTGTCCATGTATTCCCACTATACAGGGGAATAACCAGCTGCATTACCATTTTGGTTCAGGCTTGTCAGCAACTTTAGCCTGTTCGGCCTTAACGACGTTTATCAGTGATTCACGTTACATTAACCATACCATACAAGTCAGGCTCCCCAACCGCATTGTTGCTTGTAGCTTATCGCTTTCACCTCGCAGTTTCAGCTTGAACCCTTTCGGGTGGGGCTACCCTTGTCCTGTCACGCTTCCTCACAGCCGTTACCAGCCGCTTTGTTGACAGTAGACTACTGCTAATGGAATAACAGGTCCGGTCATTGCCAGACAGTTGAATTAAGCGACTTCGTGTCGCACGAACAGGTAGACCTCATCAATGGTCAGCGAGATGACCTCGCCATCCATGTTGGTGCGAGCCAGAATCACCGGGCCAGTCAGGTAGTGCTTGCCGCCCATCTTCAGCACCTGCGCAGGGTTGTAGCAGAGCAGCAGCGAGGTGTTGGGGAGGTTCAGGTAGGCATCGTCCTCCTCAAAACAGGGCAGGATGCCCGGAGCTTCGTCCAGCGTGATGACGGTCAGCTCCATATCCGGGGCAATGGCTGCAAGGTAGA
>OGRP01000259.1_pt1 | contig 62729 bp, 33 predicted proteins | sample 1553531 | NCBI WGS metagenome assembly OGRP01 (sample SAMEA2580045, study PRJEB22360) | human gut metagenome | biome: human gut; feature: human-associated habitat; material: faeces | place: Denmark | collected 2008/2010 | reverse complement strand
GCACGTACAGTTCTTAATGGGGAAAGCGGCAGCAATGCCGCCGACCTACATAACACAAGGAGTTTATCCGTACCAGGCAAATACAGCTACTAAGGAATCATCTTCAATGGGAATCTCATTGGAAATATGCCGATATTATAGAAAGCCTCATGTTCGGTTATTTTATAAAATTCGGGCATCAATATTTATCTGAAGCATTGTTCTGTATTGCCGGAATCATGGCGCAGCATAGATATAGTGCCACGCGTGCGATCTTTTATAAGATTCGTGAATTCGCAAAAAACTCAGAAATTATAATGATGATAGTTCAGGCATCTTCGCCTACATTTTTTCTTGCCGAGGCCATTCCTTATATTAGGATTAGTGGATTGGAGCAAGAAGGTGACATCAAAGAGCGATTCTATAGATGTTTAAGACGTATCTTCTGTGAGCTGAATGATTTTTCGGATAAAACAATAATCGAAAAGAGAAACAATGAATATGGAGAATAAATATACGCCGGAACTTATTGCAACAAGTCAGTTTAAGTTTTCTATTCCGCTTTACCAACGTTTATTTGCATGGAAAAAGAAAGAGGTTACCAAACTTCTTTTTGATCTTAAAGAGCATTTTGCAAAGATGCCTGCCGATGAGCCATATTATCTCGGTATGCTTACTTGTATTGATATGAAAAATCATTATGACTTAATTGACGGTCAGCAACGATTTACTGTCATGACTCTTTTTGCCATCATTTTTAAGGAATATGATGATAAATGGTCCGGTTTCTTAATGGATGGTAATCGCCTTAATTTCATAGCGAGAAACGATGATAAGGCATATATAAAGAGCAAGATCAAAGGTTATCCGACTAAAACGTATGTCAATAAGAATATGGAAGAGGGACTCGCCGCTATAACTGGTTTCTTAGAATCCAATTTTAATACTCAGGAGGAACGGATTGAGTTTGTGCAACAGGTTTTCACACGATTGACATTTTTCTTTTCTTACTTGCCATCAAGCTATCTTGCAGATACCACTTCGCTGAATAAATATTTTGAAGCGATGAATGCACAAGGAAAAGGACTAGAACAGCATGAGATTCTCAAAGTGCAACTGATGCGGGGAGAAAAGGAACAGGATTACTTGACGCATATTTGGAATCTGACCTCCATGATGGATCATCCTATCATTGCGAAGGAAGAAAACCAAGACGAGGCTTGTTACCGTCAATTTTATGAAGAAGCTATAAGTCTTTGTCGTCAGAAACGATTTCATGAAGCTTTAGAAAAGTGCAGATATACGTCTCTCGATGACGAGGAGGAGTATTCTATAGATGTGATCCAACCTGAAAAAATAGAGTTTAAACAGAATAGTTATGAAGATGGTGAAAACAGTATTATATCATTTCCGGAGTTTCTTCTTTTGGTGCTTGATGTATGTACTGGCGGCGAGCAACCAGCCAGTCATTATCAACCGGATAAACTGATAGAGAAGTTTGATGCTCTGAAAAGGCATTTCACTGCAGGGGAATTTTACGAAAAAATGCTTTATTACCGGCTACTGCTTGATTATTATACGATTAGAAGAGATATCAAGGATGGGCGGGGTAATTACAGTTTAATCCTGAAAGGTCCAAAGGATGATAATGATAAATTAAAACAATACCAATCGATGCTTTACGTTTCAACGGAGGCTTTCTACAATTGGCTCAAACCTTATTTGAGAAAATTAGAGCAAGATGAACTCCAGTCCTGTGCAGAGATGCTCGCATTCCTTAAAAAAGAAGATAATGAACGTCACGGCGTATTACCTGCCAGAAAAGATCTTTCATATAAAGCATCCGGTAACATTAGGTACTGGTTTTGGCGTTTAGACTATTACCTTTGGGAACAGCGCAGCACTTTCTTCAATGAAGAAGAACAGAAGATTGTAGAGCACTATGTATTTCGAAGAAATCGTTCTATTGAACATCTGCATCCTCAAGACGAATCACACAATGAAGAATGGGAGGAAGAAGCTGTACATTCATTTGGCAATCTTGCCATGATTTCTCAAAGTTTCAATTCACAACAAAGTAATGACCATATACAAATAAAGTTTGCTCGAATCCATGAGCAAATCAGCAACAAATCACTGCAAAGCATTAAAATGTTTTTAATGTGTAAACTAGCTGACTTCAACTATCAAAATTGGACAATGAAATTAGCTAAAGAACACGAGGATAAGATGATTGAATTTCTAAAACAATCTTATGTTTGCGATATTATTCTATCAGGTCCTTCATAATTTTCTTATTAAATTCCTTATCCTCACCACGAAGCAAACGTACTAATTTATATACCATTGTACAGGGATTATGCGTTGCATAGCGAGCATCATCAAAACTTGCAGCTTGACTCTGTGCATAATGAATAGCGCGCGCTTCATCACCATATGTGACCATTATTGTGCGTGACATCGAATCATTCTTCCGATAAACATACTTTATTTTTTGCGTATATATCGGCGATTCATTCACATGCTTGCTAATAGCTTTCTTATACTCCTCGCGACTCATAGCTGTAACGCGATTTGCAAAATAAAAGATATACCATAACTCAAATGCCTCATTACTCCAAGCACACCCAATGCCATGCTGTCCTGCTTTAGTGATTGCCGTATTAAATGACGAAGCTGGAAAATCATCCTTATCAAAAACTGCCCAGACTGTATCATAAGGTGTACCGGAAGCCATGGCTTTATCTTGAAGTTCAATAGCTTTATCCACAACTTGCATTGTGTTTATTTTTCCACCCTCACATTCAATACTATAAACCACACTCCCATATTGCATTTGGTCGAATGACTTAAAGTAATTAGGTTCTGTTTTCTCCCCCTCACATACAATCAATATGCGACAACGAACTTTTACATCATCATGAATAGCCTCCTTGTAACTATATCGTTCAAGGTTCATTGATGAAAGTTTCTTCTTCTTTCCCATAGTTACAAAAGATTATTCAATAGTACTTAAATAAGGAACGGCACCATAACGTCCTTTTATATAATTACGTTCAAGATTACCATCTCCTCTCGGCTTCGTTCCGTCAGGTAACACTATATGCATCAAACTGTACAAATCTGTAGATTCAGCCTTATCTTTCTCTGTAAACCATATTTGATCACGACGTAACAAATGCGAAGAAAGCAGATTGGTATCATGTGTAGTAAACAAGAGTTGTGCATGATGCTGATTTGTCTTTTCACTACTGAACAGTTTGATTATATGTTGAGAAATCAATGGGTGCATTTTAGCATCCAATTCATCCATCACCAACAACCGACCATGACGTAAAGCTTCAAACAACGGTCCTGCCAGTTCGAAAAGTTTCTGTGTACCTTGTGATTCACAATAATCAAAACGAAAAAGTTGTTTACCTGTTATTTCTCCATCTTTATTATATATATTATGCACAGTAAAAACATCTATCGCTTTTCTGCCTTTTTCTATCTCATGCTCATCGGTTTCTATATCGATGAAACCTAGCTGCAAATCTTTGAAGAATTGTAAAGCATCAACTGATTCTGCTTCTTTATTCAAAAATTGTCTTTCCGTCAAGCCCTCATAACCTTGGCTATTCAATCCAGATATAACATTGTATCCAGAATTAAAAAAATTTAAAACATTTTTGCTGATAGTTCCACCAAGCTGAGCTACCAATGACAGGAACAAACGATTATCATTTGTTCGTTCTTCCCAACCTATACCTTCTGCAAAAAGCATTTCATCAACGCCAATACCTTCTTCATCACGTACGAAATAAGGCAATTCTTTCTTATTCTTTTTACTGATAAACAACCACTCGCGTTCTATTTGTCGCAATGTATAATCAAAGCCATACCTTACACGAGTCTCATCTGCATCCAAATATACGATTTCAAAATGAGTCGGTTGACTTCCGGAATCTTCCGCCAAAAGGAATGGATCATAAAACAGAAAGTCATGGTCATTCAGCTTTACTGAATTTAAAACCATTCTTTTCATGGTAGCTAACGCCATCACTAAATTACTCTTTCCACTGGAGTTTGCCCCATATACAGCAGCAGCCGTCAAGTATCTATAATGTCCTTCTGCTACCACACATTCTTTGGGATTATCTTGTATACTGCTGGGTACCATTGAAAATGTTCTTGCTTGATGGAAAGAACGGTAATTTCCTACTGTAAATTGCAACAATGTCACCATAAATATTCTATTTTTTTCTATATTAATGTCGCAAAGTAACAAAAGAAAGCGATAAAACAAGAAATTATTTGAGATTAAATCTCAAATTTAACAATTATACAAGATTCAAAGATATGTGCATAATACCTTTTTGTATTCATTATCTGATTTATCGGTAGGTAGTTCAAAGGTAAAACTATCAGTTGCTCGTAAACTAAAGGCATTACCTTCTAGTACTTCCAATTTCCATTGTTGCTCAATATTTGTCTGAGTTGGGTAATAAAGAACCCAAAATAAAATGCGACTATTGGATTTAGAAGCCAAATAATCTCTTAATAAGGCCAGACGTTCATGACACAAAAGCCTGTTGAATTGGGTAGATATCTAATCAGAAAACCCGGGGGATATCATTCTGTATAAAACAAGATTTGCAGTCAAAGAGAAAAAGCGTAAAAAGGTATAAAGAAAAGAGGGTGTACAAGCACCCTCTTTTTCTATACTCTTTTATCCTACAATACTCTTTATATAATCAGACGGACATACATGATAGAAGTCTTTGAACTTCTTTCCAAAGTATTTGGCATCGCAATAGCCCAGTATACCTGCAATATCCGAAATGTTGTACTGCTGGGAGGCCAGCAATTTAAGTGCTTTGTCCATTTTGAATGAATTGATATAGTTTTCGGGAGGGTTGCCCGTAATCTCTCTTATCTTATTATAAAAAGCAGTGCGGCTCATGCCTATATCAACGCTTAATTTATCTATTGTATATTTATCAGTAGAGAGATTTTTCTCCAAGATTTCATTGACTTTATCCATAAATTTCCGGTCGGCATTTTCTGTTTCTATTTCGGCTTTTGTGGAAATCATCGGAGAAATGGCATCTGACAGAAACAGCCTGATCCGTTCGCGTAAGACCATGCGGTTTTCGACAAGCATACGTATGTCTGCCCTAAGTTTACAAATGCTTTCCGTACGCAATCCCAGACGGTCTGCCCCACTCCCTAAATGTGACAAATAGCTTTCGTTATCAAAGGCTCTTAATAGAAGAATGATTGGTATGTATCCTATCGTTTTATCTTCCTTAATTTGAGTGCTAAGTATATCTCCGCTTATTCCATTCACATTGTCGTCAATAATGATAGCATCAGGATTTTGACTGATAGCCGTATCCATTAACAGCTCCGGATTATCAAGAACTGAAACTTGAAAATAGCGTGATAAGGTTTTCTTTAAATAATCACTGAATAACTTATCTGCCATTACTAATAGGATATGGGAAGTTTCTCTCGCTTTAGTGTTTTGTTTATTGCTCTTAGGACTCTCGCAGGAGTCATTTGTTGGAGCCTTCGTTTTTGTAGAAGAATGTCTCAATACCGGGCATGACTGATTCTGACAACGGCAGTCTGTCGGAATGACGATTTGAAAAGTAGCTGCTTTACCATGTCTGCATCCGGTTATTTTTCCGCCATGCAGACGGATGATTTTTCTTACCGTCCATAAATCACTATATCCATACACGGGAAATATAATAGGAATAAAGGGAAACATTTTCTCTGTTCTTTGCCCGGCTATTTCGTTATTGCTAATCTGCAACTGCCAAGAATTTATTGTGTGGGTTACGTTGATTGATATGCAACAGCCTGACTCGGAAATCAAAATCATCTTGTTGATAAGGTGTTGAAGTGCTGCAGTCATTATGTTTTCGTTTATCCTGCAACTGACGCAATCCGAACATTCACCAACAGTCAGCTGTATCTGGCGGGAGTTGGCATAAGCCCGGCATTGATTGACAATGGAAGTAACATAAGTGGAAAGTTCCAAATTTACCGTTGACGTTTTAGGAGGAATTCTCTTATTTACTTTATTTAGAGTTGCAATATTCTGGTTACAATATATGATACATTCGGCATATCCCAGTGCTTCTTCCACTTGTTGGGAAAGAGGTTCAGGGAGGTTGCCTGTTTTGAGTTCTTCCAATTGATTCCGCAGCAATATTAACGGTGTATGTGCTGTATGGAGCATGTTCATGGCAATCTTAAATTTTTCATGCGATAATAACTGCACATTGTATTCTATTATAAGATACGCAAATAGAATCACAAACAGTCCAATACCGAGACTTTCCACAGGGACCGCATATCCAAGCAACGACAAATCGGGTAAAATGATGCCAATAGTTTGTTTGCTGTTTACTAAATTGGCTCCAGGATCTGAAGAGGATAAAGCTCGGAAGCTTACTAATAAATTCAGGTAACAATCATTCATACTAATATCGGATTTGATTAATATTCTACACCTTTCGTAAAACACGCCTGATAATCTTTTAACGTGCTTAAAATCCGATGCAAGTATAAACTTTTCAACGTTCACACAGGAGGTGGTTTCCAACAAAAACAATGGGTGTTTTCTATCAAAAATGGTAACAATGTCTTTTGTTACCGAAATATTAAGAGGGGTATACTATCAAGTCTTCGTTTTACCCCAATAGCCTCTATTAGTTAATTATTTTCATCATAATAATACGCTCATAATATCATGAAAAAATTAATTGAATCATCAAAACAATAGATTCTATTGAGTCATAAAGCTACGTATATAATTAGAAAATTATATATGTAAGTGAGTATCATTTAACCATAAGGAACATATATATCACAGAAATACCTCATCATACAATGGAATATTCTTCGCATCGTAGACATGAGTGACTGCAAATATATCGTCTTTCTTGATTAGTAACCAGTCTCTGTCCTGATCGTCCATATTCGTATGGATAAGGGTAAACAGGCCTTTGAGCTTATGACCATGTAATTTGAATTCAAGTATTCCGTTTTTAATGGCAGCGGAAATGTTACGATTATTACCGACACAAGCATAGGTTCCGCTATCCCATATTTCCACTGTACCCGCTCCATAGTTGCCTTCGGGTATAACTCCCTCAAAGTGTGCGTAACTCAAAGGGTGATCTTCTACTTGTATAGCCAGTCTTTTATCTTTCGGATTCATGGAAGGGCCTTTAGGAACCACCCAGCTTTTCAACACTCCATCCACTTCCAGACGGAAATCGAAATGAAAATGACTGGCTTCATGCTTTTGGACAACAAAAACAGGTATCCGGCTTGGAGTTTCCACTGTATCCGCCGTCGGTTCGGGAGTCTCACTGAATAGTCTTTTTGCCTGGTACTCTTTGAGGTTGCTGAAAGAGGGATCTGCCTGCTTTTCCACCATTTTTGTACTTTTTCCTTCATCGGGAGAATTCTTTGCCATAATCTGTATTTTTTCAGGTGAATAAAAAACGAATGATTAATTGTCACAACAATCAGCATATCTGTTTGTTGCCGGAATTCATCTATTTTAATGGCTTTAAAACCGTATTTACGTTTGTTTATAGCAAAAAGCGGGTAAATATGTAACATTGCACATATTTACCCGCTTTCTGCAGGATCTAATTTCTTACTTGCCGGAAATTGAGTCTTTCTTACCTTGCTTATTTACAATAGAAGGACTTCCTTTGTATTCAATATCTCCGCTGCCACTGGCTTTTGCGTCCAACTGTTTGGAAGCGTAACAAGATATATCGCCGGAACCTGAAACTGTAGCAACGACATTAGTAGCCGTCAGCTTGTCGGCACTGATATCACCGGAACCATTCACAGTCAGCATAGCCATTTGAGTGGCACCTTTTATTTTCACGTCACCGGAACCGCTAACTATCGTTTTTACAGTAGTGGCCTTCACATTCTTCACGTCAATATCTCCACTACCTTTTACAAAAGCGGAAAGATTGGTGTATTGCAGATTTTCAGCTTCAATATCTCCGGAACCTGTTATATTCAGATTTAAGTCAGCTCCTTTGATAGTACCTTTCAGATATACATCGGCCGAGCCTTTAATATCGACATTATCCAATGAAGGAGAAGAGGCAATCACTTTCAACCGGTGTTCTCCGCTAAGAATCTTAACGCCTTTCTTTATATTTACCTGTAGCACTCCATTTACCGTAGATACTTCCAACAGGTCAACCAGATTATCCGAACCATATATAGAAACTGTTGTTTTAGAACCATTACTCTGACGATACTCAACGTCGGGACTACCCAGAACTCTGATTGAACTGAAATTGCTCACATTATTCAGTTCTTTCGTGATATATTTCTTACTAGGAGTAACGGTCTGTGCCTGTATTCCTGTAAAGCACAAGAACATCAGCACCACTAACATAGATGTAACATTAAAACTTTTCATAATTTCTTCTTATTAAATATTCTACTGACAAATATAGGAAGTATATTTCAAAGTATGGCAACTGAAAGAATAATAAATCATTCCTACTTCTTAGTACCTGCATAGTGGGTACAAAATCCCCCATTAAACGTCCTTTTATAAAAGTATAAAAGCAGTTAGATGGAAATGAATAAAAAAAGATTAATCGGGTACCTGTTTGTACTGATGTCTGTGGGCTGCATTCATGCGCAGGAAACGAATGTGTCTGCACAAGAATATAAACTATGGTATGACTGCCCGGCACAGGTATGGACAGAAGCACTACCTTTGGGAAATGGACGCCTGGGAGCCATGGTTTATGGGACACCAGGGACAGAACAAATACAACTAAACGAAGAAACGATCTGGGCAGGACGCCCCAATAACAACGCCAATCCGGACGCGCTGGAGTATATTCCCAAAGTGCGTGAACTTGTTTTTGCCGGAAAATACCTGGAAGCACAGACTCTCGCTACAGAAAAGGTGATGGCAAAGACGAATTCCGGAATGCCATATCAAAGTTTCGGTGATTTGCGAATTGCCTTTCCCGGTCATACCCGTTATTCCAACTATTATCGGGAGTTAAGTCTGGATTCAGCCCGTGTGATGGTGCGTTATGAAGTAGACGGAGTGCAATATCAACGCGAAACGATCACTTCATTTACCGATCAGGTAGTAATGGTGCGCCTGACAGCCAATCGTCCCGGACAAATTACATTTAACGCTCAACTGACTTCGCCTCACCAGGACGTAATGATCGCTTCTGAAGCAGGAAACTGCGTAACTCTTTCAGGAGTATCCTCCTTGCATGAGGGGTTGAAAGGGAAAGTGGAATTTCAAGGCAGATTGACTGCTAAAAATAAAGGTGGAGAAATAGCTTGTGCCGATGGGATACTTTCTGTTGAGAAAGCCGACGAAGCAATCATCTATGTATCTATTGCGACTAATTTCAATAATTATCAAGACATTACCGGTAATCAAGTAGAACGGGCAAAAAACTATTTGGAGAAGGCAATGGTTCATCCATTCATCGAATCGAAAAAGAGCCACGTTGATTTCTACCGGCAATACCTGACACGCGTTTCTCTCGATTTAGGAAAAGACCAATATGCAAATGTGCCAACCGATAAGCGTGTGGAAAATTTCAAGAACACCAATGATGCTCATCTGGTTGCCACTTATTTCCAATTCGGACGTTATCTGTTGATCTGTTCTTCCCAACCGGGAGGACAGCCCGCCAACCTGCAAGGAATCTGGAATGATAAATTATTCCCTTCCTGGGACAGTAAATATACCTGTAACATCAATTTGGAAATGAATTACTGGCCTTCAGAAGTAACGAATCTAAGTGAGTTGAATGAACCGTTATTCCGCTTGATAAAAGAGGTTAGCAATACAGGAAAAGAGACGGCTAAGGTTATGTATGGAGCCAACGGATGGGTATTACATCATAACACGGATATATGGCGCATCACAGGGGCGGTTGATAAAGCTCCTTCAGGTATGTGGCCCAGTGGTGGTGCATGGCTTTGCCGGCATCTCTGGGAACGTTATCTATACACCGGAGATATTGAGTTCCTGCGTTCTGTTTACCCGATACTGAAAGAGTCCGGACGTTTCTTTGATGAAATCATGGTGAAAGAGCCGGTACACAACTGGTTGGTAGTCTGCCCCAGTAATTCACCGGAGAATGTACATTCGGGGAGTGACGGAAAAGCCACTACAGCTGCCGGATGCACCATGGACAACCAATTGGTCTTCGATCTTTGGACAGCAATTATATCTGCTTCTCAAATACTGGACACAGATCAGGAATTTGCCACTCACCTGGCCCAACGTCTCAAAGAAATGGCTCCTATGCAAGTAGGACATTGGGGACAATTACAGGAGTGGATGTTCGACTGGGATGACCCGAAAGATGTACACCGCCACATTTCTCATTTATACGGACTATTCCCCAGCAATCAGATTTCTCCTTATCGTACTCCTGAATTATTCGATGCAGCACGTACTTCTCTGATTCATCGCGGCGACCCGTCGACCGGATGGAGCATGGGATGGAAAGTTTGCCTCTGGGCTCGCTTGCTTGATGGTGACCATGCTTACAAACTGATTACAGATCAGTTGACCCTTGTGCGCAATGAAAAGAAAAAAGGAGGTACCTACCCTAACCTGTTCGATGCGCATCCACCATTCCAGATTGATGGAAACTTCGGTTGTGCCGCAGGTATTGCAGAAATGTTGATGCAAAGTTACGATGGTTTTATTTATCTGCTTCCTGCACTTCCTACCGTCTGGCAGGAAGGTTCTATCAAAGGAATCATTGCACGTGGAGGTTTCGAGCTTGATTTGAACTGGAAAAACGGGAAAGTAAACCGTCTGGTTGTGAAATCTCATAAGGGAGGTAACTGTCGCTTACGTTCACTCAACCCATTAACAGGCAAGGGGCTGAAGCGTGCCAAAGGTGAAAACCCGAATCCTCTTTATGCTGTTCCCACTATTCCCGAACCATTGATTAACGAAAAGGCAAACCTGAATAAGGTGGAAATTGCAGAGACTTATGTCTATGATCTGCCTACCAAAGCAGGACAAGAATATGTATTGATTGGAAAATAATAACTCGACCGATATGAACAAAAACTTATTAAAACTGATGGTGGCTTGTGGAACGGTTTGTTTCCTGGCATGCACAGCACCTCAAAAAGTAGAAACAGAAAAATGGAGTGAACGCATGGCACGCTCCGAAATGAAACGTTTCCCCGAACCCTGGATGATTGAAAAAGCTAAGAAACCACGTTGGGGATATACCCACGGACTGGTAGTGAAATCCATGTTGGAAGAATGGAAACATACCGGAGACAGCACATATTATGATTATGCCAAGATCTATGCGGATAGCTTGATTGATGCCGACGGACGTATCAAAACCATGAAATATCTTTCATTCAATATTGATAACGTCAACGGTGGAAAGATTCTTTTCGATCTTTATGCACAGACCGGAGACGAACGTTATAAAATTGCCATGGATACCTTGCGCAAACAAATGGCAGAGCAGCCCCGTACCAGTGAAGGAGGGTTCTGGCATAAATTGAGATACCCTCATCAAATGTGGCTGGACGGAATCTTTATGGCTTCTCCTTATCTGGTTCAATATGGGGCCACTTTCAACGAACCGGCTTTATTTGACGAAGCAACGAAACAGATTCTTTTAATAAATAGTAAGACTTATGATCCTGCAACAGGATTGTATTATCACGGATGGGATGAAAGCCGGGAACAGAAATGGGCAAATCCCGAAACGGGTTGCTCTCCTAATTTCTGGAGTCGCAGCATCGGATGGTACGGAGCGGCTATCGTAGATGTACTGGACTTCCTGCCACAGGAAACTGCCGGACGCGACAGCATTATACAGATTTTGCAAGGATTGACAAAAACGCTTGTGAAATATCAGGATCCTCAATCCGGAACCTGGTATCAGGTGACCGATCAGGGAGCACGGGAAGGTAATTATCTGGAGTCATCTGCTACTGCCTTGTTTATCTACACTCTCGCCAAAGCTATCAATAAAGGATATCTTGGCAACGAATATATCGAACCGACAAAGAAAGCCTTTGATGGAATGGTAAAGACATTCACCCGTCTTGAAGAAGATGGTAGCTATACAATCACTAACTGCTGTGCAGTGGCAGGATTGGGCGGAGACTCGAAAAGATACCGTGACGGCTCATTTGAATATTATATCAGTGAACCGATCATAGAGAATGATCCGAAATCGGTCGGTTCATTTATTCTGGCTGCCATTGAATATGAGAAAATGACAGAGAAAAAATAATTATTAGGCACGGATTACACGAATTTCACGGCTTTTGAAATATGACTAGCAACAGCGTAATTTGTGTAATCCGTGCCTAATATTCGAAAACAATAAACTAAAAACAATAAAATACAATGAGAAAATTCAAGATTCTTCCTCTCTTATTGCTGTTGCTAACTTTAGTTATCCCGGCAGCGGCACAGAAGAAAACACAAAAGACGTACATTCCCTGGAATAACGGAAAGCTTGTAGTTTCCGAAGAGGGACGTTACCTGAAACATGAAAACGGTGCTCCTTTCTTTTGGTTAGGCGAAACGGGATGGTTATTACCCGAACGCTTGAACCGGGATGAAGCCGAATATTATCTGGAACAATGTAAACGCCGCGGATATAATGTGATTCAGGTTCAAACATTGAATAATGTTCCGTCTATGAATATCTACGGACAGTATTCGATGATTGACGGATACAACTTCAAAAACATCAATCAAAAAGGTGTATACGGTTACTGGGATCACATGGATTATATTATCCGTACAGCAGCAAAGAAGGGTTTGTATATTGGTATGGTCTGTATTTGGGGAAGTCCTGTGAACCGGGGTGAAATGACTGTTGACCAAGCAAAAGCATACGGTAAGTTTCTGGCAGAACGTTATAAGGACGAACCGAACATTATCTGGTTTATCGGCGGAGACATCCGTGGCGATGTAAAAACCGCCGAATGGGAAGCTCTGGCCACTTCTATCAAAGCTATCGACAAGAATCACCTGATGACATTCCATCCGCGTGGAAGAACAACTTCTGCTACTTGGTTTAACAATGCTCCCTGGTTGGATTTCAATATGTTTCAAAGCGGACACCGCCGCTACGGGCAACGTTTCGGAGACGGTGATTATCCTATTGAAGAAAATACGGAAGAAGATAACTGGCGTTTCGTAGAGCGTAGCTTGGCTATGAAGCCAATGAAACCCGTGATTGACGGTGAACCGATTTACGAAGAAATTCCTCATGGCCTGCATGATGAGAACGAATTGCTCTGGAAAGACTATGATGTACGCCGGTATGCTTACTGGTCGGTATTTGCCGGTTCTTTCGGACATACATACGGTCATAATTCTATCATGCAATTTATCAAACCGGGTGTAGGTGGTGCTTATGGCGCTAAAAAGCCTTGGTATGAAGCACTGGATGATCCGGGTTACAATCAAATGAAGTATCTGAAAAACCTGATGTTGACTTTCCCGTTCTTCGAACGTATACCCGATCAGTCTGTCATCGTAGGACAGAATGGAGAACGTTATGACCGAGCTATCGCTACACGTGGTAATGATTATCTGATGGTATACAACTACACCGGACGTCCGATGGAAGTTGATTTCAATAAGATCAGTGGTGCGAAGAAGAACGCTTGGTGGTTCACTACGAAAGACGGCAAGCTGGAATATATCGGCGAATTTGATAATGGAGTGCACAAATTTCAACATGACAGTGGTTATTGCAGTGGAAACGATCATATCCTGATTGTAGTGGACAGCAGTAAAAACTATATGGAGAAGGACTGGACAGAGTTACCAGACCGGCAAGGTGCCGGAGCCTAGTTTCCATTCGGTGCCAAAGTAAGCAATTACTCTTTTTATACAACTTATACTCATGAATAAAAGAATATTTATATTATTCCTATTTTCTATTCTGCTCTTTACCGGGTCCATATACGCAGCCATAGGTATCACTGACCTGCGAACAGAACAGTTGAAAAATCCGGCAGGTATCGATGTGCGCCAACCTCGATTGAGTTGGCGCATCGAATCGGATGGACAGAATGTGATACAAACTGCGTATCACATTCTTGTTGCATCTTCCCCGGAGCTATTGGAACAAGGAAAAGGGGATATCTGGGATTCAGGAAAAATTGAATCTGACGCTTCCCAATGGATCGCTTATCAAGGAAAAACGCTAAAGCGTAATGCTCCCTACTATTGGAAAGTGAAAATCGACACCAACAAGGGGACAACAGATTGGAGTACTCCGGCTTTCTGGACTACAGGACTGTTTAATGAAGCAGATTGGCAAGGGCAATGGATTGGTTTGGATAAAGCCGCTCCCGGAGACAGCGAAACACAATGGAGCCGCTTGGCAGCCCGCTATCTCCGCAAAGAATTTGCATTGAAGAAAGAAGTGAAACGTGCCACAGTGCACATTGCCGGAATGGGATTGTATGAACTGTTTATCAACGGACAACGTATCGGCAATCAAGTTCTGGCTCCTGCTCCTACCGACTATCGGAAAACGATTCTGTACAACACCTATGATGTCACATCGTTGCTTCAAACAGAGAATGCCATTGGAGTAACTCTCGGAAATGGTCGTTTCTATACGATGCGCCAAAACTATAAACCGTATAAGATACCGACTTTCGGCTATCCTAAACTTCGGTTGAATCTGATTGTGGAATATGCAGACGGCAGCAAAGAAACGATTGCTTCAAACACCACTTGGAAATTGACAACTGACGGTCCTATTCGTAGCAACAATGAATACGATGGTGAAGAGTACGACGCCCGTAAAGAGTTAGGAAACTGGACTCAAGCCGGATATGATGACAAAAACTGGATGCCGGCACAACGTGTGAGTATTCCTTCGGGAACATTGCGTGCGCAAATGATGGCGGGTATGAAAGTCACAGAAACGTTGAAACCTGTTTCTATTAAAAAGCTCGGCAATAAATATATCTTGGATATCGGTCAGAATATGGCAGGATGGGTACGTTTCCGAATCAAAGGACAGGCTGGTGACAGCATCCGCGTCCGTTTCGCAGAGAGTCTGCAAGACAATGGTGAACTTTACACCAGAAATTTCAGGGATGCCCATTCTACAGATGTATATGTTGCCAGTGGACGCGAAACAAAAGATACTACCTGGGCACCTCGTTTTATCTATCATGGATTTCGCTATGTAGAAGTTAGCGGTTATCCGAATGCGAAGGCTGAAGATTTCGTTGCCGAGGTAGTAGAAGATGAAATGGAACATACCGGAACTTTCAGCTGTTCTGACGAGACTCTGAATAAGATTATCCGTAATGCATTCTGGGGAATCCGGAGTAATTATAAAGGTATGCCGGTAGACTGTCCACAACGGAATGAGCGCCAGCCATGGTTGGGCGACCGTACCATGGGGTGTTGGGGAGAGAGTATGCTTTTCGATAATTATGCCATGTACACCAAATGGGCGCGTGACATTCGCGAAGCACAACGTGAAGACGGCTGTATTCCTGATGTGGCCCCGGCATACTGGAACTACTACTCGGATAATGTGACCTGGCCTGCCGCTTTACCTATGGCCTGCGACATGTTGTTCACAAACTTTGGAGACAAACGTCCGATCGAGGAGAATTATCCGGCTATCAAGAAATGGGTATCTCATATCCGCGAATACTACATGACAGAGGAATATATCATCACCAAAGATAAATATGGTGACTGGTGCGTTCCACCCGAATCACTGGAGTTGATTCACAGTAAGGATCCTTCCCGCAAAACTGACGGAGAACTAATCGCAACCGCTTATTATCTAAAGGTGTTACAACTGATGCACCGCTTTGCAAGTCTGCAAGGACTGGAAGCTGACGCAAAAGAATGGGAAGATCTGGAACATCGCATGAAAGATGCATTCAATGCCCGTTTTCTGCATATAAAAGAAGATACTTCTCCCGTGCCGGGACATGCCTTATATCCGGATAGTATTTTCTATGGCAACAATACGGTTACTGCCAATATATTGCCACTTGCTTTCGGACTGGTTCCTAAAAATCAGATCAATGCAGTAGCTCAAAATGCTGTGGCTTCCATTATTACGACCAACAAAGGGCATATAAGTACCGGAGTAATCGGCGTACAATGGTTATTGCGTGAATTGAGCCGCCGTGGACATGCCGATGTAGCTTATTTACTGGCTACCAATAAAACATATCCTTCCTGGGGATATATGGTTGAAAAAGGTGCTACCACTATTTGGGAATTATGGAACGGTGATACGGCCAATCCTGAGATGAACAGTGGTAATCATGTAATGCTTTTAGGTGATTTATTACCCTGGTGTTTCAATAATCTGGCAGGTATTCGTGCAGACCGCTGGAAGTCCGGTTACAAACATATCGTTTTCCAACCGGCTTTTGAAATCCAGGAGTTAAGCAATGTGGATGCATCATACATGAGCATCTACGGGAAAATAACCAGTCGGTGGGCAAAGACTCCTACTCATTTGGAATGGGACATCGAGCTTCCTGCCAATACAACAGGTGAAGTGCACCTACCGGATGGACGGAAGGAAAAGATCGGATCGGGAAAATATCACTTCAGTGTAGACATCCCTACCCGGAATACGGCTATTCTAAGTGATGAATTCCTGTACGAGAAAGCTTCTTTCCCCGAATGTCACGGAGCTACGATTGTAGAACTGAAGAACGGTGATCTCGTAGCTTCTTTCTTCGGAGGAACCAAAGAACGCAATCCGGATTGTTGCATCTGGGTATGTCGTAAGCCGAAAGGTTCCAAAGAATGGACTGCCCCAAAGCTTGCCGCTGACGGTGTGTTCTTGCTCAAAGATTCACAAGCTGCATTGGCTGGAATCGATTCAACTTGTATACCTGTGAAAGATGAGAAAGGAAAACTTATTGCCCGCAGAAAAGCTTGTTGGAATCCGGTTCTTTTCCAGATTCCCGGAGGTGACTTGATTCTGTTCTATAAAATAGGTCTGAAAGTGAGTGACTGGACAGGATGGCTGGTTCGTTCACGTGACGGAGGAAAGACTTGGAGCAAACGCGAACCGCTTCCGGAAGGTTTTCTTGGACCTATTAAGAATAAGCCGGAATATATCAATGGGCGTATCATCTGTCCTTCCAGTACGGAAGGAAGTAACGGATGGCGTATTCACTTCGAGATTTCCGATGATAAAGGCAAGACCTGGAAGATGGTAGGTCCACTGGATGCCGAGTTATCCGTCCCCACCCAAAACCGCAAAAAAGGTGGCATGAATGTGGACGATCAAGAAGGAGGAGAAGCGATCAGAGGAGAAGGAGCCAAACCTGTTTATGCGATACAACCTAGTATTCTGAAGCATAAAGACGGGAGATTACAGGTACTCTGCCGTACACGTAATGCACAAGTAGCAACTGCATGGAGCAGCGATAATGGTGATACGTGGAGTAAAGTAACGCTGCTGGATGTTCCGAATAATAATTCCGGAACGGATGCTGTGACAATGAAAGACGGCAGACATATACTTATCTACAATAATTTCTCTACATTACCCGGAACTCCGAAAGGTCCGCGCACTCCGCTTTGTATAGCTGTTTCAGAAGATGGTATTCATTGGAAGACTGTTCTTACACTGGAAGATAGCCCGATCAGTCAATACTCTTATCCCAGTATTATTGAGGGGAAAGATGGAAAACTGCATGCCATTTACACTTGGAGACGCCAACGAATTAAATATGCAGAGATAGATTCGACAAAGTTTTAAATAGAATAATATTCTGAATAAAATCGACCGCTCCTTTGTTAGCAAAAGAGCGGTCGATTCTTTGTATTTATCCATTTTATATTTTACATTTGCCAATAAATAAAAAAGAACGATGGCAGATAATTATATAGAAAGACAACAGGAACAATATGAAGCCAGAAAGGCTGCTTGGAAACAAGCACAAAAATATGGTAAGAAGAAATCTACAACAGTTCATCCGGCTGAATCGGCTTTGTGTACTCCAATGACCTCAAAGTCAGACACCTCCAAAAGAAGAGTATTTATAACAGGAGGAGCGGAAGGAATAGGCAAGGCAATAGTAGAAGCTTTTTGCCTGTCTGGAGATCAAGTCGCTTTTTGTGATATAAACGAAACAGTGGGACAAGAGACTGCTAAAGCAACCGGAGCTATATTCCATAAAGTCGATGTCAGCGATAAGGATGCACTTGAAAGTTGCATGCAACGTATTCTTTCCGAATGGAAGGATATTGATATTATTATCAACAACGTCGGTATCAGTCAATTTTCGTCTATCACCGAAACGAGCGTAGAGGATTTTGATAAAATTCTGTCTATCAATCTACGCCCTGTATTTATCACCTCCCGCCTGCTTGCCATCCATCGTAAAGAGCAATCCTCTCCTAACCCATACGGCCGGATTATCAATATCTGCTCCACACGTTACCTGATGAGTGAACCGGGAAGTGAAGGTTATGCAGCTTCGAAAGGCGGTATCTATTCTTTAACTCATGCACTGGCTTTATCGTTATCCGAATGGAATATCACCGTCAACTCTATTGCTCCGGGATGGATACAAACTCATGATTATGACCAACTCCGGTCGGAAGATCATTCACAGCATCCTTCGCGACGGGTAGGCAAACCGGGAGATATTGCCCGTATGTGTTTGTTTCTCTGTGAAGAGAACAATGATTTCATCAATGGAGAAAATATCACGATTGACGGAGGAATGACGAAAAAGATGATTTATAGGTAGGCGGTAGTACCTCCACCCGAATAAGTTGATAATAAAAACGTCAGATCGAGTTGGTTGACCGTTTGATTGATAACACGAACAAGATGATTTTCAACAATTGTGGAATCTAAACGATCAGGAAACAATAAGATTTCACCTTCATTGTATTGTTTAAATTGGACTTTTTGCATATCTTTGACAACATATATTTAATTGATTTGCTACCCTAAATATACATAAAAGTTCTCTCATATCAGTGATAGAGAGAACTTTTTTTTAGTAATGGGGGACTTTTTAGTCAGCTCCTAGTGGAACGAATAAAGAATACTAACGGAGCTAATCTGATTAAGCAAAAAAAGAAATAAAAATAGTATTTGACTCCTTTCCGTACCTTATGAAACAAATTTAAGTGACGGTTGTTCTACAGCTACTTTATTAATCCCTCATAGATTGGGAGTAAGCTTTCAAATCACGTGTCGAACGCTGTTCAGTTAAGCTTGTAGATATCAATGCGATGCAAGCAGTTTGATTACCTATTCGTACAGATTTTATATTCGGTAAGTTTCAACTGATATTCCGTACACGCTTCAATAAACTGGTCATTACTCTGCTGCAACAATGTTTGGGCATCAAGGACATCTGTCAGCGTTACCGTTCCTGCCTTGAAAAAGTCCTGATTCATACGCATATTCTCAGCGGCAGAGGCGATGGAACGCTGCGCCAACAGAATCTGTTTATATGCCTCCTGCAATTCGTTCCAGGTTTGCTCTACCTGCACTTCCATCCGTTCGATGTTATTCTGACGTTCATTGACGGCTTGCTTCCATTTCAAATTCTGCTTCTTGATGGAATGGCTGCCTCCCCACCACTTGGAGATTGGAACGGAAACGGTAGCGAACATCATGGCAGAAGTATTGTTCTTACCCATCATGTCATCATAAGAATAGGTCGCACCGACGCCTACACTCGGCAGATATTTCCCTACTTCGATGCGTTTCTGCAATTTATTGGCTTCCACGTTGCTGTCAAGCAGATATTTTTCGGGACGTCCCTGTACGGCTACTTCCGCATCTACATAATATTCTATGGGCGATAGCGGAGTAGTGAAAGCTTCGTATTGAAGTTCAAACTCCCGGTTTCTTTCACCGATATACTGCCGCAATACCAATTTGGAAATGCTGATTCCATTTTCTATTTTCAACCGGTTGCTCGCCAATTCATTTTCTTGCAGTTCCACTCTCAACAAATCGTTGCGGGTAGTCAGCCCGGCTTGTATGGACAATTCCACTTCTTTCCGTATCTCCTTGATTTGTTGTTCCATCCGTTCCACCGTTTTCAGCTTTTCCTGCAATTGTATCACCTGCCAGAAATAGTTCTCGGTATTCTTCTCTACCTCATCTTCACTCACTTCATATTGCAACCGGCTGACCTGCTTGCCTATTTTGGCTAGTTTATTGCCGTTCACAATTTGTCCACCGGAAAAGACAGGTTGCATAGCCATCAGATTGACCGATTTGCCTTTTTTCAACATCGACATCGTGCCCGGTTCTCCATCGGGACCTTCAGCAGGCATTTGTATCAGTCCCTTGTTCGCATTGAAATAGCTACCCGAAGCGTCAATCACCGGAAAATAATTGGTAAAAGCTTCCCGGCTTGTCTGGGTGGCTATCTGTTGTTCCAGCGCCTTGTTCTTCAATTCATAATTGTTTTCTTTCGCCATACGCTTACAGTCGTCTAGCGTAAGTGTCTGGGCTTGTGCGAAAGTTGTCGCGCAAGCCAGCATTCCTAGTATATAAATCAACTTTTTCATCTATTCATCTTTATTTTTTGTCGCCATACAATTTCCAATAAACTACAGGAAGTATCGTCACTACCAATACCATCGAGAATACCGTTCCGAAGAAAATCACATACCCCATCGGTGTCCACAGCGAACTGCCACTCATAATCATCGGGATTACTCCCACGGCAGTAGTGGCCGAAGTGAGGAAAATAGGAAGCATACGCCGCTTTCCCGCATCGTATCCCGCATCGCGAGCTGAAAGATGTTTGTTGTGATGCAAATCTTCCGCATGCTCGAACATGATAATGGCGTTGCGGACAATGATTCCCAACAGGCTGATAATGCCCAGCACGCAGGTTAGTCCGAACTCTGTATGAGTGACCCAAAGTCCGAATGACGCTCCCAACAGGCAAAGCATGACAGAAGCCAAAGCTGTGACAGCAATACTGATTTTCTTGAAGTTGATCAGCAGGAAGACAAAGATAATGCCAATAGAGACAATCAATCCCTGCATCATCGGATTCAAGGTTTCCGCATCCGCCTCTATGCTGCCTCCCACTTCATACGCCACTCCTTTAGGAAGTTGGGGGACGATTTCCTTTTCGGTCACTTCCACCACTTGGGCGAAAGCATTATTCTCGTTGTATCCCCGCTTCACTCCCGCCATCACACTGATCGTCCGCACTCCGTTGCGACGCACGATTTGTCCTTGATGCCATATCGGCTCAATGGAACTGACCTGACGCAATGGGACAGACTTTCCTGTCAACGTGGATACATATTCATCTCCTATCTCGTGAAAGTCATCCGTATCATATTTGCCTTTGGTCTTCAGGACTACATTCACCGGATAATTTCCTTCCCATAAAGTTCCGGCATTTATCTTTCCATATTTCATGGAAAGATCTCCGGCAGCCATGGCTTTCGTCACCCCTAATTGTGAGGAGGCGACAGGGTTCAGACTTACCTGTATTCCCGGTAACATTTCTTCGTAGTTGGTATGTACCCACACCAAATCTTCCATCTTTTCCATCCGCTTCATCAGCATATCCGCACTATTCTTGAGGTCTTCGATATTCTCTCCTCGGAAACGAATCTCAACGGGGGTGGCAGTCGGATTATAGTCCAGTTGCTTGAGCTTGACATACGCATCAGCCCAATGGTCTGCCAAAGCATTGGTGTACTTGTCGAGTATTTCTTCCGTCGCCTGGATGGAAGATGTATTCACAATAAACTGCGCATAATGTTTGGAAGCAATGTTCGGAGCATACGAAGTCTGGAAACGGGGCGAAGAAGTTCCGATAAAGGAACTGATGGAAAGCACCCGCTCGTCTTTTTTCAATACGGCATATACGCTGTCCGCCACTTCCGCAGTCCGTTCCAATGCCGTACCTTGAGGAAGATAAATTTCCACAGCAAACTGATCCCGGTCCGCACACGGCATCATGCGTATATCCAACCGACTCATGATGACAAAGGAGAGAGCAATCGTAGCGAACCCTCCACCGATGGTTAGCCACGGATGACGGAACGTCCAGTTCAATGCTATGCCATATACCTTTTCTACCGGACTCAATAGATTGAGCCCTTTTTTCTTTTCTCCCTCTTTGCCTCTCAATCCCTTCTTGATCAGTACAAATTCCAGAAAAGGAATGAAAATCATCGCTATCACCAATGAAGTCATCAACGAGATGGTCAGCGTCCACGGGAAGAAAGTCAGGAAATCACGATTCTGCCCGGTCATCGTTATCAGCAAAGGGAAGAAGATGATGCAAATACACAAAGTAGCCAGAAAGATAGAAGCGAAATAATCTTTGGCACTACTGATAGCGGCATGCCAGCGCGACACACCTTTATCCAGTTTCTCCAGATAGGCGTCAATCACGATGATGGAGTTATCCACAATCATTCCCAATACCACGATCAAAGCCGCCAGCGTCACGGTATTCAGCTCGATGCCGCAGAAGTACATGATGCCGATCGAAATGAAAATGCTGATAGGAATAGAAGTTGCCGCCACGATGGCGGAACGAAAAGGAAACAGCACCATCATCACTGCAATGACAACGAAAATAGACACGACCAAATCATGCAGAAAAGAAGAGACAGAGGTTTCCACCACCTTGGGCTGGTCGGCAATCCGCTTGATAGATACACTTTCAGGCAGCTCTTTCTGGAATTGATTCAGCACTTCGTCCACCTGTTTGCCATATTCCACGATATTGTTTCCGACGCGCATTTCCATAGAGAGAAGAATCGCCCGCTTCCCGTTGTTGGAGATATAGCTGTCCGGCTTTTCATATTCACGTGTCACCCGTGCCACGTCCTTCAAGCGAATGACATTGCCATTAGGATCGGAGTAGATAATCTGGTCTGCTATCTCTTTTTCATTATCATACACCTTCTTCACATAAATAGGTATATCGAGTTGCCCGTTGGCTGCAGAGCTCCCTCCACTGATGAATCCCTGCGTGAAAAGGTCTGCCAGCAGCGTTTGCTGGTTGATGCCGTAAGTCACCATCTTCTCTTTGTCCAGATAAACACTGATCTGTTCTTTCTGCAGACCGTAATGGCGCAGGTTAATGACCGACTCGATACGGCGCAAACGACCTTCCAAGGTGGTCAGATAGTTTTCCAGCTCCCGATAAGTCTTGTCGTCAGACTCCAGCGTAACCAATAAGGCGGACGTATCTCCGAAGTCATCATTGGCAACCAATGCCAATACTCCCGAAGGCAACTTGGATTTAAAATCAACCAACCCATGTTTTATTTTAGACCAGACTTCATCTTTGTTGTTCACGTTCTCGTTCAGTTCCACCATCACATAAAGCATACCGTCTTGCGACATACTGTATGTTTTCTTTTTCCGAACCTCCTTATAAGTAAACAGGAACTCCTCCAACGGCTTAGCCACCTGTTCTTCCACTTCTTCGGGGGTAGCGCCGGGATAGACTGCCATCACAATCCCCTGCCGGATGGTAAATGCCGGAAATTCCTGCTTAGGCATGACACTCACGGCATACATACCTACCAGCACCAATACACCTACGAAAAATAACATGATGCGGTTATACCGCATACATGCCTCTATAAATCCTTGTCTTTTCTTCATAACACGTTCACTTTCATCCCTTCACTGACCTTCTGCATACCTTCGGTGATTACCTCTACGCCCTCATTCAAGCCATTTTCAATCACCACTCCCATTCCGGTCAAGGCACCGACCTTTACTTTTATTTTCGTCACCGTTCCGTTATTGACACCCCAGACGAAATGTTCATCCTTCTCGGTTACCTGCACGGCACTATTGGGAAGTATGAACCGTTTGTCCGTATCGCTACCGCTATTTATCGAAACATTACAAACCATACCGGGCATCAGTTCTCCCCCTTTATTATCCAGACGGATTTTAACCTCATAGGTATGAGTAGCTCCATCCGCCACCACTCCTTTTTCTATAATCTTTCCCGAATATCGGGCATCGCTCAACGCCGGTATCTCAATCTGCGCTTCCGCATGAACCGGCAAATGAGCCATCTCACGCTCCGGAACGGCTATTTTCACCTTGACACTCCGAATGTCCAGCAACGAGAAAGCGGTCTGTCCGGGCATGACATTTTCTCCGACTTCAATGGACTTCCTGCCAATCACACCGGCAACGGGAGCCACGAGGCGCGCGTCCTTCAAATTCTGTTTAGCTATCTCGTACATGGATTTGGATTGTTCCACATTGGTCTGCGCTTCCACATACTTCACTTCAGACAAACTTTGGTTGTCATACAGCAATTTCATACGACGGATAGCATCCTCCGCTTGTTCATAAGAGGCCTTTGCCGCATTATAACTTTGCTGCAATGTTTCTGTATCCACTTGTGCCAACAAAGCACCTTTTGCCACTTTCTGTCCTTCATTCACATAAATACGCTGCACGTTACCTTGTACCTTAAAACTGATGGAAGCCCCGGTTTCCTCTTCAAGGGTTCCCACATAGTGATAAGGAGAACTAAAAGAAGTTCCGCTGATGGTGACCGTATGCACTGTGATTACATTCTCTGTCGCTTCTTTTGGAGAGGAAGAACATCCCCCGCCGAGTAGCATTGTCGCTAAAACGCCGACTGTCCACGTTAAATTCAGATGATTCCGCATAATTTTTTTTGTTTGCAAAGATGGGGTACAAACATCGTTCTATTGAGTTCCATTCAGAGTATAGATTGTTCTAAATTCGTCTTTTTCATTCCACAAGCTTGCATATTACGTTCTTTATTGGTTCTTTTGACGAAAAAACAATGAGTATGAAACAACAAATAGCCAAAGTATCATTCACACAGCTGCATCGCACCATTCCGTTTTTGAAAAGCATGGGAGACGTTTTATTAATGACCAACGATGCGGAAGACCCGGACGAGAAGCCCGACGACCAACTCTTCAAATATCCATTCCGGCTGGATGGCATCGTCATCATCCTACAAGAAAAAGGGGACATTAAAATAAATATCAATTTAAAAGAATATGTTGTCAAAGAGAATAGTCTGTTGATTTGCTCACCCGGAGATATTTTGCAGTCACCGGAAACTCTCACACTGATTCATCCACGTATTCTTTTAATCTCTCCTTCCTTATTGCAGGAAATGCAACTGAATATGAATTCCTTTGCAGCTACAGCTTCTTCATTGAAAGAGAATCCAATCATCAGTCTGTCGGATGAGGAATTGCAGGAACTGATTTTCTTCTATGGAGCAATCAGGAAAAGCCTGGACAGCAAGGAGTTTTTCCATAAAGAAATTATCTTCAATCTTATAGGTGTCTACATCTACAAAATAGGTTCCATACACACTGCCCGAAAAGCCTCGGAGCAGACGAAAGCCGCCAATAAGCCCAAGCGTGAGCAGATTATCTTCAACCAATTCATCCGACTGGTTTCAGAACATCACTGTAAGGAACGGCAAGTCAGCTTCTATGCGGAGAAACTTTATCTTAGCCCCAAATACCTTTCCGCTATCGTCCGCAACAACAGCGAGAGGACAGCGAAAGAATGGATTGACGACTATGTAATTCTGGAAATCAAATCACTGTTGAAGTATAGCACCCTGTCTATTCAAGAGATAACCAACTATCTGAATTTCCCGAATCAGTCCTTTTTAGGTAAGTTCTTCAAGCAACATACGGGAATGGCGCCAAGCAAATATAAATAATAGCCCACAAGACACACCATCTGCAACACGCATTAGTATAAAAACAAGTCACTTATGATAGAAATCAATAGATTAAACGAACTTACCTCATTGATAGGAACTGACAATTTACTTATTCCACCCAAAACGATATTATAAGAATTTAGTTTATTCATCGCCAAGAAATTATTTCAACGAACTTCGAGTAACTTCCACTCCTGACTTCACAATAGAAGCCGCATGATGAAACTCCAACATATCATAGGTATCACCGGACATCTGAATTAAGATATCCGGCTGACAACGCTCTATCTGGTAACGAGTGATTTGTTGCATCATCATTCTTGAAGATTCTGTCAACAGGTTATAAGGAGATATTTTCTTTTTCTTTCCGGAATCAGTGGGTGCATTCACATCGACAGCTATCAGAATGTCTCCTTCAGTGCGTTGTACATGACTCAAAGGAAGAGGATTCAGAATGCCTCCGTCAATCAGAACCATACCGTCTTTTCTCAACGGACGGAAAAGCATGGGGATAGAAATAGACGCACGGATAGCTTCATGTAAACTCCCCCTGTTGAACTTCACTTCCTGGTCGCAGGCAATATCCGTAGCCATTGCTACATAAGGGACAGGCAGGTCTTCAATATTCATGTCCGGAATAATATGTTTCAGTTCTTTGATAAAACGGTCACCTTTCACCAATCCATCCCGGCTTAAGGTAATATCCGCCAATTCCCACATCTTACGTTTATCCCAACTATATAGCCATTCCTTACATTCTTCCATCTTTCCTGAAGCGTACATCGCCCCCACCATAGCTCCCATCGAGCTTCCTGCAATAGAGGTGATCTCAAAATTGTGACGAAGCAATTCTTCAATTACTCCTATATGTGCTATCCCACGTGCTCCTCCCATAGAAAGGACCAATGCTACTTTTTGCTTATCCATATCATCTACATTTCAAATAGTTATCTACAAAATAACACATTTTCAGCGAAAAAGATGTTTAGTAATCGCGAAGAAATAATTTATAGCGGCGTTTTATGAGAGCTAAAGCTATGCTTTAGAGATGATAAAGCTATGCTTTGTCTGTTGCAAAGCATAGCTCTATTATATTCTTCTTTATTGTCCCGGATTATACTCCGATATATAGGAAGGAAAAAGGTCTTACCCCTATTTATTTCTTTTCTTGGGCCTTTTTTTCTGCGTTTCGCTTATTCACATAATCCTTGAACATCTGACGCCAGTTACGACCGTGCTCATTGAAATACTGTTCGCATTTGGTTTTATAAATTTCGAAGATAGCAGAGATCTGCTTCATATTCTTATAGTCAATAGCCTGTTCGCGAGCCAGCTTCAACTGTTCCAGGATGTAAGCAGTTTCCTCCTCTGTCATATTGGGCACAATGGCCTGATAACCTTTCAAGGTAAAAGCAACTTTACCTACCGTATATTTATCGAGGATTTGTTCTATCTGTTCTTCAGTCAATACTCTGCGTAACTCTTTCATTAGCCTTTCATGTACTTCTTTCGGCATAGCAGAATCTGCAATCATTTCACGGTCGAGCTTGGAAAGCGGCTTGCCTGTAAGAGGATTGATACCCTCGGGAATTGTTGTATAGGGATGCTCATTGTGCCAGTCGCGAACTTTACGAAGATGGTTATAAATAGCTGTTGCCGCAAAACCTGCCTTTTTCTCATCATCCAACTTTAAAGAAGCTACCCAGTCCATAGCTTTCTTTTCAAGAGAAGCATCTGATTTTAAATCAGCAAAGGCCTTCTTGTCAAAATAGGCGGCTACCTTGTCAAATGACCGGATTGCACCTTCGGGAAGCAAAGCTCCTTTTTCTCCAAAACTATACATCGCAGATTCCGGTTCAATGGTAACTTTGCTTTCGTCCAGCATCTTTTTGTCCAACTTGAACACGTCTGCGAAGAAATCATAAACAGCATTCCGTTTGTTCGGACCAAAGTCATGTTTCTCCTTGGGGAGATGTACATTCGTTACTTTGTCTTTCGCGTTGTAGAATCCATAAATTCGTTGCAAATAAGGAAATTCAAGAGTAGGAACACTGGCCGTCCAGTCGCCACCATCAGATACAATGAGTTGTGGACGAGGGGCAAAGGTAGCAGCTAGTTCCGCATTACAGGTTCCTCCCGCAGAAAGTTGAATAGGCATTCCGCTTTCACACGGACAGCCACCGTCAAAGTGAGAAGCAAGGCTCACCACTGGAGCAGAAGCAGTAAAACGGTCATCTAATACACTCAACAAAACAGTATGAGTGCCCCCGCCAGAACCACCATTCGTACCGATACGACTGGTATCAATATCCTTGCGGGAAGCAAGCATTGATTCAAGGATCAATAAGCCATTCATTGCCTGAATAGTATGCGCCGCACTACTACGATGTGCCGCACTGCCAACTTGTAAAGCCGACTCTCCCCATCCGAACAAATCATAATCCACACAAATAGCTCCCATACGTGCTAAAGTGCCCATACGTTGTTGCTGGTCCTCGCGATAACGTCCGCCACCAAAATGTCCGTTAGGACAAATAATCAACGCATGTTTTCCTTTTGATTGAGGTGTGTAGATAGAACCGCAAACATATAAGCCGGGAAGTGTTTCAAGTGCAAAATTCTGCACTGTATAGCCATCAAATTTACGTATCTTCGAAAGAATAGGTTTGGATTTAACACATTGAGCTAGTAAAGTATCGATACCTAAACGCTGACGCACTTCTTTTTTCAAAGAATCAACACGAAGTTCAAAAGCCTGCCGATCTGCATAAAGAGTATTCAGATAAGCCAGCATCTTTTCTCCGTCTGCATCCGTACGACGTGGATATTCATACGCTTTTAGCTTATACATATTTCCTTTCTGTTTGACAAATTTATAATCGAAAGGTGCCAATACATTCGTCAGGGATTCTTCTACAGAATAAGGACGAATACGAAAGTCGGCATAAGGCAGTACTTTTCCTACCGTATCAATATCATATTTCAGACGGACTCCGAAACGGTTTTGAATATCCGTCAGTACTTCATTCAAGGGACGGGCAAATTCCGTCTCGTATGTCTGTGTCTGCGCTTCAGCCGAAAGAGATGCAGCAAGAAGCATGGTAAAAAGGATTCGTTTCATTTTTAATTATTTGATTCTAAGTAAGTCATCATAAAGACACCAGGTGCAGAGCAGGATTACATTTTAATCTCTTCACCATTGACAATCACATCATCCATCGTGATACGCTCACAATTTTCGAAGATACATTTCTGTTTTCCTCCCTGAATATGAATATCACGCAAAACAATGTCAGATATCGGTGCTTCTTCCAAACCCACCATTTTGATTGGAGTCTTTACATCTGTCACAGTCATTCCACTGATATGTACGTTACGGAAGATCGGAGTGCGTTCACTCTTTGGTTCTGCAGGCATTTTACTGTATTTCAAATTCAGCACGACCGCCTCCTGTTTAATATTGCTCATAACAACGTTGCTAACGCGAATGTCTTCAACAACTCCTCCCCTTCCACGGGTTGATTTGATGCGGATTCCACGATCCGTTCCATCAAATACGCAATTGGAAATAGTCACTTTACGCACACTCCCACTCATCTCACTGCCGATAACAACGCCTCCATGACCCGAAAGCATGGTACAGTTGGTTATGGTGATATTTTCGCAAGGTACTCCCAAACGACGGGCCTGCGCATCTCTTCCGGACTTGATGGTTATGCAATCGTCCCCCACTGATATATGGCAGTCACTGATATGCACATTGCGGCAGGATTCCGGATTAACCCCGTCTGTATTTGGTGAAGGGGCATTATCAATAGTTATCCCCTTTATTATTACATTATCGCAAAATTCAGGATTCACCGTCCAGAAAGGAGAATTGATAATTTTCACTCCTTCAATCTTTACTTTCTTACAACGGACGGGCTGGATAAACGGAGGACGGAAAAAGCGACGCTGCAACGTAGTTACATAATCCTTATTCGTTTCAGCATAAATCGCTGTCGTATCGTTTGCTGCATCCCACATCGGCTGATATTTATTTATATCACGCATGCCGTTATCTTTCAAATCAATCATGACACGAAAGAACTCCATCCACCATTTCTTTCCCTGTCCGTCCAAAGTTCCTTCTCCTTTGATGGTAATATTCTCGGCATCTACCGCATAGATCAAAGGCTGGAAACTTTTCATCATCACTCCTTCGTGACGAACCTCAACAAAAGGAAGGTAGTCATCGAAGTTGTCAGAAAAAAGCAAAGTAGCTCCGGCTTCCAACTCCAGTGTAATGTTGCTTTTCAGATGGATACTTCCTGTCAGGTAAGTCCCGGCAGGAAAGAAAAGAGTACCTCCGCCACCACGGTTCAAACGATCAATCGTTGAATTGATTAGCTTTGTATTAAGAGCCTTACCATTTGCTTTTGCACCGGCCTTCAACATATCCACACGCTCGGCACGAAGAACTGTGGTTGCACAGAAGCAAAGAAAGACGAGAAGAATTGTCCGTAAATTCATAATCGATATTATTAAATTATATTTCATCATTGCCTTCTAAAAAATCATGAATACATTGTTTTTTTAATTCTACAAATATATGCAAAAGGTTCTTTCATTTTGCACAAACCAATTGATATGTTCCACTCTGTATCTCTTTGGGTTCTTTTTCTCCCGGAAGATAAACAACAGCCGTAGTATTCACCGGAACAGATATGTTTAAAGTGAAAGTTCCATTCTGGCTAGTCCAATCCACAACAATAGTACCATATAAAGTTTCATACGATGCTTTGACATATTTCAAATCTCCTACAGGCTGGGGAGCGATGATAAACTTTTGATAAGTAGTAGATGGACGAATACCGACCAGTGAATTAAAGAACCATTCATCAATCTGTCCCATCATAAAATGATTCCAGGAAGAACCTTGGCGGGGATCCCATTGCTCGGTTAAGGTGGTTGCACCGAATTTCAACTGGAAGCCATATCCGGGAGCTTCTTCGTGGTTGAACATCTTATAAATAAGTTCGTGCTGACCATTACGCGCCAGTGTCTGAATCAGATAGCGGTTACCCACATCACCGGTCGTTAAGCGATTGCCATGTGCTTCCACATCTTTAATCAGATTCATAAGTACTTTCTCATCCAACTTTGCATCCGGTTGATAACTGCCTTGTTCATCTGAATCCTGCGTCATCTGGAGGAATAACGGAAGTGCATTACTACATTGGCTCCCTGTACCATACTGTGCTGTCTCTTTATTGAGAAAACATTTATTAAATGCGGCAAGTATTTCATGTGCCAAAGAAGTATAATAATGAATGTCAAAGTCATTGCCAACCATTTTCGCAGCTTTTATTAGATACATTACTGTCATATAATAATGCGCGGTAGCCACCAGGGGAACCGGTGTGTTCCTCGAGAATCCGGCACGAAAATCTCCATAATCATACCAATCTCCCAAGCCGAAAGAAAGAATACCCATCTCTGCACGAGTCTTCAAATAATCCACATAACGGCGCATATTCGGATAATATCTCCTAATCAACGAGTCATCTCCATACGTCTCATAGTACATAAATGGGAAAATAACCAGAGAACCACCCCATTCCGGAGATTCGGCAAAAGCATCCATACCCGGACCTTCAAAAACCACGTATTCCGGAGCAGTTGTCGGCATGGCACCGTTGGTATGTTGCGCATCTGCCATATTCTGCATAATCTGCGGAGCATAAGCTGTCAAATCATAGTTGTATAATAACCCAGGACCATTCAGATGCACCTGTTCCAGCCAGCCTAGTTTTTCACGATGCGGACAATCTGTAAACACAGACTGCATATTGCTACGCACTGCTTTTTCGATCAATCGATGGGCAGCGTTAAATATCCGGTTGGATGATTCGAAAGTGGAAACTTTCTTAGCCGAATTAAATACGAAACAGGATTGAATATTCTTCAACACAGGCAACTTCTGCGGATTCTTTTGTCCTTTTAAGACAGCCCCCTCGACTTGAATATATCTAAAACCGTAATAAGAGAAACGAGGATGCCAGGTTTCGTCACCTTCACCTTTCAGTGTATATTCATAATAGTGTTGACGTCCCGTTTGTCGCTGATTACAGGCACCTTCATCCGTCAATGCTTCGGCTACGAGCAGAGTCACTTTCTGTCCACGTTTACCACGTACTGTTATTTCCGGAAAGCCAGCCAGATTTTGCCCCATATCCAACACGAAAGCAGAAGGATCGACAGTTCTTTTAGTCGATTTAGAAACTGAAGCAACCTGTTCCGCATTTAGTTTGGTTACCTTTTGAATATCATATCGTTCCATGATTTTCACCGGAGGAGCCATCTGTGGACGTAGTATTCCTTTAGGAGCTTCCTGTATAACTACCGGACGCCAATGACTATCATCAAAGCCAACCTGATTCCATCCTTTTTGCTCACGACGTGCATCATAATCCTCACCTCCATATATGCAATTGAAGGTCACCGGACTAAAATCATATTTCCAGTCATTGTCAGAACGGAGTGTAGTAGATGTTCCGTCTTCGTAATTAATAACCAGTTCAAATAAAAGTGTAGGAGGCCCAAAACTTATCTGTAATTTGCGATAACGTCCTCCCTGCACATTATAGAATCCATTCCCCAATAAGATTCCCACAGCATTCTCACCATGCCGTAATTGTTCCGTTACATCATATGTGTTATAGTAAACAGTTTTATCATAATCACTCCACAGCGGAGCAAATTCACTGTTGCCCACTTTCTTGCCATTCAAAGAGAATTCATAGAATCCCAAGCCACAAACGTATGCGGTTGCCTCTACTATTTTCTTGCTTGATTGACGGTTTGTATTCCCTTCTGTTGTATCTCCCACCTGGAATGTTCTTCGCAAACAAATACTTTTCTTTGCTAAAGTATCCACTGCTTCCCAAGCTGCCTTTACCTCCGGTTTCTTCAACTCTCCACCGTGAAACTTGCGTCCTTCCGGTAAATGAGCATTCTGACGAGTGATAGCTCCAATCCATTTTCCTTCGGAAAGTCTTGAGGAAGCAGAGCGGAACTTTGCTTCACGGCTCCATTCAGAGGGTGCATCTGTCTCATCCCAAACACGAACCCGCCAACTATAATTAAATGGATTATCAGGACGTATATCTGCCCCTTTTATAGAAACCAGCTGGCTCTGTGAAGAATAGACTTTTCCACTATTCCAAATTTGACGTCCTGTAAAAGCTTCCCGAATGTCTATTTCATAGGCTGATTGTCGTGTCCCGTTTTGAGGTGATTCCATCGCCCATCCCAAACGAGGTGCCCCCTCAACCACAACCAAACCTTCCTGCATTTCACAAGTAAGACGGCTGATTGTTATATTCTTCGCCTGCATGAAACATGGCAGACAAAGCAGTATTAAAAGAAAATAATTTCTAAAATTCATCTTTCATATATCTTTATTTGATAAACGATAAATCAGGCACGGATTACACGGATTTCACGGTTTTTAGAAATATGATCGCGTAAAGCTACAGCGTAATCCGTGTAATCCGTGCCTAAAATTTATCATTCAAGAACATTTGCACAAACGATTCTTGTCAATGTATCTGAATGACCGACTTCTTTACCATCCACAAAAATGCGTAAGCCTTTTCCACAATGATAACGATCGCCGTTCTTATCCCAAAGAATCGTCAGATTATGACCGTGATATAGTACATTATCCAAGCAGAACCAATCCCATTTGTCGGCAGGGATCAATGGATTTACTTCAATTGTATTATCCAGACGCGGACGAAGTCCAATCAGCCCTGTAATCATCAGATCGTTGAAAGTAGAATGATTATAGTAACGGCTACGTTCCTGATCCCCTTTCAACCAATAACCGGTCACCTCATCCAGATATTCGCCAACGTAAGGACGACCACGGTGATACTGTGATTCCACATACAATTCCATCTGACGGAAATATACACTGTCAGACAATACGGTCTGCGGATAATTATTCATAAAGTTAGCCATTGCTGTCAATGTCTGTGCAGAAGCAAACGGCCAGATAGCTCCGTCCCACTCACACTTACCCACTCCACGTGTACGGAATTCCGGATGACGACGTTCTGCAGTAGTTAATCCGTAAGGAGCAGAGAAACCTTTTTCATCCAGAATCTCTTTCCAGGCAACTTCATATTTCTTTGTCGTATCCGGCAGGTTGAAATACCAGGGAATATATCCGATTGCTTCACGGACATTTGCTGAAGAGTCTGTACGCATCGTTTCAAAAAACTGGTGACGGGTATTCCACAACTCATTTTCTACCAGATTTCTTAACGTGTCTGCTCTCATACCATATTTCATAGCCATCCCCTCGTCACCGGAAAGAATTCCCATACATGAAAGTGCTTTGGCATTGCCATACATATAACTATTGATTGTCGGGCGGGCATATTTTTTCTTCCGTCCACCGCTGATAGATTCTTCCATGCCATCCTGTACATCCCCCTGCCAGTACAATCCATTCTTCAAACGGTTCGTACGTTCCCAACGTTGATATTCAGTTTCCAGATCTTTTTTCATATCCAGCATAAAATCTTTATCCCCATCTACCATATAACGGGCCAATACAGCATCCGCATTCCATGAGCTGAACTTATCCATTTTCTTCATCGGACCGCCGTCATTGCCACGATACCATGTATGAATAATCTGATCCAGATATTTCGGATCGCGCAACCAACGGCTTTCATAGATATGATGTCCGATCGCACAAGCGATCAGGTTATATTTATCAGAATAGGAACGCTGAACGAGGAACTCCGTCATACCATATCCCACAGGAGTCTCTTTGATATGCTTGCGTAATGACCACCAACGATAATAATACATTTCTTCAAAGTTATGTTGCGGGCATTCAAACAAAGGTATATTTTTCTCCATCCATTCCGAAGCTTTTGCATTAGGAATGGCCTGAATGATGTTCTCATCTTCCATACTGTTGAAATAGTTGGCATAATGACTGAAGTCGGCATACTTTAAGAAAGCAGAAGACGCGTCTTTATCTGTAGAAGATGTTTTCACATTGGCAATACCATATTCTGTCAATGAGTCTTGTGCACCTGCATTCGGCAGATCATAAGTCTGATCGGCAGGAGTATCTACAGTCGGGAATGTACGAGGTACACCGGTACGGAATACGATCCGTTCAATAGCAGTCACAGGTGCGTAGAACATACGCAGCCCTACTCTTTTACCATCTACATATACTTGAATATTACGATCAGCAGTAGAAAGGACCGCTTCTACATGATAAACCTTTTCTGCTTCATATTTCATCATGTTGGCAAACCGCGAGCCACCTTTCATTCGGAAAATTCCATCATCAGTAAGTTCCATACGGGAACATGCTATTCCGTTCTCATCCAGAAATTCAATCTGAAGGGTACCTTTATCATTTTGCCCGGCTTTCAAATCGAATGATACTTTCAACTCTTTAGAAGCCGGTATTTTTCGTTCCACTTTAGCATAATCAAACGGGTCTTTATCTTGCAGTTTCAGCCATTGACCTTCCAGAGAAACCGGAGCCCAAACCGGAGAATAAATATTCCAGTCAGTCAGTTCTGCAATTGATTTATTGTTAGAGAAATCATCGTCCGCATGTGCTGAAGCATTTATCTTTACCGGAACAGGAATGCGGGAAATCCACATATCTTCCTTATTCACACTGTAAGAAACCCATAAATCACCATCTGCTGGTATTCCATTACCTTCCTGAATACCACGTGGATATTGGGGACCGTATGATTTATAATTTCCTCCATAGCGCATGGGAGCGATTTCACCATGTACCAAATTTAATGTCTTATATTCCAATCCATCTTTACTCAAAGAGATGGCTAGCGGCCAACGAAATTCCGACGGATTATATACGGTAGCATACGTTCCGTCACTTAGACGTTGTCCCCAGATTTTTGCATTGCTATTGACAAAACCTTTTGCACGAAGCACCGGTTCCGCCCAGGTATGTCCGCCATCCTCACTGATAGAAGTAAGTGCGTGTTTCCAAAGACTGGCAATACGTCCATCCGGCAATGTATAGCAATTGAATGCTTTATATCCTTTCTTCAGCGGAATGATAGGATCTTCACGGTCGGCTTCTTCCACCCACTGCATCATATACAGCGGATTATCAAGAATTTCCTGACAAGCTTTTACAAACTCACGATCCTTACTTTTTTTAAAATATGGATAATCGGTATTCTTTTCATTAAATCCATGATTATAATAAATGAAATAGATCGGTCCGAAAGAGCCGTCTTTCTTTATTTCACGAACTACGCGGCCAATACCGTTTCCATCATTGGGGTCATCCTTTTTATCCAAAGCAACTCCATAATTCCCCATTGTAATCAGTTTGCCGGATTTAGAGACATAAAATCCGACACGTTGGTGCATAATGGCAATCAGATCTTTGGCCTGCACACCCGGACGAGACTCTTTGGTATATCCATCGGGCACTTTATAAGGAGGAAATACAATTTCCGGATTCGTCCAGTGATATCCATCCTTCGAAGTCATCAGAAAAGTCTGTGAAGGCGGTACGTGCTCATCAGAAGGATCTGCCAGATATTGATAGAAAAATTGCCCATTCCAATAAGCGAGCATCGGTTGGTGATTATAAGTCCATCCATTACCGTTCGAAGCATCCGGATGTTCGCGATTAGCACGCACCAATTGAATATTATGTACTCCGACTACCGGAGACAGTTGCCCGTCGTGATAAGCAGGATTCGATAATTCTTTTCCTGTATAATGGATTCTATCTTGTGCAAAGGCTGTAGTAGTCAACCATCCGGCAGCCAGTACAAAAAGAATTTTAGCAGAGTTGTTCATGATTTATTTCTGATTTTAAATTAGTTCCGGATTTATTTCTTTTCTTCCAGCAATGCCTTTACTACTGATTCCGGAGCTTTGAATATTGTTCCATGCTTATGCCCCACAGGGATGCTTACTTCTCCTGTTACGTCTGTAAAGTTCCGGAAATCCTTTGTACGCATAGCACCATATATTTTTTTCTTATACACATCAAAATAGATTAAATAATCATCGCCCAACTTCTCTACAGACGGTCCTTCTACAAAGGATTCTGTAAAAGGCTGTGATGCCGGCGAATAAGGTCCGGTCATAGAATCGGAAAAAGCGATTTTCAGATTGCGCTCCGGACGGGTATTATCCTTAAGCACCATGACATAGTCATTCTTCGCCCGTTTCACGATGACAGCATCAATGGTGCTGAATCCCGGGTCGTACAGAAGTTTTGCTTTCGAAACTGTCTTAAAATCTTTTGTAGTGATATAGTATAAACGATGATTGTTATTCTCTTCCTCTATCCCCTTTTCAAAACGCCCGGGGACACAAGAGGCCCATACAACCATAAACTGTTCACTCTCGTCGTCATAGAAAATCTCCGGAGCCCATACATTAATGGTAGTCGGTTCGTCTGCCATTACAGGAATCATCTGTTGCTCCGACCAATGAATCAGGTCTTTGGAATGTGCGTAACCAAATCCCAAATCGCCTTTCCAACTGGTAGTCCAGACCAAATGGTAGGTTCCATCCGGAGTGCGCACCATTGAAGGATCCCTCATTAGTTGATGCTGCCCCAATTCCGGTTTCAACCAGATTCCCGGAATACTGTCCCAATGTATTCCATCCTCACTATATAAGTATCTCAATCCCTCATCAGCCGGTTCATGAAATGAAGTGAACATATAGTAGTCTTTGTTACCTCCACAAGAAGCCAAAAACAGAAGACTTATTGCAGCTAATGTATTTCTTAACTTTTTCATTTCTATATTCTATAATTGTATCCTTTATACAGAGGAGACGATAATAAGTCTAATTTGTACTCAAATATAACAGAAGAATCATTAGATTCAAAATTTATATATGATAAAAGGGCGACTCTCCGAGCCACCCTTTCCACCATCAAACAAACTAACCATTTACAATGGGAAAGAATTTCGCTTCTTTTTATAGTATCTTATTTTTTTATTATAGAGAACCTCCACGGGCTTTTACACGTTTATACCATTCCTCACGTTCTTTCTTCAGATCATATCCACGTTTAGCCAGATAATTATTGATACGTCCTTTGTACTTTCCGAAAGCAGCATGTTTCTTGTTCGAATTTTCGGCATCCAATGCGAATTCACGTGCCTCTATCAGCCAAGCATATATCTGGGCTTTTTCTTCTTCTTTCAAAGTCGGAATCATGTCCAGATGTGAGTCATAAGTCACTTTCACCACTCCATAAGTCATGCCATCCTTCACTGCCTCTATTTGCTTTTCATCAAGAAAGAGGGATAAATCGGCAGGAAAAGCGAAATGTGAACGGTATAATGCCGCATCTTTTTCATTTTCGGCAGCTTTCAGTGCTTCATTTTTAGCATCACCAGTCAACCCTGAATCTTTTACCTTCTTGACTTTTGCATCCCGTACTTCATAAATATCATTTAATTCGAAGTAACGATTGGCTATGATATTCCGAACGTCTTCGGCTATTTTCGCATCTGTAAGCCCAAGTTTATCAACGATCTTCTGTGACCGACCGACAATAGACTTCACATATTCAGGATCACGATTCTCTTTATTCAAGTCGACTGTCTGTGCGGACATCCAACCGGAAATAAAAAGCAATGATAGTATCAGTATCTTTTTCATTGATATTGTTTTTAAAGCAAGATGCCGAAAGAAAACTTGACCCCGGCACCTTACCTGCGATTACATTAATTTTCCTTTTTCAGCCAATGTATCGTAGTTGTTCTTCATATCTCTCCAATCTACTTTGTGCTTTGTGCTGATACCGTTGATATATTTTTCAATATTAGTATATCCGTCACCTGTACAATCCTTATTAGCATCACTCGGATCATTCGGATTCAAGCCATTGGCAATTTCCCATTCATCCGGCATACCGTCACCGTCTGTATCTACATAAGGAGTACCTTTATATTCAGGGAATCCACCCATCTGACGGATATCAGTAATAATACCCTGCTTATAAGAATCTTTAGGCAAACGGCGATACTTAAATTGTCCGTCTTCACCCATTGATTTAGGAGACAGACCGGTTAGATCGCCATAAGCATCTTTCGGAAGTTTCTTTTCATAATAAGGGATGCCCGTTTTCACTTCTTCAATCACACGTTCATCTACAATATCACGACAAGGGATAGTTGCACCTGCATGTTTCAATACATAATCATAGGCATCATTTGCACCCATAATATTAATATACGGCATTTCAAACGGTTGATAGCTCCGTATGTTTTCAGTATACCCGTCAGTATTTGATTGGTCTTCAATCTGAATACCACCTTTCCAATTGTCTGCTGTAATGGCAGGATAACCTTCCATGATGTTTCCATCAGCATAAACTCGTCCGTAGACGTGATGATCCAGTTTGCTGCGTCCTGATTCCGGCTTCAAAATACGATGTCCTACATTGGAATCTTTAGGAGTAGCAGGTCCCGGTTTGTAGTAGTTATTAATCATATTGAACATAGCGGTATAATCACCACCATCAGAAGAACGGTGAACCCAGTTGAACACTACATTATTGACAAAGTTGAATATTCCATTCCAGCCAATAGAAGGGTTACGTCCTGCATTACTAGCCCATAGGTTACGGGCAAATGCACAGTTTTCACCTCCCAAAGTGCTACCAAATGCATGGTTGTATGTATCCAATGCTTTTGCAGAGATTGTATTCTGAATAGTCACATTTACAGTAGGAAGTTTTAAATCTTTGCTTTCATATTGACCTTCACTAGGATCATACATATGACGGTAGAAAGATATATTTTCATCCAAACCCCACGTACAAGAACAGTGGTCAATCATAATATTACCAACCGGATTTCCTCCGAAAGAGTCATCACGATGCCAAACCTTTGTTTCTCCACGGCGGAAACGCATATGGCGTACAACAACATCATGCGTATCTACCCAAAATGATTCGCCGGCAATGCAAACGCCATCACCGGGAGCTGTCTGTCCTGCAATAGTAACATAGGGAGCACGAACTATAATCGGAGACTCCAAACGGATAATACCTGCCACATTGAACACGATAATACGAGCGCCCCCTGTTTCACAAGCTTCACGGAAAGAACCGGGTCCACGATCATTCAAATTAGTCACAGTAATAACTTTACCGCCGCGACCACCGAAACTATACATACCGCCACCTTCTGCTCCAGGAAATGCCGGAATATTCGCTTGTGGCAAATCACATGGACGGCTAGCCCAAGGAATATAAGGACGTCCCTCCTTTGCTTCTTTCTGCACTATTGGCAGTGCCTTCGCCCATGCTTCATCAGAGCGCTTCCGCTCTTCAGTCATCATCTTTTTATAGTTTTCTTTGGCTTCGTCGGTTATTTGTGGGTATTGAGCCCATGCAACAGTCGGAGTCAACATTGCAGCAGCAAAAGCTGCTAATAATACATGTTTCTTCTTCATTTTTATTTGGTTTAGTGAAGTTGTTAATTCAAAAATACAATAATAAGACGAAAGAGAAAAAGATTTGTAATCAGTAGAGCAGAAATTATTATTCAAAATATGTTTTTCTACATAACTCAAATCTTTATAAAAGAATAACGTCTCTAATCCTCCTATTCAAGAGGTATTAGAAACGTTATTATATAGACAAATTGGAGATTATGAACTTATTCTGCTAATGGATCGAAAGTACCATTAGCACCACCATTGTTATAATCTGCCCAACCAATAGTTTGTGGCAATGTTTGATTAGCTTTTTGAGCTCCTTCTGCAAAACCCAGGAAATAATACCGAGGAAGGAAATTCATATATTTCGGTGTATGATCAGTAGTATATGCATCTCCCTTCTTCATTTTACGTGTTAGATAAGTATTATAAAACTCAACTAACTTATTCTGTTGACTTGAAATATCCGCCTGTCTCAAATCTAATGCATCCGGACGTGTTACATCTTTTAATGGATCTGGATTTACCCCATTTATTTCCCACGATGTACCACCAAGTCCTTTACTCTCATGAGCGCTGCTTACACGGAATTCAAGATTATCGCGACGCTGTCCATTTAGTTGTTTAAAACCTAAATAAGTACAAGTATTTCCATTCCAACCAGATGGGAGCCATGTGTCAGGTGCTCCTTCTGCTCTTTCCGCACCACCATCAAACAACATCCAACGACGTAAGTCATCAAAACGTTTACCTTCATAAGCCAACTCAATCTGACGTTCATACAAGATGGCGGCAAAACATGCAGACTGATCACTTGACAAATTGGTTTGCAGGCCAAAATTATTTGCTGATGTATATCCCACACGAGCACGTATCTTCTTCAACTGTTCAACAGCTACTCCCATTTCACCGGCACCACATGCTGCTTCCGCATAATTCAACAACACTTCAGCATAACGAATTTCCAAATATGGACTACCACTAAATTTAAAGCCGTTTGCTTGGCTAAATTTGTATCTGGCATTTGAATTTACATCTAAATCATCCGAACGTTTACGTATATAAAAACCTTTGGCATTCGTCAACAGGTTATCTGCACCATATGTATTGGAACTACTAGCTTCCTCATTATCTCTATCATTTTCATTAGCATACCAAACATAGTTCCACAAATTATACTTATCTCCTGTATAAGGATTATTATTGCTTGAGTTCTTTGGATCACCACTGAAAGCCCAACGTACTCCCGGAAAAGCAAATGTCCTATAAAAACGAGGATCACGATTAGCAAACGGAACATTTTTATCATAAACGATAGAAGATTGCTCTAATGTAGTATAAGTATTGCATGTAGAAGGTCTCTTACCATCAGCCATAGGGAACATATCAACCATCATGGCTGAAGGAGTTTTACCACCTCCTCCCATAGCATTTGATGGTCGAATACCATGTTCCCATGAATTATTTTTGCTAAAATCAGGTACTCCCCCCGTCGCTATGTCATTATACAACGTTACAAATACCGCTTCTGTATTACCATCAACCATAGAAAATACATTCGCCCAGCCTGAAGCATTCGTTCCGACATTACTTTCATTAACTAAACCATAGCCACAAGCATTTATTCTAGGTAGATCAGTCGTAATTTCATTATAAGCTTTCCTCCAGCGTTCTACGTCATTTTTACGATTAAACAGTGGACTTGCATATAACAAAAGAGCCCGTCCTTTCAATGCAAGTGCTGTACCAGAAGTAACACGTCCAAAATCGCTAGAAGGCCATCCGCCATTTTCTGTAAATGAAGCAAGTAACTGTGCAGAACGTTCCAAGTCTCCACAAATAAAATCAATACAAGCTTTTGTCGTAGAACGAGGAACAATAGCTCCTGCCACTGGCTCCTGCACTTCCGTAATTATGGGCACTCCACCATACCACTTCACTAAATTATAGTAACACCATGCACGAAAGAAATAGACCTGTCCTAATAGTTCATTCTTTTCTTCTTCTGAAAGAGTACTATTCTCTATACCATAAATAACATCATTGCAATTACGAATACGCCCCCAAACACTTGCCTGAATATTATTACCACTATTATGGAAATAATCAGGAACCGTATTATTTCCACTTTGGCTAGTCATCGGAGCATCAGGATCTACAAATGATCCAAACCCACTGTACTCTTCTGTAGACTTAGATTGGAGATCAGCTGCTCCTGTACTGTTATATTTCCAGCTTGGTTCTGAACTCGTATTAGGCAAGCACCAAGCATATATATCATCCACACGTGCCTTTGCGCCACTAAATGTATTATATGTACTTGCATCAACATAATCGTAATTTTTTTTATCTTGTAGAAACTCATCACTACATGAAGTGAAAGTGCCTATTGCCATTAAAGCAACACTGAAAGCTATTATATTTTTTCTTTTCATCGCTATTTCTTTTTAGAATGTCACATTTACACCAATAGTAAACTTACGCAAAGTAGGATAACTACCATAAGAAGTCATTGGATCTATAAAATTATCAGGATAAGGATTATAGAAACTAAATAAATTCTGCCCCGTCACATTGAAACGACAACTTTCAATACCTATTAATCTTGTAAACTTAGATGGTATACTATATGCAAGTGTCAAACGATTCATACTAACACGAGTTCCACTCACTCTCCAATATGTAGAATTCACACTATTAACACTACCCCATCTTAAGTTTGGATATTTTGCATTGCGATTAGCTTTTACAACCACATTCCCTGACGCATCAACTACATCATTATAAACGAACATATTATCTGTGTTCCAGAAAGATGGCATATTGGTATATTCCAAATCTGTATAAGAACTCGATCCAGAGCCGACCATATTGCCGATCTTAAGTGCTGATGTTGGAATAAAACTATATCCTCCCCAACTTGCGCTTATCTGTGCAGATAAAGAAATTCCTTTCCATTCCGCACTCAAATTGGTAGTGAAACCATAAGGGTTATTTCGGTTTGATAAACGAACTTGATCATTTTCATAACTTACAACTCCATCTGGTCCGGCATAGGTTCCATCAGTCTGTTCTGCACCACGAATATCTTTATAGATCAACATACCAGGCTTTACATTATCTTTGGTCATACCCATATATGATGTAATATTATATTTAGCAAAATATTCATCAATATCTTGATAACTGCGAAACATGCCAAGACACTGCATTCCCCATGTTCCCATATCCGTACGACTTCCCTCATGAATCTTCATATAACGTTGATTGGTTTCCCAGTCCATCATAAGCACTTTATTATCCGTATACCCTGTATTAACAGACACCTTATATTTAAAATCTTTCCCTATTCTATCTCTCCAAGTCACAGACAATTCCATACCATATGTATTTAACTCTCCGTAATTAAAATTCGCTGACTGTGTTCCTACCGTACCTGGAATAGAAGCAGAATATGGAAGTAACATTTCTCGATTCCACTCATAATAACCATCAATATTGAATGACAAACGATTATTCAAGACGTTGAAGTCCAAACCAAAATTTGCCTTATATGACTTATCCCAATGTGCATTACGGTTAACAGCAGAAATCTCCTTATTAATTGTTATATGATTACCAGCATTTGTTGATGTGTTGACACCAAATATAGGTCCTTTATCTTTATCAACTGCATAATTTTGCATCCATTGCCATGCTTTCGTATTATCTCGACCTGTCAAACCAAACGAAGCACGTACTTTCAAATAGTCGACCCACTTCACACTCTTCTTAAACCATTCCTCTTGTGATATTATCCAACCAGCAGAAACGGAAGGAAAAACACCCCAATAATTTTCAGGAGCAAACTTGGTTGATGCGTCCGAACGAAGCAAGAACTCTAACAAATACTTGTCAGCATATGCATAGTTCACACGACCAATATATGATAATGTTCCAGACTCCGCACGCTTGAATTCAGTAGTAGATGCACTATTATATTGAACAAGATTGGATTGTCCATTTGTAAATTCATAAGGATTAGTAACCTGTCCTACCAAATATTCACTTTCAGCCTCCGACTTTTCAATAGAGAATAAAGCACCTATATGATGATTACCAAAGTCACGGTTATAAGTTGCCGTAAAGTTCATCTGATAATTATCGGCACGACTCATCGTACGAGATAAATAGGGATCTCCACTGGCATTATTGATAGCAGAACCATTATTAGCAAGTAAGAAATTATTTTCTCCCAGTAACTCTTCATATAGAGATTCCTGTCCTTGAACAGGTGTATATAAATGATTTCCACTTCCTGCACGTTTGGACATATAATAAAGTTCATATGATGAACCATATTGATTATTTTTTGTTGAATTGATACTCTTTGAATAAGAGAATTTCAGTTTTAATCCTTTCAGCCATTTATTCCATCCAAAATCATATTCCAAACCGGCATTAATATTCATATTCGATGTTTCTGTCCTATTATAATCCCCTGCATTCTGAAGTAGAGAAAATGAATAATTCTGTGAAGAACTTATTTGCGAATTACTAATACCATAAGGCACAATTGGAATACCATTTACTTCTTCAGGAATATAATACGGACGAACTAATAAAAGATTATAGTCTTTCTCATCATTACTACCTCCTACCTTTACATTCGGTTTGTTTTTCTTTCCATAATCACCAGAAACCTGAAGACTTGCTTTTAACCATTTACTAATCTTCACATCAACACCAGCACGATAGTTCCAACGGTTATAATCCAAATTTCCTAGATTACCATCTTGATCAAAATAAGATATTCCCCCAAAATAATTAGCTCTTTCCGAACCACCGGTCATATTAATACTATGCTTTTGTGTCAATGCTGCTTTCCAATATTTATCCAACAGGTCGTAATTCAGCCCTCTCATTGCATTCAACTCATCTGCCTGAAATAAATCATTCTGCAAATTAATAGATACGTCAGTCGGATCAGCCGCACGCACGGCATTCCAAAGTTGACCATATTGATAAGCATTCAACATCTTAGCACGCGAAACTTCATCCACAACGCCAAAAGTTCCACTATATGAAATCTTAGGTGCACCTTGTTTACCCCTCTTTGTGGTTACCAATATAACACCATTAGCAGCACGGGCACCGTATACTGCAGCTGCAGCATCTTTCAAAACTGAAATACTCTCAATTACAGATGGGTCTAAATTATTAAATGCTGTTGCTCCCAAGTTTTCTGTCACATCACCAATCTTCACTTCTACCGGATAAATATACCCATCGATAACATATAATGGTTCTGAAGCTGTTCCACCAATATCTGATAAAACATCATTCTGACGAATGTTAATCCGTGCATTTTCACCAGGGCGTGCATCTCCACCACTAACACTTAGTCCATTTACCATACCACTCAATGTACTTGCCAAGTTACCAGAAGCAAGGTCCTGAATATCATCCATTGGCACAGTAGCAATGGCTCCTGTTAAATGCGCTTTTTTCTGTGTACCATAACCGACTACCACTACCTCATCCAACTGTTGAGTATCTTCTTTCAGTTCAATCTTAGTCTGCTTAAAATCTGATAATACCTGCGTTATATATCCTATATAAGATATTTCAACCTGTTTCCCTGATGGAACAACTACCATAAATTTACCATCCAAATCAGTTATTGTTCCAGTAGCTGTTCCTACCACTTTCACAGAAGCCCCAATGATAGGTTCTCCCGTCGTATCTACTACTACCCCCTTGAATGTCATGTTTTTCTGGGCCAAAGCAGGTAAAGCTATCACAAAAACCAGAAATATGCCAAGACACAATTTGATTATGTTATTATGTTTCATTATTATAGCATTATAATTTATACTTTATATTTATTTATACCAACGAGGATCACCACTTTTATTTTTTACAGCTTCTGCACCCTTAGGCTCAAAATTAACACCACCGTTAATTTGTGATAAGTCCAATTCCTGTAAGAAAGGACCTACGAACTCTGGGTCTTCAAGTGTAGCAAACGGATTTCCATTATCATCTTTTCGTCCTCCTGTATCATTACCGTTAGGAGTTCCACCATCAACTCCCCAAATAGTATTACCAACAGTTGATTTCTTATTATTACTTTGAAGATATTGATATAAACGATATACATCATAGAATATATTATATTCAACCTTCTGGGTTATTGAAGTCTTATCATTAGGTATATTATTACCAAAATCTTTATTTGAAAATGTTTTGCAAAATGTATTATTAATAATAATATGAGTTGAAGTATTATCGCTCTTTCCAAAATATTTCCAAGGTTGTGAGTTGTTTTGATAACGAATAAAATAAGCTGAACTATTTTTTACTAAATTATAGAATGTACAGTTCTTTATTGTCATATCTTTAATTGTACCTGTAGCACCATATAAATTAATAACCCCATTAGAACCAGAATTATTCATTTGTACGATACAATCCGTTATACGGAAATCACGTAAAGTCCATGGTTTCTTATTGCCATAAAGCAAGCTATTTTGTAGGTTTTTGATATTACATTCTTGAATAATTACAGGTTTATTGATGATATAACCATCTTGATTAGCTTCATCCTTATCATAACCTAAGCTCTTTATTGAGATCGTTTCACTTGGTTCCCCACTAAGAGTCAAAAAACCAGCTCCAGTCATTTCCGAGCAATCAAAATTGATAAATTTAATTTTCAATCCAGCTTGCGTTACCAATCCTCCATTAGCACCAATTTTTACTATTGGTCGATTCTCTTTATCAGTACTACGAAGCGTTATCACATTCAATCTAAAATCAACTACACCATTCAGGACATAAGCTTTACCAGCTTCTAAAGCAAAAGCTTGCTCTTTATCACTATCTTTCAATTGATTATTAATATACTCTGCTATATCTTCCCCTACAGGAATTGTTGTAGCAGGTACCAATGCTACATATTTAAAATCAGTGCTCTCTTGCGCTTCCTTATTATTCAGTTTTTCATTTCCAAGAGTCTTAATCTTTATTTTATAGGTGGCATCTTCCGTTTTCGTAAAAACGACAGACGAACCATCTACAATACTATCCTGCATCACAACTATAGGATTTTCTGCAGTTACTGTAGGATCTGCCGGATCTTCTATAAGAGATACATTAAGCAAATATCCTCCTGCTCCCATAACTACTGGCCATGTTATCTTTACACTTTCCGAGCCATCAGAGTTTGTCAAAGTTGAAAAGCTATTATCGTCGAGAATGGGCGATTCTAACTGTGTATTTGTCACACCTCCAGAAAAGGTTTCATTATCGTTAAAACCTTTAGCACAAGAAACAAATAAAAGAATTGCTGATAAGCCCCATAACTTCCCGGCAATCTTCATTTTAATCTTCATCTTACTCTTCATAGATTAAATTTTAATTTAAACAAAAATAATATATTATATCTTCAAAATCCAAAAGTTCTTTTTAAGGAAAGACGTACAATCAAAAAATATGTAATCACTTAAAAGGATAAAAAATAGATTTTGCGCTTTTTTCTCTCTCCTTGTAATATTAACTATATCATAATCATCCTCCTATCTTTACTGAAACACTTCTTTCAAATACTTAATATTCGTGCCATAATTCTTCTTCACGTTTCGTACATCATCCTTATCACGTGAACGTTCTACTACTAGCCATCCACTCCATCCCATCTTGTCCAAAGTCTTTTTCACCTTATTCATGTCCAATCGTTCATTAAAAGGTAGAGTCACTCCATCTGTATCCGTACAGTGAATCTGGCAAATATTCTTTTTCCCCAGAATCTTCAATTCCTTACATAAATCCCTTCCATTCTCCAATGCATTTTGAAATTTAAAATAGATCTTGATTCCCGGAGAATTAATTTCTTTCAGCAGTTTCACATCTCCTTTAGCATCCAGTTGAGTTTCAATGCCGATAACTACTCCTTCAGAAGCAGCCATATCTCCCATCTCCTTCAAACGTTTTATAACTTCAGTTCGAAGTGCCGGATTCTTTTCCCATCCAGTTTCGATTCCCCCCAAAGGAAGAAAAGCTACTTTAGTATTCATTACTTTCATTGCATGAAAGCAGTCTTGAACCAACTCTTTATAATTAGCACGTTCCAGAAAAGACTGCCCGTAGAAACCGGACATAGCAATGGAAGAAACCTCTAATTGATATTTTTGAGCAGTTTCACGAAACAGTTGCTGAAAATGAGGTTCCCGCAATTTGTTATCAAACATTTCTCTCTTGCCAAGGCCACCCATATCCAACTCAACGCCGTCACCATTCAATTCGTGTACCAATTGAAATGAACCGATTTTCTGACGCTTCAAAATCATCCAGTCACATACAGCTATTTTATAACGTTGTTCCTTTTGCTGCGATCCGGCAATCGCTAATAGAGGGAAACACTCTGCAAGTATTAATATCCAAAGGATATGTTTGAATAAATTTCTTCTTATTTTCATCTTATTGCCTACAATTTACATAGTAGACGTATGAAAGAGATTTTTGTAATCACCTATAAAACAGAGAATAACTATAAATGTGGCAGAATGTGGCCTAATGAAAATAAGATAATGACGGTATCCGGAAGAAATAGTGACGCTATCATAGCCGGATACCGTCACTATCCCGAGCATATGGCGTCGCTATTTTCCGAGAAGTAATAATAAAAGTAAATGTAAAAAAAATAGGCTGCCGGACCATAAAAGTCCGACAGCCCTGTCAACCCAAAAACGATACCTATGAAACACTGTGTGTTATTTCAATTCAAATTTTAAATATTTGCCGTGAACAAGTTCATCATGTGTGATATGATATTTATTGAACTTTTTGCCATTCAGCAGTACCTTATCAATATATAAAGTTCCTGGTTGAGTGCGATTAGCTTCAATAATTAACTCTTTCTCTTTATACCATTTCGGATCTAACCGAATCGTTACCTTATTAAAAACCGGAGTCGTCAATGTGTATTCAGGCAGTCCGGGACAATCAGGATAAAAACCAATCATATTGAAAATAGCCCAAGAAGACATCGTTCCCGTATCATCGTTTCCCGGGATACCATCAGGTTTGGTAGTAAAGTACTTGTCTATTAAACGTTGCGTCTCTTTCTGTGTGCGCCATTCTTCACCTTTAAAGTATGAGAATAAATGGGCATAAGCAATATCCGGTTCATTTGCCGGGTCATAAAGCCCTTCGTCAAAAACCATTTGTAGCTTATCAATAAAAGGTTTCTTCCCACCCATTAGTTTTGCCAGACCATACACATCATGTGGCACATAGAATGTATAATTCCAGGAATTACCTTCATGGAAACCGGGATTCGGTTCAAAGTTCTCTCCTTGTCTCGGATTGAACGGACTGTAAAATGTTCCATCAGGAAGAATCGGACGGAAAGTACCAAATTCTTTGCTATAATAATGTTTATATCCTAAAGAACGCTTGTAGAACATCTCTGCATCTTTCTTTTTGCCTAAAGCCTCTGCAAAACGGGATAGTGCAAAATCGGCAATATAATATTCCAATGCATGAGATACAGAATTGTCATACTGTTCGCGAAGGGGCACATATCCCTTGGACATATAATCATCATTATCGGGACGCATCAAGTTTTCCGCTCCCGGTAACGTAGCAGACTTGTACATTGCTTCATAAGCCAGATCAACATCAAAATCACGCAAACCTTTCATCCAGGTATCTACAATCACCGGAATACTCGGGTCACCTTCCATTGTCAATGTTTCCCTGCCATATAACTCCCACTTAGGCAACCATCCATGTTCACGATACATATCAAGCATTGTACGTACCATTTCCATCTGACGTTCCGGATAAACCAAAGTCAACAATTGATGAACATTGCGGTAAGTATCCCAAAGAGAAAAGACAGTATAGCGATCTCCTTTTGTTGTCAGAATCTTATCACTTTCCATTGCCGGATATTCTCCGTTTACATCCTGCAAAATATTAGGATGAATCAGCAAATGGTAAAGTGCTGTATAAAATACAGTCTTTTGAGCATCCGTACCACCTTCTACAGTTATACGTGATAAGTCATCATTCCATTTGGAGCGTGCTTCAGCATGAATCTGCTCGAAATTCTTTCCAGCCTGTTCACGATTCAGATTCAACCGGGCATTTTCTATACTTACAAAAGAAACTCCCATTTGTACTTCTACCTGTTCACCTTCTTCTGTGTCGAAGGAGAAATAAGTACCGATGTCATCTCCTGCTATTTCTTTTCCGTAGCGAGTATAAAGTTTATATTTTCCCTGATCCGGATCCCATTCAGCCTCAACACCCGTCATCGCACGTTGTTTCTTCCAATACCCTGTTGCAGAAGGGCTCTTTTTAACTCGTAATACAAAGTAAATAGGAAATACAGCTTGAGGGTTATAACAGAATGTACCAAGCAATTTGACTCCTTCCACCTCACAATCGCTTACACGACGAAGCATGGCACCACTCTCATTCGTTAATCCTTCACCTAAATTCAACAATATATGACTTTTTCCTTTTGGAAAAGTAAAACGGGCAATGCCGGTACGCGGAGTAGCCGAGACTTCCGTTTTTACATTATATTTAGTCAGATAATTAGAATAATAACCCGGTGAAGCCTGTTCATCCTTATACTTACTACCATATTCTTTATAATCCACATTCAATTCTCCGGTAGTAGGCATCAGCAATAAAGAACCTAATTCCGGACAACCGACTCCACTCAAATTCACATGAGCATATCCGGTAAAGAAACAGTTTGTATATTCATAAGGCGTAGACCACCACCGGGCGTCTTTATCATAGGTATTTTCAGAAGATCCCATCACATTGAAAGGAACCACAGACATCATACCATTCGGACAAATCGCTCCGGGATTGGTAGTCCCGAAATTAGTAGTTCCGATAAAAGGATCTACATAATCTATCAAAAGACTTTTATCCGTATTTTTTAGGGGAGGGCTTCCCCCTTCCCCCGCATAAGCGGAAAGAAGGGAAAAAGCAAGTGTGTAAGTTAATATAATACGTTTCATATCTTAATTAAATGATACTCGTTCGTTTAGTAAAATCGATAATCTCTTTTATATATCCGAAAGCCATACCTACCACCGTATCTGCTGCACCATAATAAACAGCCACACGTTCACCATCCTGCAAAGCAGCACAAGGGAATACCACATTGGGAACATCACCTTGAAGTTCATAAGGAGCAGCCGGACCAATCAGGTATTCACGTGTACGGTAAAGGACTTTTTCCGGATGATCTTTATCTAGTATAGCAGCTCCCATAGCATAACGGAAACCGTTGCAGGTAGTAATAACGCCATGATAAAACAGCAACCAGCCTTCGTCAGTGAGGAAAGGCACTGATCCTGCACCAATCTTCGTACACTGCCAAGCACTTTCCGGGAAAGGAGTCACTTTCATTACACAGCGATGTTCACCCCAATATTTCATATCCGGGCTATAACTGATATATATATCACCGAACGGAGTATGTCCATTGTCACTCGGGCGACTTAACATCGCATACTTGCCATCAATTTTCTGTGGGAAAAGTACGCCATTACGGTTGAAGGGCAGGAATGCATTCTCACATTGGAAAAATTCCTTAAAGTCAAAAGTGTATGCAATACCAATTGTAGGACCATGATAACCATTGCACCAAGTCACCCAATAGCGATCTTCAATCCATGTAACACGGGGATCATATTTATATTCCGACTCAATCATTTCTGTATTACCAGCCTTAAACTGGATAGGTTCATGATTGATATCCCAATGAATACCATCCTTACTGAAACCTGTGAAGATATTCATTTGCACCGCTTTGTTATCACAACGGAATACGCCGGCAAAACCATCCTCAAAAGGAACAACAGCACTATTGAATATACTATTAGATGAAGGAATATGATAACGTCCGATAACCGGATTTTGTGAGTAACGCCACATAACGTCCGTACATCCGACAGGACGATCTTCCCAAGGAATTTGAATTTTATTCATAATCGTTATTTTTTATATTATTATTTTTTTGAATCATCATACGTGAAAGGGATGAAATAAGTAATCAGGAAAGCTGGAATAGTTGCAATTAATACATAAATAAAGAAATTTCGATACCCAAGCAAGTCGCTAAGATAACCGCTCACCATTCCCGGAAGCATCACTCCCAGGTTCATGATCCCTGAAGCAAATGCATAATGCGACATTTGATGTTTTCCTGGAGCAATCTGTTGCATCATAAACAACGTCAGTCCGACAAAGCCAAAACCATAACCAAAATATTCCATTGTTATACAAGTTCCGATTAGATATACATTAGTAGGCTGTGCAACTGCCAAAAAAGTATAGGCTACGAACGGAAGATTAAAAATACAACAGAGAGTGAATAGTGTCTTTTTCAGTCCGAACTTAGAGACATAAATTCCTGCCAACAATGAACCTAGAACGAAAGCTGCAGAACCAAAGATACCATTCAGCGTACCGATCTCGGTTAATGACAATCCTAAACCACCTACATCTCTTGAAGCACGCAAAAACAGCGGAGCTATTTTCATGATAAATCCTTCTGCCAGTCGATACAAGATAATAAAAGCGATGTAATAGAAAATATGTTTCTTAGTAAAGAAATTCCCTATTACTGCTATCAATTCTTTTTTTATTTCCGAAGTCGTCTTTTTAGTTGTTACGGGCACTTGTGTAGAAGGCAAGATTCTGATATGATAAATACCGATCAGTACCATTATTGCAGCAATCACGCCGAAAATAATCATCCATGCAGATGAATATGCCCCTTTATTAGCATCTATTGAAGCACCTTCTATCGCTCCAAAATGTTCTGCCAATGCTCCTGCCATAGCAACCAATCCTCCATTAGCGACCAATTTGGCTACATTATAAAAAGCACCTTGCACTCCGATATATTTTGCCTGATCTTCTTTGTTCAATTCAGCCATATATACACCATCACAAGCAATATCGTGTGTGGCTCCACTAAAAGCTATCACTGCCATCGTAGAGATACTTATAGCGAAAAAATAATCGAAGAACAAAGAAAAGGCTACTACTCCAAACAGTACACCGCTCAACAATTCTGTAATTAATACGAAGAATTTTTTCGTTTTATACATTTCAAGAAAAGGGCTCCACAAGAACTTCAATGTCCAAGGCATCATAATTAGAGAAGTCCAGAATGCAATTTGCGTATCCGAAATTCCCAGATCCTTAAACATGAAAACGGAAACCAAATTAATAGCAATAAAGGGAAGTCCCATTGCAAAATAAGCGGTAGGCACCCAGCAAGCCGGGCTAATAGTGTTTCGTTGAGAAGCAGTTTTATTCTGTTGCATAAATCATAGTATATAGATGAAAAAATCCATTTTTCTAACCCATCTATATATAATACAACTAAAAGGGGGAAACTACTAACATCTCCCCCCTACTTTTTTTATTTTATTATCACTTCGTCTATAAAGAACCACGAAGGATGTCCTACACCGTAATGCCAAGTCGGGCATTCTTTCGTCCCGGTAACTTCTACTTTTACATAACGAGCTTTTACCGGTTCAACTGACTCTGCCTTGACTCCACGGAATTTCACCTCCCCCGTACGCTCTTCCGGCAAATCAATCGTTTTCCAATGTGTATAATGCTCACCGTCATCAGTATACGAATAAACCACCTTTAAAGGGAAAAGAATCCATGCCCCTATTTGATGAAGAAAATCCGTTTCCACACTATGTATTTCTTTCGTTTCACCTAAATCTATAACAAATGCACCATCCGTTCCTTCCCAACCAATCCAACTATCAACAAAGGTTGCTCCACCAAACAAACCGTCAACCAATGCAGTCTTTCCTAACGCTGCATATTTTCCGGTAGGGGGAGTTATATAAGTAACCTTTGCTCCCAAAGCCAGACTATTCTCCTTTTGTGGCATGTAACGTTCCCGATACAATTTACAGTAGTCTATCGGTGAATTGGAACGCTCATTTAAGGTAGGGACTTGAAACTCTTTCACACGTTCCTCAAAAAGATCCAACTTCTTATTTATATCTGCCAGGTCTTTTTCAGTCTCTGTCCGTGCGATCTCCAGTTCTGAATACTGAATTGGCAGACGCGCCCGTTGAACTCGCTTCAAGAAATCCGGCTCTGTTGCGACAGCCTTTTCGGCCAAATCAAATAAATGATTATAACGACGCATCAAAGCAGGCTTCAACATGCCATATTTATGTGATACAGGAGAATCATAAATCCATAATCTCTGTCCGCTACCTATTAATGCACCTTCCATAACCTTTATGTATTGATAAAGATGTGGCGCAGCTTCACCATAATATCCATGTAGGAAATGTTGCATCAAAGAATCTACATTAGCTTCGGGATTCCACATTAACTTTGAAACTAAATAGGCACGAAGTTCGGCAAAATCTCCTCCCCTGCTCCCTGCTATTTGAGAGAAATGCATAGTGGCATGATTCTTCTTGAAAAGACGGATATTATCCTGTAAAATATGGAAGTTAGGAAAAGGGGCCAGATAATTATCAAAATTAATACCATAATCCCATACGAAAATATTATTGGTTATTTTAGACCATCCCTCCATGGCTTTCACAAATTCCTTTCCCGAAGCATTCTCTGTCAAGGTTACCTCACGGTCGCAGTCAATATCACACAACATAATATTCACATTCGGCAAAGGCTTCACATGCTTCGGTGGATTCATCGTATACAGATAAGCCAATGTAGAAAACTCCTTATCCGGAAAACGAGCTGCCAACTTATTCAGAAAAGTAATCACACTTCCCGATAGTGCCCCTTCATAATCATCAATTGCCTTACAATCATCACAGGTGCAATTCGTATAATTACCATCATTCTGACTAACGGACATGATATGTTTATCGGGATTAGCTTTGAAAATAGAGTCAACACGTTGAGCTACAATCTCAAAAACTTCCGGATTACTCAAACACCACTGACTGGCTTTTCCCGGATGACGTTTTCCTTTAAAATAAGAATAATACTCCGGATGTTCTTTCCCATAAACAGATGAAGGCAGAAGCTTGTCAAATGTATGTACCCAATAACCGGCAGCAAACACTTCATTGGGTTCCTCTAAACGATTCCACCACTTATAAATAGAATCTGTACGGATGGCATAACATTGTGTCTGACGATAACGAAAGGCCGGGTTTTCGACTTTATTAATCAAGGGCAAGGTCACCGTCTTTTGAGGAGTAAAAGAATATTCATTCTCTCCCCAATAATCGACTCCCAGATATTGTTCCAACAAAGTGACAACTCCATATACAACTCCTTTTTCTTTTCCTGATATCCTTAAAATACCATTTTGAGTAGAAATAGAGAAACCATCTTCCGTCACTGTTTGAGGAGTTTGACCGCCAATCAGTATATCTCCTTTTCGAGGCGTTTTATCATATTCAATAGGAAGCCTGCTTTTCGAAATATGATAGAGAAAATGTTGTAAGAGCTCCGCTGATGTCTTACTATTTGGCATTTTGTCCTGCACAATGATACGAGCATTACTCTTGCCATCTTTTACTAGTGTTATTTGTGCTGAAACAGTACTACATACCATCAGCAAAACAGATAATAACCAATGTTTCATGTTTGTTAGAAATTAAGTTTATACGAGTATTTATTATAAATACAGTTCAGAAGAATAAAGTTCTAATAATTTATGAATACTTTAACATATAAAAAAAAGGATATGCCCTAAACTGGACACATCCTTCTCTTTTATATAAATTATTTACCTAGTACATTCTATTTATCAAATCTGATATTATGTTCCCACTTTTGAAGAGCACCATTAGAAGTTGCATCATGTCCGTTGCCTGTTGCATCTCTAAAGGAAGTGCCATCTCCTTCATCCATTGGCCAAAGAGCTATCAAATTCGGATTCTTAGGATTTACCTCAAAATACATATTGTTCACGATCTCCGATTCTGTACGCGCTACTTTCCACAGACGAACCTGGCTCATAGCACAATTATTACGGAAATAGCTACCACTATCAACTATTTTCATAAAATCAAAACGAACGTTTCCACCTTTTGGTGCAGGAGGATCAAAGAATGTATCTTGTTTTCCATTTCTATAAATAGTAAGTGTTGTTCCATTATAAACGAAAGCCCAATGATACCAAGTATTTGCCTCCAAATCACTAGCTGTTTGTTTCTGTCCTCCCAAGGACTTTATCTGTAGATAATTGTATGGTCTATTGGCATCCCCAAAACGGATATAAATTTCATGATCATTACTGCCGGATGTGAAAATAGCTTGGTTATTTATACTATAACCATCCATACGTACCCAAGCTTCCAATGTCCATGCATCCACCGTAATACCCCAATCTGTTTCAGGCAATGTTGTTACATTTCCGGCATTACCACGTAATACTGGAACAGAAACATTCAAAGGTTTTGCCAATACATAAATGAATCTACTCTGAACTTTTGATTTTGGAATATCACCTTTTAGAACATTTCCTAATGTGAGAGGAATGGCATAAGTGATACCATTAGTCACAAAATCATCTACATGAAGTCGATAACTGGCACTAATTTCACCTGCCGGAATCGTCACTGTAGCATTCTTCGGAAGCATATTTTCGGGCAACACTTCATATTCTGTACCGCTGGTTTCATTGTACTCGGCCAATAATTCAGGAGAGAACTGAATTTCCACTTCTACGTCTTCCTCAACTTTTTGGGCCAAACGCACGACAACGTTAATGTCTGCACCGTCATCCATAGTAACAGTAGTGGCAATGTCTGTACCAGCTGCATCTGTTATGTAAAGACTATTTGCCTGTACCTTGTATTCTGCATTCTCACATCCTGTAAGAAAGAATGCTGACAATACAATCATAAGACTTGATAAATAGATATATTTCATAATTTTCATTCTTATAAAATTCATTTAATCATTATTCCTCACTAACCGCATTCATGCGATCATAGAAATTTCTGTATATATTCGTAATTCCTTGGCGTAAGAAGTAATATTCCGGTGAGCCATCATAATCACCCTTACCCTGTGCATAGTCAAATCCTACCCTATAAAGACCACATCCGCCAATCAATTGATCTATCTCATAAGGTTTTCCATTAACAGTATAAGTACTTTTATATACGTAATTTGACATACCGAGGAATCCTCCTCCAGAATTGGCATAGGATTCAAAATTTTCGGTTGCTATGGTTCTGCGGACAATTTCATCCGGAGTGATAATCCCTTGCTGTATCCAATCATCCATATCACGTAACACTCCCGCCATTCTGTAATCTGCCATTCCACCATAAGCCTGCAATACAAAATAGTCTACATAATATGAAAGCCATTCTTTATCCATACCGGTTCGGATTCCGACCTCACCGTCAATTAAGAAAAGGAGACGTTTCTCTGGCATAGGACGGTCTCCACGATCGCGATTAGGATCCATAGCACCATGTCCAAACCAATAAGAGAGTTCCTCTACAAAGATGGTTCTCTGTACTTTATTTGACCAAAGCGGACCTACTCCCATTCCACCACCCGGTTCATAGTCCCAATCATAGCCATCATATCCACATTCGAGACAAGCTCTGTAAAGATCTTCGGCATAGGCTTTAATTGCAGGTCTTACTTTTTCCGGATCACTGCTAGTTCCGGCTTCGTGATAAATTTCTTTATCCGGAAGGTCATCGCCAATGTTTTGAGAAAATAAAGTAACGACCACCTTTGTACCTTTCACTTTTTGCACATATTCCATATCAGCCTTTCGTTCCGGAGTCAATTCAAATTTCGGATGTCCCCCCCAGTTGGAAGCAATGGTGACGGAATCAGGCAAACCTCTCAAGCTATTTTCACCGGTAGGAGAAGTTCCCGTCCAATTGTCGAACCATACAAACACTTGTGGAAGGCCCGGTGTCTCTTTCCATTTACGCAAAGCAGCAAAATATTCATCAGTCTTGACGGTTTGATTCAAATCAACATCATTAATAGATTCCACATCCGTACATCCAACGAAGAATGTTGCGGCAAATGCAAATCCTAATGCATTCTTTATATGCTTTATATTCATATTCTATATTTTATCAGGTTAAAAATTAGTTCTTTTTTGCCCACCACAAATCCGTAGCTCCAGTGTCCGGACCCCCTAACATCGTTGCAATAGCTGCCGATACATTAGCAGAATTACTGGATTTTTCTGTTGTAGGATATGGCAAACGGCGAACCATACGTTTACTATCAATGTCACCTATATAGCCAACAGAGCTTAGATTGTCACGTGCAGTGAACAGCTCAGGATAGCCGGTACGACGATAATCACACCAAGCTTCAATTCCCAATGGATAGTTGGCAATCCATTTTTGAGTAATAATCTTCTGGAGCTTATTACTTCCGTTTTCCCACGCAACAGTAGGTACATCAGTAAATGAAATATTGTTTTGAGAATTCCATCGATCTGTATACCCTTGAGGAACAACTGTGCTTGAAAGGTAATCACCAATCTCTACACCATGTTGATTCATTGAAACCTGAATGCCCTGTTCATAGTAACTCTTAGCCGCTGCTGCTCCACCTGCAATCCATCCCTGTAAAGCTGCTTCCGCTTTCAAGAAATATGTTTCTGCCGCATAGAAAACCGGCATAGGAGAAGCTTCTGTAACAGCTGGTTTGGAATACCTTGCGGCACTACCTTCAACACTTTTACTTGTATCTTTAATGCCCATACGTACACCACGATACTCTCTATATGAAGTCGAGGTATTCATATATTTGCTAATACGCGGATCATTATATCCATTCATGTATGCGGAAAGTGTCGCATTGATAGCTAAGTCACCCCAATCAGAAGCGATCCAGAACGGATTATATGGCATAGAGGGGAAAAAGGCATTATCCTCATTAGATTCTATTACTCCCCCGTTAATCGCTTCCGCCATCATTTGTTTAGCATATTCCGTATCTTCAGTATTAGAGGCAATACGCACAGCCATGCGAAGTTTCAAAGAATTAGCATATTTGATCCATTTGCTAAAATCACCATTATATATGATATCATATTCGGCAACAGGCACTTCTTTTCCTTCATTTTCTTGAACAAAAGCCGAAAGCACATTAATACTACGTGTCAAATCATCAAACATATTATGATAGAGTGTTTTCAAATCATCGTATGCCACCTGAAATTCTCCTTTTCCCATTTCAGAATAAGGAATAGGACCATAAATATCGGCAACACGAAGCATAACGCCTACCCGAAGAATAGATGCCCACGCATAAATATACCCGGTACCCCCGGTAGATTCTTTTATTGTCTGGAAATTTGGATAAAATTCCGTAAACATATCTTTGTAAGGAACATCTACCCAGTCGGCACTAGGATTGAATGTTCCGAAATTAGTGCCATTCCAAGGAGCAGTTGTCGCGAAATACCCGCCATACTGTCCCACCATTTGTTCGGTGTGCTGACTGTTATTTTCCTGGCAGGCATTCAATAAACGAGTCATAGACACAAACAACGTACCTACCCGCTCTGTCGGAGTCATATCCTCTGGATACACGTCCGTTGGATGTGTATTTAATTCATCAAAGTTTCCCGTACACGAAGCGAATAGCAGAGTAGTAGTAAAAGCTGCCACGCTTACAGTCTTGATTATCTTGATTTTTTTCATTATTCGTTGCTTTATTAGAATTGTACTTTTATACTAAATCCCATGTTTCTTAAGCTAGGCTGCATGAAATAATCCACACCAGTATAGAAAGTGCTGGTAGATGACGCAACCAATTCAGGATCGAACGGTGCCTTGCAATATATCATAGCGAGGTTGTTTCCAATTAAACCTAATGTCACATCAGCAATGTTATATAACCATTTTTTAGGAAGTGTATATTCAAGACTAACCTCCTGCAAACGGATATTGGTTGCTTCGTACACATAATGGTCACCTTCACCAGTACCAGCCGCTACTATACCCAAATAATCTTTAGCAGACACATTTCTGTTGTTGATCATTACACCTCCAGCCTGACGAAGTTGCGCGCTATATTCGGAAACGCCACAACGGTCAAGAAACGCTTGTGTATTAGACACAACCAAACCACCAAAACGTCCACTTAACAATACATTCAGACGTATACCTTTATAAGTAAATGAATTTCTCCATCCTAAATTAACTTTTGGAAGCAATGAACCAATTTTCCGATATTCAGTCTCCACCATACTCGGCAAACCAGTCTTGGCATCCAAATAAATATAACCATTATTATCGCGTTTGAAGTCACGGTTGATATACAAGTCTCCCATAGAACCACCCTCTGTCAGACGTACTACCGGTGAAGTTGATCCTCCTAATCTAGCTTTGTCTACATAAGGCATTTCAATCGGTTCACCTGTTATTCTATTAGTTACACCATCTGCCAGCCTTTTGATTTTATTTTTATTATAAGTAAAAGTAAAATTACTGGACCAACCAAAATCACGCCATTCATTTTTGTATCCCAAAGCCATCTCTATACCCTGATTCTGTACACTACCTGCCTGGATGTTGACAGCTGTATAACCAGAACTTGCCGGAAGAGGTGCAGCAAACGTTTGGTTACGCGTATCAGAGTTGTAATAGGTAATATCAAAATTCAATGTATTTTTGAAGAAACGCATATTCAATCCCGCCTCATAAGATTTGGTAATTTCAGGTTTCAAATCAGAGTTCGGATACAGGGATTCTGCTTTGTATTGATCTAGTTGGTCGTCATACGTATAACGCACCTTTGTTAAATATGGATCATAGGCATTACCCACAGAAGTGAAAGAGAAACGCGCTTTCAAGAATGAAAACCATTCGGGCAAATCAATAACTTCACTCAAAATACTTGAAATACCGATAGAAGGATAGAAGAATGGTTTATTTCCTCTTTCTGAAAGAGCTAGAGAAGAATCCCAGTCAGCACGTCCGGTAAGACTTAAGTAGAGAAAACTTCTCCATCCAATTTCCGCATTGGCAAAAACTGATTGAGTCTGACGCTTTAAACCATCAGCATTTACTTTATAATAACCGCTGCGTGTCAGATTTTCGATAGTAAAATGGTTAGTCACATTATTCAAGTCTCCATGTAAAGAAGTCAATTCCATACGGAGATCTTTAATAGAAGCACCCAAATTGGCTGTTACATTAAACTCATTGAATGTTTTGTTGAAGTTCGCCAATACATCCGCATAAACTTGTCTGTCCAGACGGTTTTCTTCTTTATATCGCCCTTTCGAACCAGCAAAGTTACCAACTGTACCAGCGTGGAATTTTTCTGTATATTTACTTTCGGTATTATCAATGCTCACACGTCCTTGCACATTTAACCCATCAATGATGTTATATTGTAGGCTGGCAGCCAACTTATAACGTCTTCTATCATTCTCACGGTTCATGCGATTCATAATCCAATAAGGATTCTGAGATGAAACACCTCCTAAATCACCATATGGCCAATACTGTGTATTTACCCCCGATAAATCATCATAACGTTCATATACAGTTACATCAGAAAAGTCTTCACCACGTGGAAACAAATACAAAGAAGTAAGCGGGTTGAAATACTGTCCTTGAGATACCATATTCTTATCGTTTTGAATAATATAGTTGGCACTTGTATCCAAAATAAACTTATTATTCAGAAAATTGGTAGTATTACGAAATGAGAAATTATATCTATCGTAGTCATTATTAGGCATAATGCCTGCTGCATTAGTTGTAGCTACAGAGATATAACTTTGACTCTTATCATTGCCAGTGGAAAGAGAAAGTGTATTAGATACATTACTTCCTGTGTTAAAGAACTTTGCAGGATCGTATCTCTTATCCGTTTCCAATCCCCAGCTCATCACTTCCCCCGTCATATTACCATAAGTATTCTGAAACTTTGGCATCATCATAGGATCGCTGAATGTAGTATTATTACTATAAGTCACAGTTGTCTTGTCAGCACGCCCTTTCTTAGTAGTAATTAAAACAACTCCATTAGCCCCTTCATATCCATATAACGCAGCTGCAGAAGGCCCTGTCAGCAATGACATACTTTCAATATCATCCGGATTAATGTCAGCTATTGATTCACTGCCCGGTTGCGTTGCCATCGCTCCATCACCACCAGAAGAAGCGCGATTGTACATTGGAATACCATCAATCACATAGAGTGCATTATTGTTTTGCGTGATAGATTTAGCGCCTCGCATTACCACCTTTACACCACCACCAGGACCTGAAGCACTAGAATTAATCTGCACTCCCGCTGCCTTACCAGCCAGTGCTCCCATAAAGTTTGTACTTTTTACAGTTGTAAGTTCATCCCCTTTCACCTGTTGTACATTATACGTCAAAGCTTTCTCCGAGCGCTTGATACCCAATGCAGTAACAACAACTTCATCCAATACTTGCGTATCTTCTCCTAAAGTTACTTTCAGAGGTTGAGCATTGGCAAGCGTGATTGCTTGGGAG
>OGRP01000245.1_pt1 | contig 64139 bp, 70 predicted proteins | sample 1553531 | NCBI WGS metagenome assembly OGRP01 (sample SAMEA2580045, study PRJEB22360) | human gut metagenome | biome: human gut; feature: human-associated habitat; material: faeces | place: Denmark | collected 2008/2010 | reverse complement strand
CAAACATATCATTCACCATCCCGATAGTCAGCAGATCCAGATCCCGGATGGAAATTCCCAGCTGCACACACCGGAGAAGAAACAGGGGAGTTGTCATTTCACGGTCTGTTGCATAAAGTTTTTTTTAGCCTCCACATCCGTCCTGATGTTCATTCCCCACAGCTCGATCAGCTTTGGCAGAACCTGATAAATACTGAATGTGTTAAACTCATCCAGCCATTCCTCCGGATTATCCGGAATAGACGGATCCGCATGTTTCGCCATCACGTACGCAATGTTCTCAAACATCTCAAGGGAAAACAGATCCAGTGAGGACTTTTCCGGGTCTCCGTCCCCAATACTCTTTTCCAAAACAGATAAATCCTTGTAGATATCCCTCTGGAACTTAATCCTGTAAATACGCGGAATAGCGGCAGAAGCCTTAAAAGCAACCGCCTTCCCGTCAATCTCAATCTTCTTCATCATGCTCATATCTGAATCCCCCTCAGCTCAGTGCTTTTCCATTTCCAGTAGCATTCACAACAGATTTTCCACCATCAGCTTCCTGCAAGGAAGCCGGATCTGCAGCCGGCAGATACACCGCCTTGTACCAGTCTGCATAAGCAGTTGCATCCGTAGTATTCCCTGTCTTTGCCTTCACCTTTCCATCCGACAGCGGCGTAGCCTTAATAGTCAGCGTTTCCGTCTGCACTTCCTTCTTCTCCTCATTGGTCTTGCCTTCAATCTTCGGACGGGAAGCCGAACAGTTATACATCACGTGCCGGATATGGCGCACATCCCCGTCGAACTCAAAAAGCAGGGCAAACAGTGCCAGTTCTGCATCCGAGTTTTCAATCAGAACTCCCTTGGCATCCAGCTTCTCCCTCAGCACATCCGTTCGGAAACTCTCCGGAATCAGTGCAAGCTCCAGATCCCCGTCATAGCCCATATTGTTGTTGATCACATAATACGCAATGCCATCTGCATAAAAATTCTCCGGCTCCCCGTTGGTATCCAGGGACAGTGATACGGACCCCGGAAGCGGCACTGGTGCTGCATAGGACACCGCCCCGTCCTCCCCGATCGTCAGTAAAGCGTAATGCGCATTTTTCAGATTATACTTCACCTTGTTATTCTTATCAGACATATTATCCCTCCATCATTTAACAAATCATTACAGTTCCATACTGTACAGCACCTCATACAGCTTTTCGCTCTGGATCCAGACCTCCGACTTATTATAAAAAATCCCGGCATCATCCAGAACTGTTTCCACCAGGGCTTCTGCCCCGGGATCCTTCCGGTCCGTGTATAGCTCTATCCTTACTTCACTGATCCGGAAGTATACCCGTCCGTCTGCCGCAAAATTATCACTGCCGGGAAGCAGATAGCAGATAAACGGCGGATCCGGGCTTTCCCCTTCCGCAAAATGGTCATAAGCAAAAGGAAAACCAGTCTTTTCCAGCATCCCTGCCAGTTCTTCCAGTGTCATATGCTTTCACCTCCCGCCATCACCTCAGTGCCTTCTCTACTTCCCGTTCCAGAGTCTGCGCAGCCCTTTCCTCCGCAGGCGCAATATGTGGAAATGCCCTTGTCCTGCCGCCTTTTCTCAGCGCATGGCCGAACTCCAGCAGATGGGCCAGCTGGTACCTGTTTCTGGAATACACCACGATCTCCATCGCATTGGCAGTTTCCTTCGTGGTCTTCGCCGCCCAGCTCTTTGCATAAGCACCAGTCTTCACAGGGGCATTTTCCTGGATGTCTTTTCTCGCCTGTGCGCCTGCCTTCTTCACTGCTTTTTTCATATCATCTGCAGCAAGCTGTGCGTACTCTTCCAGCCCTTCCATGATCACATCTGCCATCTGGCTGACTGTACATCTGTCTCCTGCCATGTCTCACCTCCGGACCTTCCTGCATGTGAATTTCAGACACTTCTTCTTATAATTCAGATGATCCACACTTACAATGTCATACACCTGATCCCGAAACAGGATCCTGTGGGTAACAGACCGGATACCTGCAGTCTTTTTACAGTACCGCACCGTCACAGTCATTCCCACATCCTCCACCACAGTCCCTGCGGTTTCCGCTTCCCTGGAACTGGCAAGCCCCTCACCGCCTATCGTAGCAAAACAGCAGTAATCCTCTGTCCACTCATTCCTGTGATTCCCGATCCCGTCCTTCACAACAGAACATTTCTGAAAAACAACCTTCTCATTCATCAATCCAATATTCAAAACAACCACCTCAGAATCCCGGTTTCCTCACTCCAGACAGCAGGCTCCGCAGATCCAACACCAGCTGATGGTGATCCGCTTCCTCCCTGTGTTCATACAGATAGGCAGCCGCATACTGCACGGCAATCTTCGTCCCCTGCAGATCTTCAAACTCATCTTCATCCGTGATCCTTGCCACATCCATGCAGATCTGCTGCCCCTGCTCGATCAGATCAGAAAGCAGCACATCATCATCGTCAAAATCCACCCGCAGGTAATTCTTCATTTCCTTCACTGTCACGATCACAGGACATCACCTTCCATTTCCACCATATAAGAAGCATAATTACTCCAGTTTTCCGCAGTCTGGTAAACATCCAGCCTTCCCTTCGGGACATAGAACTTACAGTCCTTTGGAAGTCCAAGAAAAGTACCTGTCGTTGTAAGCTCCGGCGGCGAATCTGGAAGGAAATAATATCTTTTCATACACTGGCAGTTCTCAAAACTATATCTGGAAACCGTTGTCACACTTTTGGGAATTACAATCTCTGTCAATGTATAACAGCCCGAAAACATAGAATCCACAATCTCATCAATTCCGTCCGGAATTACCACTTTTTCAAGTATCCGGCATTCCTGAAAAACCTGGCCTCCTATTCTTTTGAGCATAGATGAAAGAATCATTTCTGTCATACAGCTACAGTTCTCGAATACATGCCTTCCGATGTCTGTTACATCATCCGGGAGAGTTACTTCCTGTAAGGCAGTGCATTTATCAAAAACATAATCCCAAAGCCGGGTGACTGTATGTGGAACAGATATATGTTCCAGCTGTACGCAGCCATCACAAAAATAGCTGGGCAGCATCTCTTTTCCTTCCGGCATCCCGAGAAATTTCAGACTGCAGCATTCTTTTACAACACCATTTCCCCATTCGACGGCATTTCCCATCGTAATGTTTTCCATCCTGAAAAAGCTGCAGAAACAATAATCGCCCAGTTCCCTGATCTGGCTTCCCGTTTCTATTTTCCTCACAGCTGACAGGTATTTCATATTTTCCCGCACACTGCTTTTTCCTGCTGTAAAAATATATGAACCCGCATTATAGTTTCCAAAGAAACAGACCTGGTTTTCCCCCTGGGGCAGGAAACGTATCACATACTCTCCCGGTTCCCTGTACCTGTGTGTCAGCGTGATCTTCGTGTAATTCCATCCTTCTGCTGTCTCTGGTTCACTGCCGTCTCCCCAGTCCACCTTTACACCATGATCTTCACTCTGGCCAAAAGAAACCTGCGGCTCCAGCATATCCTTATCCAGACTTACATAGATTCTCGTTGCCCCGTCATCCGTGACATACTGGGCAGCCACATTCATCTCCCTGTTTGTCTTTTTCAGATCCTCCAGTGTCCAGTTCCAGCCCGTACAGACCAGTCCTTCGTGAAACGGCAGATCCGGCAGGCGTTCCAGCCCGGCAAGCTCCTCAAGGGAAAAGCTGTACAGCAGGGTTCCCTCATAATCAAAGAACCGGACCGGCAGGGACATATCCGCAGTGCTTCCGCCTGACGGGATCCTGCTCACTGCATCCGGGATCTCCCCCGGTTTCATCAGGGCAGAAGTACCGCCCCTGGCACGCACTGCATCTGCAATAGCTTTCAGTGTTTTCTCATTTACAAGCACATTTGCCATCAGTACGCCACCTCGTTTCCATCCGTCAGTTCATCCATCCGCCTGCCCAGTTCCTCCACAGTCTTCCTTATCTCCTGTACCTGTTCCTCGGTCTGGAATTTGCTGTCATTTTCCAGTTCACTTACCTTTGACGGTACCGGCACATTCTTCTGTGCGCCTTCCTCAATCCCCTCCAGCTTGGATTTTTCACTGTTCCCAAAATCATTACTGGAAAGTCCTTTCCCAGTTTCCTTATCCACCTTATTCCTTAAGGCATCTTCCAGTTCCTGCCTGGTTACCTCACCGCCGCCAATCCCCAGCTCTTCCGAAGTTTTATTTCCGGTCAGCTCCACACCATTGATCTGCGGCTTATGGCTCATATTTTCATAATTATTTGAATTAGGAACACTGCTCATGGTTCCTGTCAGCTGCTCCATCACGCCACCTCCACCGTCAGTTTCAAAACCTTATTTGCAATAAATGTACACCGGTAACCGCTGCTCTTGTTTAAGGACAGCTCCCAGATATATTTTCCCAGTTCCAGATGCTTTGTATCTTCCTCTGAGAATCTGATCACTTTTTCCTTCACATCTGCCTCAATCCGCAGCGCAGGCTCCGGATCCGCCTTGTTCCGCTTCGCCGCAAAGACCACGGAATCGCCTTCCTCAAACTCATACTCCGAGCCGTCCGGCAGAAATGCCTGGAACGCAAAAGAAGGCGTATCCCCCTTTGTCATCTCAATCTTCATATCCTCATGAACCACCCAGGACATCCCATCACCTCCCGCAGATTTTCCTGTTTTCATTCCGTTCATCATTCTTCATGCTCACCGCTTAACTGATCTGATTTTCAAACCGGCGAACATTCCACCACTGTTTTTTTCACAATTGAAACCTTCCCAGCTTCGGTTAAAGCAGGGGACAGCTTACGCCATCCCCTGTCACTCCTGCACATTAGTCAGCTTTCAGTTTCATAATCTGCACTGCTTCCGGAAGCACCAGCTTTCCGTCCACGCGTTCCTTTGCAACAAAACCGATCATTCCGTTGCCTGCAAACAGTTCATTCAGCTGCTTAAAGGATCTGTTCCCACGGTCCCCAATGTTGTAATAGCTGTAATCCCCAAAAGCGATGCCGTCCTTCGGTGCATAGGCAGAAGTCTCCACCTTATACCCCAGGATTCTGTCCGGTTCCCCTGCCTGGTAAGCCGGCTGCCAGATATAAGCACCGTTATTGTCCTTCAGCTTTCTAAGGGAAGGCAGTGTTGCATCATTCATGATAAAGGATGCATTTTTACGGTACGGACGTTTCAGACCATACACCAGATCCAGCATATCATCTGATTTCAAAGCTGCAGCCAGTGTATTCAGCAGATGCCCTCCGCCTGTTCCGTCAAAAATACCGGTCGGTTTCCCTGTTCCGTTTCCGTTCAGGAAGGCATCCTCTTCCGCATTGGCAAGTGCCTTTCCAAACTGGACAAGGATGTAATTTTCCAGATTAAAGGCATTGTCATAAAGCAGTTCCTCCGTTACCTTGATCGCCACATGAAGCTTATGTGCATCCAGGATCTTCTGGTCAAAAGTCGCATCCCCGAAAGTCAGTGCCCCGCCTTCCTCAATCCAGCTTGCCGCCGGCTTGGTAGCCGCAATATTGATCTTATGCTCCCCGGAAGTCACGATTCTTGTGGCAAGACGGCGCATGATATTTTCTTCATTCAGAACATCAACCAGTCTTCTGTCATACTCTTCCGGAACCAGATAACCGCCGTCGGCATCCACGCCCTCCTGAAGGGTATTGGAAACCTGACGGAAGTTGCTTCTCAGTGCATTCAGCATTGCCCTGCGGTATTCATCAGAAGCACGTCCTGTCTTTGGCTCGCCCTGGCCGCCTGCATAAGGCTTCCCGGTCAGCGGCTGGTTTACCGGCTGGTTCAGGCTCTTTTCCATTTCCTCTGCCTTGCGGTGGCGGTCAATCGCCTTTGTCAGATCCTCAATCTCCGCTTCCATTCTCTCATAAGCTGCACTGTCCTCCGCAGACAGCACCCCGTTTTCATTCTCATGGGTATCCACAAAATTCTTTGCAGCTTCCCAAACCTTAGCTCTCTTCTCCATTAATTCCTGAATCGTCATAATCCGTATCCTCCTCAGATATATTTTTTGATAAAATTTAAGCGTTCACGCAGATCATCCGCAGAACGCCCTGTAACATTCGTATTCACTTTCTTCTTTTCACACTTCTGGCAGGCATTCTCCGCCGCCCCGAAACATCCATTACAGGGATCATCCCTCTCAGCACCGGCAATTCCACTTATTCCAGTTCCCCGCATACCAGCACCATTTCCATTCAAGCCGGCATCTCTGGCATTTCCGTAGCACTGCCCCGATACTCCATTCCCACCGGCAGCCATCCTTGTGATCTCTGTCTGATCTTTTACGGATTTTCCGGTCTTTCCATAATGCCTCTCCAGCTTATTCATCAGCGCATTATTCACTGCCCGTCTGGAAAACATTACAGAATCAGACGTCCCGTTTTCTGTACGGCCAGCACCTGAATCTCCATTTTCGCCTTCACTGCCCTGTTCCTCTTTCTGGAACAGAATGTCATCCGCAAAGCCAAGCTCCACAGCCTTATTCGCATCCATCCATGTTTCCGCATCCATCAGATGTGACAGTTTTGCCCTGCTCTGTCCCGTTTTTCGTACATAAGCATTGATAATGGATTCCTTCACGGCATCCAGAAGTTCCATAGCCTTCTTCATCTCCGAATGGTCACCCCACGCAACCGTCGCCGGATTATGGATCATCATCATGCTTACCGGACTCATCCATACCTCAGTTCCGGCCATTGCAATGACAGACGCAGCAGATGCCGCAAGCCCGTCAATCTTTACGGTAACCTTCCCCGGATATTCCGACAGCATGTTAAAAATCTGCGCTGCGGCAACACAGTCCCCGCCCGGACTGTTGATCCACAGGGTAATGTCCCCTGTTCCCGCATTTAGCTCATCCTTAAAAAGAGCCGGCGTGACATCATCGTCAAACCAGCTATCCTCAGCGATAACTCCGTTCATGAACAGGATCCGCTCCTCCACTTCCTGTCCGGTTTCCTGATTCACCGTTTTCGTTTTCTTCCAGTTCCAAAACTTCTTCACCAGTATCCTTCCCCTTTCCAGATCCGGCAAAGATACCGGCATCTTGCAATTTCGTCATATTTCCATTGATCAGATACAGATCACCGCCAAGCTCCTCCGGGATCCGGTCCATATTTTCCAGTTCCCGGATATCATTGGCACTCATCCATCCGTTCTGTCTTGCCGTGGCATAACCGGTCATCCTTGACTGGTAATCTCCCCTGAGCAGCCCGTCCACGTTGAACTTAAAGAAATATTTCTTCTTTTCCTCCGCAGACAGCAGAGCCCTGACCATTGCCTGTTCCCACCGGCTCACCCAGGGATCCAGTGTATACTTCACAAACTCCAGGGACTGCTGCTCTATGTTGCTGAAACTGGACTTATCCAGATCCCCGACCATATGGGGCGGCACCCTGAAAATCCTGGCAATCTCATCAATCTGAAACTTCCTTGTCTCCAGGAACTGGGCTTCATTCGGTGCAATGGAAATCGGCGTATACTTCATTCCCTCTTCCAGGACAGCAACCTTATTGGCATTGCTGCTTCCCCCGAAAGTGGACTGCCAGCTCTCCCGCACCCTGCCCGGATCCTTCAAAGTCCCCGGATGCTCCAGCACTCCTGACGGAGCGGCACCGTTGGCATAAAACTTGCTTCCATACTCCTCCGCAGCAATGGCAAGCCCGATCGCATTCTTCGCCATGGCAATAGGTGAATATCCGACCAGCCCGTCAAACCCAAGCCCCGGAATATGCAGCACATCCGCCAGATGCAGACGCACGATCTTTCCATTTGCTTTCGGATCTGTCCCGGTTCTTCCGTCCACATCACCCCCGTCATAAACCAGATACTCATAACAAAGCCTGCCATGCTCATCCCTGTCCACCGTCATCCGGTCAGGCATCAGCGGATAAAGAGCCACAATTTCACCCTTTCCATTCCGGATGATCTGACTGTACGCATTCCCCCACAAAAGCAGATGCGTCATCAAAGTCTCCCGGAACACAAAAGAAGTCATCTCCGGATTCGGCTCATCATGCAGCAGAAAATAGAGCGGATGATCCACCGCCTTTTCCTTACCGCCATTATCGTTATACCTGTAAAACTGCAATGGCAGACCCGCCACCGCCTCAGAAAGAATCCTCACACAGGAATACACCGCAGTCATCTGCATGGCACTCCTTGCGTTCACTCTCTTCCCGGAAGCCGTGCTCCCCATAAAGAATCCATACCCGCTTCCAGCTATACTGTTAGAAGGAGCATCCCTCCCCCGAAATAAATTACTGAAAAATCCCATACACCCTCCTTAAAATACCAACAATCCTCTCTCATCGTAAACGCTGCCACTCTGCCCTTCCTGACGTATGCATCTATCAAGTGCCATAATTGCGGCAACAATGCCATCTATCTTCTCCTTAGATTTAGCTTTGGTTACTTTAATATTGCCAGCAGGATCTGTGTCAATAACAACGTTACCTGCCATCCATCTAAGCACTGGATTCCCACCGTGAATAATTCTTCCATCCATCAGTAAGCGATAGAATTCTTTCGTCGGAGCTGACATTGAAGAAAATCCCTGACCAAAAGGAACAATGGTAAAACCTTCGCCCTCCAAATTTTGAATCATCTGAGTCGCATTCCATCTATCCACCGCTATTTCCAAAATGTGATATTTCTCTGATAGGTACATGATGAACTTTTCAATAAAATCGTAATGAATCACGTTTCCCTCTGTAGACATGATATAGCCTTGTTTTTCCCAAATATCATATGGAACAGAATTAGCTTTCACTCTTCTTGGTATGGTTTCCTCCGGAATCCAGAAGTACGGCAAAAGCACATACTTCTCATCTTCATTCCTTGGCGGAAATATCAGCACCAAAGCTGTAATATCTCCTGTACTCGATAAGTCCAAGCCAGCGTAGCAATCTCTGCCAGCAAGTGCATCCATATCAATCGGCTCATTACCTCTCATATAAATCGCATCTGGAATCCAGGCAACTGTTGAGCTTACCCACATATTACAGCGAAGCCACTTGAATGTAACCTCATCCGCCGGGTTCTGCTTTGCTTCCCTGTACGCATCCCGAAGTCTTTCAATATCAACGGTATATCCCAGTGAAGGATTTACTTTGTACCAGTTTGCCTCATCCTCCCAGTCCTCATCATCCTTAAGTCCGTAAACCACAGGATAAAAAGTCGGATCCACACGTCTGCCTTCTAAGATATCCACCGCCTTAGTATGAAGCTCATAAGCAATGGAGTGTCTATCATTACCTGCAGTCGTTATAATAAAGTGAAGCGGATTCTGTCTTGCATCCGATGAGCCCTTGGTAAGAACATCATACAGCTGCCTGTTTGGCTGGGTATGAATTTCATCGAATACCAAACCGCTTACCGAAAATCCATGTTTACCGCCAACCTCTGCTGACAGCACCTGATAATAACCGGCATTACTGTAATTCACAATACGCTTAGTGGCTCCCATCAGCTTGCTTCTTTTCATCAGAGCCGGTGACATCTCTACCATCTGTTTTGCCACATCAAATACGATGGATGCCTGCTGTCTGTCAGCCGCTGCACCATACACTTCTGCGGAAGGCTCATTGTCCGCATACAATAAATAAAGAGCGACTGCTGCTGCTAATTCGCTCTTACCTACTTTCTTACATATCTCCACAAATGCAGTGCGGAACTGCCTGTTCCCATCAGGTTTTACAATCCCGAATATATCTCTTATCAATTGCTCCTGCCACGGTAATAGCCAGAATGGTGTTCCGGCCCATTTACCTTTGGTGTGACAAAGATTCTCAATAAAGGTCACTGCCCTGTCTGCTTTCTTCTTATCATAATGTGAAGTCGGAAGCATGAACTGGGAAGGTTTATAATTCTTAAGCTTCGGATATCCCTTTGGTCTAGGTTCCTTTGCCATTAAGAATCACCCCCAAGCAATGCCTCCATCTCATCCTCCGGCTCCTTCCCCTTTGCACTCCCAGCCACAATACGTGACCTGGATGAAGGCGTAAGTCCAAACTCGGATGCCGCCTGTAGCATCAGCTTCTGATTGGTATTTGCAATACCAACCCAAGGTGTCTGCTGCTGATATCCTTTATCCGTTTCAAAGGTCGATCCCTCAGAATCTATATGCTCCTGCGCTTCCTTCCATCTAGCATAAGACTGGCAGTATGCAGCAAATGCCGCCATATCCACCTCGGTCAGAACTCCCATCTGGTTCATCAGATCCGCAAGTCGTTCCCACTCTTTCTTCGCCTCTGGAAGCAGCCACTCCGGACAGTCAGGCATTCCCTTTGCCGGAACTGGCTCTTTCGTATTCAGTTTTCTTTTACCTGGATTACCCTCCAGCTTCTTAACCGCTGTAGGCTTTGGCTTTCTTCCTGCCACTGGAATCCCCTCCTTCCTTAATTTTCTGCACACCCAAGAAATCAATTTCTTGGGTTATCGCGGTGCTCGTCAAATGCTCATGCAAGCATGGCATTTTCCTTACTACTCGTGTAAATAAAAGGACCATGTATTTCTACACGATCCTCATGATGAATATCTATATGTATTTTAAATTTCCAGTTATTAACTCATCTATTTTCCCATCAAATATCTCTTCAAATACTTGCTCACATGGTATCCTGCACATTCGCCTCTCTTTTGAAGTATCTTGAACCCTGAATGCTGTTTGATCTTTTCCTAAACAAGTATTCATATAAGAATCGATGTATGGCATAGCATCCTCTTTCGTAAAGCTAATTTCTTTTTTCAGCCTTACAAACGATGACAATACACTAATACATCTAGCTCCGCCTATACTGATTACACCATTTCTGGCATTTTTATCATCAGAACAAAAGACATAGATTTGTTCACCGAACTTCAAATTCAGCACTTGCAATAAGACATATGACTTCAGTTCTCCGAGATTTTGTCCCTCGCCGATAGTGTCACAATCATCTTGCAGTTGCTTCAAAAAATCTTCTCTACTTATACTGCGGCAGTCCATTTGAGACACAAGAACAAACTTCTCTTCAAAATATCCATCTTTATATGCATCGCACGCAGTTTTAAGCATTCCTGCATATGCGCTGATAGCCCATTCACCATAGACTCCTGATAATTCATCCAGTATCATTTCATCGTCATACATACATATTGATTTTGATTCAATTTTCGACTGAAACCATTCTGGTGCCCCAGCTATATTGTGACGCATGATTTCTACTTGAATCTGTTTATGACAATAAAAGCAATAACCTGGCATTGCCATAATTTTGTCTATTAATTTATTATGATCATCCTTGCGTATCAAATGCATCTTGGATATAAAGTCAGTATCCAGCAAGGCATATTTTTCATTTGCCATATACTCACCTTATTTTCGATTCCGAAATTCCTTTCTGATTTTTTCCAAGTATGCCCTATCAGATTCCTCTCTACTATCCACAAGTAATTCGTGTTCAGAGTTAAAAGCCAGATTATCCAACAAACTTCCATAGCGGAGTAAACTTCCACTATTCTGCTGCCACTGTTCTGCTTTTCCAGTCAATTCAATTCTGATTGCAATGCTTTCACTTTTTTCTTGATAAAGATTTCTGGCCTTCTCTTCTGTAATCACACCGCTCTCTACTAAGCGCAATACAACTGCTTTGTAAGGAAGCGCAAACAAATCCATAAGAATCAGCACATCATCAATCCCCATATTCTCTTTTGAGATTCCAAACATCTTAAACTGTTCTATCACACTGGCATCCGGCATCAAAAGCAACCCTGCAAAAGCATTTGCTTCAAGATCTTCCTGCGTAGCTGCTACTTCATCAACCGTTTTTGAATCCAATAAAGAACCTGATGTAATAGTGCTGGTATTAATATCCTCTGCATAGCAATGAATATGATATAACTCATGTGCCGTTGCAAAAATCTGCTTACACATTGGCAGTTCTGTATTCACACACAAGAAAATCGTACCCTTCTTCACAAAGGTAAACGCCCATAATTCATCATCCCTAAATGGATAACGAAGCACTTCAAGAGCCAGTTCCCTCTTACGTGCATAATTTGAAACTATGCCAAAAATAGATTCTCTAATAATGGTATTTCCACAGTAATTTACAGCAAAAGCCTTTGATAAATCATTTATTTTTTCAAATTGTTTCTCTTGCTTATAAAACAAGTTTTCAAAAAAAGTATCTCCCATTATGCCTCCCAAGGTTTCATCATAGCCATACCATTATCTCTAACTCGACTATGGAAAAGAATCATGTTTGAAAGCTTATCAGCAATATTAAGTGCTTCTTTAGCTTCCTCTGATTCAACTTTTCCCATGAACGCATGAACAATATCTGTATCAACAGAATCTCCCTGACGCTTGGTAAGTTCTTCCATCTTAACACCCAAGAACTCTGCGATACGCTTCAGTTCTATCGCATTAATCATTCTTGAACCATTAAGCATCTTACTTATTGTCTGTTTATTTGTCTGCAATGCCCCTGCCAAATCTATTTGTTTTCTATTCTGTTTTTTAAGAATTGCTACAATATTTGCAGCTATCATGGAATTCACATCAAACATATTAACTTCCTCCAATCAACAAAAGTCATTCTACCTCATGCTTATTATATGTCACACACGAATTAAAGTCAATATTATAGTTACTATTTTATATCATTTTATTCATTTAGTTTCCATTTCAGTTACTGCAATTCTACGATACCCCCCCTCTTCCATTTCGCGATTTTGCACAGAAGAGGGGGCGCCGGTCTTGGAGACTAAGGCCTGTAGAGATTCAAGTACCCCCTACCCTTGCTCCATCAGAACCGATATTCCTTGAATCTATCCTCGGTCATTGTCTTTACATTATGATGATGCTCACATAAAGGCTGCCAGTTCGACCTATCCCAAAAGAGTTTCTGGTCTCCACGGTGTGGTTTGATATGATCCACAACTGTAGCCATAGTGATGTGCCCTTCTTCATAACACTTCACACAGAATGGATTGCTCTCTAAGAACTTCCTTCTCTCACGCTGCCACTTGGCACCATAGCCACGCTCTGCCGCATGAGCTCTGTCCTTTGTATGTAAAGGCTTATGTTCCTCACAATACATCTGACCGTGCGGAATGAGTGCCGCACAGCCAGGATGTTTACACGGTATGTTACTCCTATAAGGCATGTGCTCACTTCCTTTCACGAAAAAAGCCCTGGGCGATTTCTCTCGCTCAAGGCTCTGCTTTGTCGTACACTTTCGACACTATCATAATAACACATATGCTTATGCCTTGTTGGGACAAAGTGTGCCAACCTTATTCCGGTACAACAAAATTATTTAATGCCGATGCATGAATACGGTGTACGGTACGATAAGATACATTCAGGTCATAGGAAATATCTTCCCAGCTTTCATTTTTCAGATAGCGGTATTTAAGAAGAAGTCTTTCCTCCGGATTCTCCATACTTTCTATTGCCGCATTGATTGCTGCACGAAGATCCACCAGTCTGTTAATCTTTGCATCAATCTTCTGCTCATACTCCCATATCTTCTCAATGGTCTTAATGAATGGTGCTTCCAGATTTCTATTGGGATTTGTCCCAATCTTTTCTCCATAAGTGCATCCCTGGATCGTGCCACGCATCTCACGAAGCTGTTCCAGTTCCTTTACCTCAACCTGTATCTGCTTATCCAAAAGATATGCCTGCTTCAAATATTCCTTAGCTGTCATAAGCCACCTCCGAAAAAAATAATTTTCCTCGGATTTACTCTGATTGTCTTATTTCGTCCTGAAGCTTACGGATTAGAAACTCTCCATCTACCGAAGTCAGCTGTTGATACCACGAACTTCTGAAAAACTTCTCAATCTGTAAGGTCTCATCTATTGCCGACTTGCTTTTGGGATTACGCTTTACCTTTTTGAGTGCGGCTCTGTAATCAGCAGCCGCACTAAGGATAATCGCATTCGCAAGTCTTTCATATGGATCCTCTGCCAGATTCTTACTTGCCATCTCCCACCTCTGCTTTCACGGCATCTATAAGTGCCGATTGTGTGAGGTCTTTTGCTTCCAAGGCTTTTAGGATTCTCTCATCAACAGTTCCATCTGTAACAATATGAATCACAGATACGGTCCCTTCTGTCTGACCCTGTCTCCATAATCTGGCTACAGTCTGCTGATACAGTTCAAGGCTCCATGTGATACCAAACCATACAAGGATGTTTCCTCCAGATTGCAAATTCAAACCATGACCTGCAGATGCCGGATGAATAAGTCCTACCTGTAACTGCCCCGCATTCCACTTTTTAATGCTAGCATTAGAATCAAGCTGTTGATAATCAATGCCAAGATTACTAAGTCTTTCCGATATTCTTCTAAGGTCATGCTTGAACCAGTAAGCCACTAACACAGGTCTGCCATTTGCGGCTTCAATTAAATCTTCAAGTGCGTCCAGCTTTCTCTCATGGAATATATTCACATCACCCTCATCGCTATAAATAGCTCCATTGGCAAGCTGTGATAATTTTCCTGAAAGTGTTGCAGCATTAGATGCAGTAATCTCACCGCCCGGAAGCTGTAACACAAGCTCATCTCTTAATGCTTCATACTTTGCCTTTTCAGTCTCATTCAGATGAACCTTATATTCTGTAGAAATCAGCTCCGGCATTTCCAGATAGTCAGTTCCTTTCATGGAAATTGTAATATCTGAAATCTTGTCATATATTCTATCTTCTGCTCCCGGCAAGAGCTTGTAGGTATATACTATCGGGCCATTCATTCTGTCAGGCTTGAAGTAATTCACTCTGTACTGGCCAATGAATCTTCCAAGTCTCTCACCCATATCCAGAACTTTGAATTCTGCAAATAAATCCATAAGTCCATTGGAAGAAGGTGTACCAGTCAAACCGACTACTCTTTTCACCATAGGTCTTACCTTCATAAAGGACTTGAATCTCTTTGCCTGCCAGTTCTTAAAGGACGAAAGCTCATCAATTACAACCATGTCGAAATCAAAAGGTACACCGCTCTGCTCTACAAGCCACTGAACATTTTCACGATTGATAATAAAAATATCTGCATCTGCTGCCAGTGCCTTTTTTCTCTCAGCTGCTGTTCCTACTACAATGGAATATCTGAGACCTTTCAGGTGATCCCATTTTTTGATTTCATCCGACCATGTCTTTCTGGCTACTCTTAACGGCGCTATGATAAGAATCTTCGTTACCTCAAAACTGTCATACATCAGCTCATTTAATGCCGATAACACGATACTGGTCTTACCCATACCCATATCCAGTAATATTGCTGCTATCGGATGTTGTTTTATAAACTCGATTGCATATTTCTGATAATTATGTGGATTGTATTTCATCTAAAATCCCTCCGATTTGCTCGATTCCATCCAAGATGTATGTATGGAACCCCATTTTTTCTAATAATTTGTGCCTTGACTTCTGTAATGCTCTGGGCTTTTCTCCCGGAGCCTTCACCTCAACAAATCCGATGTGTCTGCCAGGCAGAAACACTATCCTGTCTGGCATTCCATCAAATCCAGTCGAAACCCACTTAGGACAAATACCGCCTCTGGCTTTAACTGCTTTTACAAGCTTCTGTTCTACTTCTTTCTCTCTCATACTCAGCCCATGCCTCCTCGAATGCATCCATACATCCGCTGCAAGCACCACATCCTTCAAGATATTCCTGAATCTTTGCTTTATCTCCATCATGAGGAAACTGCTTGTCACCTTTCATATCCCTGGCAAGGTCACCCACAGGTGCATGGTCGTTGATATGTTTTTTAAGCATCCATCTATAAAAATTCATTGCGAATCCTCCATCAAAAATTGTTTGCGGTGCAGGGTGTGCAGGATGATACATAACCTTTCCCTATAGCAAAAAATCCATAAAAATTTTTGCATACGCGATATAGGTATTTGCCCTGCACCCCCTGCACCTTTTGTCATTTATTCTGCAAAATCCGTGTCTTTAAGCTGCAATCCCTGCACCCACATACCAGATTTTTTCTTCTTGCGTGTGTATCCAGCCTTTTCAAGAACAGCTGTAAAGTCTGCATTATTACGAGAAATCTCACCCGTGCGTAAACAGTAAGAGCGATATTCCTGATAAAGCTCTCCTGATTTCTCTTCCAAGCCATCACCCCTGACACAGCACTCTTCTAAGAAGTGCTCAAGCCAATCGTTCATTCCACGATATTCAGCAATAGCATCTGCAACTACCTTAGGTCTCTCCAAATGGAAGTCAGCCTCAATTGCTTTTCTGGCACCGTCGATGATCCAAGCCAAAACATAAGAACCGGCATTCTCAAAAAGATAATCCGAATAATTCTTGATGTCTGACTTGCCTTCAATCTTTGCGTGGAACGGAATGACAATCAGTCTTCTCCAGGTACCCTCATCCGTGGCTCTTACCTTTGGAAGATGGTTCGTATAAAGCACAACAGTATGAGTCGGTGTGTAATCGAATGGATCCTTGAATTTCTTCTCACCTCTGACAACATCAGTGGAGCAGACCTGCTTAAGAACTGAGGTTGAAAGAAGCATTCCCTCTTCAAGCTCTGCTGCAATCGCAAGACGCTTACCTTTAAGCTCAGCAATTTCCGGCTTCACATTTCTTCTACAGTTCGCTGTCATAGTGTCAGCAGAAATAGTCCCTGCATAAGTACCAAGAACCTTTGATACCGTATTCCAGAATGTGGATTTACCGTTTCGACCTTCTCCGTAGGCAATGATGAGAGCTTCCTCATATACCTTTCCGATTGTTGCAAGTCCACAGGTCATCTGTACATATTCAATAAGCTCCTGGTTACCACAGAAAAATAATTGAAGGGATTCCTCCCACAAATCTTTTCCCTTGTCACCGGGCGATACCGTTGTAATCTTTGTAAGAAGATCTGATGGAGAATGCTCCATAGCACCTGCCATACCTTTTCTAAGGTCATAAGTTGCATCAGGCGTGTTAAGCATGTTCTCATTCGCATCCAAATCTTCCACTTTAATCTGAATCATTGGCTTTACGGCATTCTGGACATTTACAAGATTCTTGAAGTTCCTGCACTTCATAACAAATGCGTAGTAATTTTTAGCGGCAAGATATGCTCCATATGCCTTTTCAAGTTCAGGAGTAATCAGCTTTTCAAGTGCCTTACCACCTGCCTTAACAACCTTTTCAGGTAATCCAGCTTCCACCAGAACCTCAATGCATCTGTTCAGTTCGCCCCTGGCATCCACGAGCTGCATATCCAGAAACTCTTCCACGGCTCCTACCGCATCCTGCTTGTTTTCACACCAACAGGTGCCGTCATATCTAAGGAAGCTTGTCGCATCACTGTAAATCAGTTCATCCTCATACTCTCTTGCAAGTACCTTTGCCTCACCGATATCAGAGAAATCCTCAGGCTCTAAGGAAACACCATCAAAATCCTGATTGTACTCTTCCGGCGGAACATATCCGTCCTGACCCACAACCTTCTTATTAAAGAAGCGGATTGCACTCGCCCAAATAATTGCAAGCTCTTCATCTGATAGCGGCGGATCACATTTCTGAGCATGTTCCATAAAAGCATCGTGAGCCTTTTCTGTATTTCCATAGCGTTTAAGAACCCTGCCTGCGAAACGGCTCATGGCGTTATTGCGATTTCCTTCTAAAATCGGACCGCTGCCAGATGCTGTTTCCTCATCAGGAAGTTCAACCACGACTTCTTCATCAATAGTTGTCCATCTCTCGTGCCAAACTGCTTCACCACTATCAGCTCCGAAAATGAATCTTGCTGCGTCCAGAGCATTCCCATCAAAAAATGGATATGCATTATGGATTGCTGCCTTTAATGCTGCATAAGCTGCTGCATCCGTCATTGCTTCGATTTCAAAGTACACATGGTATTTAGGTCTTGCTGCCTTACCGTTCTTAGAAACCATATGGTTTCTGCTTGGAGCCACTGCATATGAAATATCAGGAAGAAGTTCTTCCAACTTCTCTGCCGTGATCCATTCGTCCGGATCATCTGTGTGGTCGTTATCAAGATCCATGACAACCACATTCGACTTAAGGAAATTATCAATGCTGCGGTAATTGTTCTTATATTCCGCACACACATGATCCATCTTTACTGCTTCCTGCAGCTCTGATGCATTGGTGACCGTTACCTTGTTGGGATAACTACAATTCTTTGCATCAGCAATTACATTCGCTGTCTGTAAAATCAATTGCATGTCTTTCCTCCTGTTAAATTTTTCTACTTAAAATTCCCGGTCTTTTCTTATTTCCTATCCCATCGGAATCACCTCCTCCGTAGTGTCCGGGGCTCTTATCAAGCTCCCTCTACTGCTCAAAGGAGATTCAGACCGATATTTTCCGAACTTTTTTCAAAAAACTTTGTGGTTATCCTGCACCGTCAGAATCGCTTCCTTATATAAAGAAAAAACCGCCTAAGCGGCGGCATAAAAAAGTTTGATTATTTTTCGGAATATTTAGTTTCCATTCTCCTTTGGACATTAGAAGGACAGGTTACAGAACATCTGAAAAATTCTTAAAAGTTTTTTCGGAAAATCTGAAGCCGAATCTCCTTTGAACATTAGAGAGGCACATAAGTCACTCGGAAACGAAGGTGCTGCAGATGCAGAAAGACATGAAAGTCCAGTCTTCCCACCCACTTCCATCAGAGGATGCAGAGTTACGTGACATCCTCATCGCAATAAGTGTGGTGGCAAAGCGACTGGCAACGAACCTTGAAAATCAGAATATGGAAGGAGAAAGACAACATGAGCAAAATGAGCGAATTGTCCGTGTTACTGGACGAGATCATCAACACAGGGAGCAGCCTTTTGAAGGCGCTTACTGCTGTCAGGGAATTGGTTGCATCTTTAGAAGATAAGGATTTGAAAGTAATCGATGTTCCGGAACAGAAAGCAATTGAGGCACCTAAGCCTGCTGTCAAAGCAAAAGCAAAAAAAGAGGAACCTGCCTACACCCTTGAAGCAGTGCGTGAGGTCCTTTCCAGAAAGTCCAACATTGACGGCGGACAGCACAGGGCTGAGGTAAAAGCACTTGTTAAGAAGTATGGAAATGGCGGCACATTGAAAGATGTTCCTGCTGAGCAGTATGCAGCACTTATCGCTGAAGCGGAGGTAATCGGAAATGCCTAAACATGCACTTCTCTCTGCATCGGCAAGCCATAGGTGGTTAAACTGTCCACCGTCCGCAAAGCTGTGTGCGGATATTAAAGATGAAGCCAGCCCTTATGCAAAACAGGGTGCCGATGCACACAGCCTTTGTGAATTCAAAGTACTTACCGCACTCGGACAGCATCCACCCGATCCGACAGATGACCTGGATTACTTCGATCAGGAAATGGCTTACTGCACAGATGAATATTGTTCCTATGTTATGGAGCAGCTTACAGAAGCCAAAACTCATTGCAAGGATCCACAGGTGCTGGTTGAGCAGAGACTTGATTTTTCTAAATGGGTTCCTGAGGGATTCGGTACCGGTGACTGTCTGATTGTAGCGGATGATGTATTACATATCATCGACTTCAAGTACGGACTCGGTGTTTTGGTAGAAGCAGAAGATAATCCGCAAATGATGTGCTATGCACTTGGAGCATTGGATATCTACGATGGCATCTATGACATTACTTCTGTAAAGATGACCATCTTCCAACCCCGCCGTGAGAATGTCAGCACTTTCACTATTAAGAAGGAAGACCTTCTGAAATGGGCTGATGATTTCTTGAAGCCTACAGCAGAGCTTGCTTTCAGCGGCGAAGGTGAATTCAAAGCCGGTGACCACTGCACCTTCTGCAAAGCTAAGGCTACCTGTCGCAAGCGTGCAGAATACAATCTGGAACTTGCTAAATATGATTTTGAGATGCCTGCTTCCTTAAGCAAAACAGAGATTGCAGCAATCCTTCCAAAGATTGACGATCTCACTGCCTGGGCAGCTGACATCAAGGAATATGCCTTACAGCAGGCTTTATCTGGAACAGAATATCCCGGATTCAAAGTCGTTGAAGGCAGGGCAAACCGTAAATACACCGATGAAGAGGCAGTTGCCTTTGTTGTCAAAGATAACGGTTATGACCCTTATGAGAAGAAACTTCTCGGTATCACAGCAATGACTTCTCTCTTAGGTAAGAAAAAGTTTGAAGAGCTCCTGGGTGCTCTTATTGCAAAACCTCAGGGTAAACCTACACTGGTGCCTGCGTCAGATAAGAGACCGGCACTTAATACGTCAAAAGATGATTTTAGTTAAGAAGAATAAGGAGGACAACATCATGCCAAAGTTTATGAATGCTACAAAAGTTATCACTGGAGTAAACACAAGATGGAGCTACGCTAACGTGTGGGATCCTAAGTCAATCAATGGTGGAGCACCTAAGTACAGTGTCTCCCTCATCATTCCGAAGTCTGATACCGCTACTGTTGAGAAAATCAAGGCAGCTATCCAGGCAGCATATGAGGACGGTGAGTCCAAGCTTAAAGGCAACGGCAAGACCGTACCTGCACTCTCTGTACTTAAGACACCTCTTCGTGATGGTGATCTTGAAAGACCTGATGATGAAGCTTACAAGGGATGCTACTTCATCAACGCGAATAGTGCTACTGCTCCTGGTATCGTGGATGCAGACAGACAGCCTATCCTTGAGAGATCCGAAGTATATTCCGGTGTTTACGGTAGAGCTTCCATCAATCTTTATGCTTTCAACAGCAACGGTAACAAGGGTATCGCATGTGGTCTTAACAATCTCCAGAAGATTCGTGACGGTGAGCCTCTTGGTGGCAAGTCTCGTGCAGAGGATGACTTTGCTTCCGAAGAAGAGGACGATTTCCTTGACTAATATGTAACTCATTGACCTTCGGGCGGTGGCTTCTGCAGCTGCCGCCTACTTTTTGTAAAGGACTGAAAATATATGAAAATACAAGAGTTGTCGGTAGACTTGGAGACTTACAGCGATGTTGATATAGCCAAATGTGGTGTTTACAAGTACGCTGAGTCTGATAATTTTGAAATACTGTTATTCGGAGTATCTGTTGATGGTGGAGATGTTGTAGTATATGACCTTGCCTGTGGCGATACTATTCCGAAAGAAATAATGGATGCACTTACTGATGATACTGTTACCAAATGGGCTTTCAATGCTTCCTTTGAACGTATCTGTATCTCCAACTGGTTAAAGAAGCACTATCCTGATAAGTTCAAAGGCTATAGCATTCCTGAAGATCCTGCTTCCAAATATCTGGATCCTGCCTCTTGGAAATGTACCATGATATGGTCTGCTTATATGGGATTACCGCTTTCACTTGAAGGTGTCGGTGCTGTACTTAAACTTCAGGATCAGAAAATGAAAGAAGGTAAAGACCTCATCAGATACTTCTGCTCTCCATGCAAAGCAACCAAAGTTAATGGCGGTAGAACCAGAAACCTTCCGGAGCATGCACCAGACAAATGGGAAACCTTCAAGACATACAATAAGTGTGATGTCGATGTAGAAATGGCAATAAAACAAAAACTCTCTCGCTTTCCGGTTCCTGACTTTGTATGGGATGAATACCATCTAGATCAGAAGATCAACGACAGAGGTATAATGTTGGATATGGCTGTAGTTGAGAATGCTATCGCCTTCGATGAAAAATCAAAAGCATCACTTATGGTTGCTATGCAGAATATCACAAATCTGGACAATCCAAACAGTGTAGTTCAGATGAAGCAGTGGCTTTCTGAAAATGGCATCGAAGCAGAATCTCTTGGCAAGAAAGATGTGGCTGTCATGATAAAAGATACAACTGGAGATGTCGCTGATGCACTTAAACTTAGGCTCCAGCTTGCCAAATCATCCGTCAAAAAATATCAAGCCATGCAGAATGCGGTATGTAATGATGGCCGGGCCCATGGAATGTTTCAATTTTACGGCGCCAATCGTTCCGGGCGTTGGGCTGGCAGACTTATTCAGTTGCAAAATCTACCGCAAAATCATCTTCCTGATCTTGCAGATGCACGTGAGATTGTTCGTACTGGTGATTATGATATGCTGCAGCTTTTATATGATGATATCCCTGATACACTCTCTCAGCTGATCCGTACAGCCTTCATTGCAAAGCCTGGTTATAAATTCATAGTATCGGACTATAGTGCAATCGAAGCCAGAGTGCTCTCGCACCTTGCTGGTGAGACCTGGCGTTCAGAGGTATTTGCAAAAGGTGAAGATATTTATTGTGCTTCTGCAAGTCAGATGTTTGGTGTTCCTGTTGAGAAGCACGGTATCAATTCCCACTTAAGACAAAAGGGTAAAATCGCCGAACTTGCTCTTGGATATGGTGGATCTGTAGGTGCTCTTAAATCTATGGGGGCTTTGGAAATGGGACTTACCGAAGACGAATTGCAGCCACTGGTCGATTCCTGGCGTAATGCTAATCCTAATATCACCGCCTTCTGGTGGGCTGTGGATGCTGCAGTAAAGGAAGCTGTTACCATGCGCACCACAACTGAAGTTGGTAATATCCGCTTCATTTATAAAAGTGCCATGCTTTTCATCGAACTTCCATCTGGCAGACGATTAGCATATGTAAAGCCAAAGTTGGGTGAGAACCAGTTCGGCGGTACCTCCGTTACCTATGAAGGTGTCGGATCCACAAAGAAGTGGGAACGCATTGAGTCATATGGCCCGAAGTTTGTGGAGAACATTGTTCAGGCAGTTTCCAGAGACCTTCTCTGTTTTGCCATGCGTAATCTCTCCCATTGCTTTATCTGCGGTCATGTCCATGACGAACTGATAATAGAATGCCGTGAAGATGCATCCGTTGAAAGCATCAGCTCTGTTATGGGAAGAACCCCTGACTGGATGCCGGATATACTTATCCGCGGCGATGGCTACGATACCAAATTTTATAAAAAGGATTAACGAAAAATCCACCCGAAGCAGATGTAATACCTGCCTGGGTGGATTTCTTTATTCACACAATTTCTTTACAGATAATCGATGGTTCCTCTGAATTCATCATATATCGGTCTGAGTCTCTTGACCCAGTCATACAATGTACTATCAGCTTTACCCATGATCTGAGAAGCTGTCTTCATATCATATTCTGAACCAAGAAGATTGATAAGCTCCACATATTTTGCATACTTAGGGTAGTGCTCTGTCACATAATCTCCCAAATCCTTCAGAAGTCGGATATAGGTATCAGCATTGGAATATTTCTTAGATTCAGGTTCAAACGAATCGACGTTGCCCTCTCCATCCTGCACATCAAGGGTAGAGAAATTGAGCTTACCATTCATAGGACGAAACAGGCGATTGTAACCAAAAGGGCACTCTTCACACTTAACCGCTATTGTTTTCTTCTGCCCAGGTGCTCCTGTATAATCAGGATTTGCTACTCTGAGCGGACAACGCATGCTCTTTCCGTTACTACCACAGATTTCGCAGCGATTCTCCATTCTGTACTGACTCTCCTGTCTCCATTCTTCCTGCTTCTAGTCTGCATAGAACTGAGCACCTGATTCAGTAGAAGTCTCTACCGCAAACTTAAATGCCGGCACCCAAACACCTTCCACACGCATCTTGCTGATTTCAATACCAGCTCGTTCTGCTTCTGGAGCATTTTTGAACTGCTTGATACATTCCTCTGTAGTCTCCACATACAGGTATTTCTTACCTTCTTCAACATTTACTCTGGTTTCCATTTTTTGTCCTTTCTGCTGTGTGCTTTCACGCCACAGGCGAGGACAAGAGCTGACCAGAGCTGCTGATAATGCCGTAACAAAAATGGACGCACGACAATAAAGCGGGAATAGTCACTGTATCCGCACTTCACCCACTTTGGGTGTTGTGTTGAAAATCAGTATTCTTATCCTCGCCTTGTAGTCGCGCGCCCACAGGCTTTGAAATAAATTATTGTTATTGACGGATCATAGGTTCCGCCGAACCTTTGTCTATGAGAACTGCTTCTGCAGTAATCTCCATAAACAAAAAGGAGCCATGTATACGCAATCATCTACGTATCACATGACTCCAATCAGTCGTTATCAGCTACCAATCTAGCTGACCTTAGTAATTTTATTTTCATAAACGTTATATTTGCCATCTTTAGACTTTTTGACGACAGCATCACACGTCTTAGTAGCAGTTCTCTTAACTTCATTTAGAAGTTTTAAATCTTCCTCTGTAACCTTAACCATTACACTCGGAACTTCTACCATAGGCAACCTCCTTTCGTAAAAATGGCCGGAGTTGTCCCACTACACCCATTTTCAGGGATAGCAAATAGGATCAACTCCGGCTTGAAACGTCACTTAAGCATTTACGCTCGGCTCATGAATTTTATTCAGTTTTACCCATTCTTGCAATAAGCTTCGAATAGGCTAATAATCGCTCCTCTTGATTCATTGCGGCAGTAATTTGATCTACTACTTCCACTGCATCAATAGTTACTGTTGCAGGCACTAACTTGTCCTTACTCTTCAATTTGAATTCAACCTGTAAAATACCATTAGGTCTAATCAGCTTACATGCCTTATCGCGAGGATTATTGCCTTGAACAAAAAGTTCAAAATTTTTTTCATTTCCCACTTGACGTTCCCCCTTCCGTATGTTATACCCTCGCCGGAAGCGGTTCATCAGGGTTGTTTTTTGCATTTGTATACACTGTCTTAACATCGGCAAGCTCTGCCTTTGTCATCTTATCTCCCATAACTAAATAGGAGATTACCATTCCTACACCTCGTACTGCTTCTTTACCGGTAATCATCTTCTTATTTGTACTACCAATCACAAGAAGATTAATCCAAAGCTCATTATCGAAAGACCAAGAAATCTTATTTAATTTCTTAACGATATCTTCCCATAAAAGACCTTTTGATTTTGCCATTTTAGCCACATGTGCTAATGCCATCTGCGTTACCGGTTTGAGCAACAAGTTATTCTCTCTCAGTACTGAAATAGGTTTATCACGCCGTGTGAGCTGTATGTATTCTTGAAAGGCTTCCAAATTATTCAGCAGAACTCTCCAATACTCCGCCACTTCATCATATGCAGCTTCTACATCACTCTCATCAGGCAATACATTTGTTGAGAACTTACTGTCCTTCAATAATGTACCCGAAATCGTATATAAAGCACTTAATGTGGTTAACTGCTTGCTTCTAGTTGAAAGTGTGTTGCTCTTCCAATTAACAAGATCAATTCCCATAATCGGCGCGAGCGGTTCTCCTTCTACAAGAAGTCTCCTTGATATAACTGCGAACACATCATCATCACTAGTGATAATATTGTCTCCTCGACTTGTCTGTTTAGCATACTTGTTAATCTTGTTAAAAATCTTACGAATCTTCTGAGTATCTGTATGCTCCACAAATATCACGCTAATTTCCTCATTTGCCAATTCCGGATGTGGTACCAACCTATTCATAGCTGCTGTCATTTTCTCGCCAGCCGGTATTCCCATAACACCTTTTATAGCAATTTTTAGCGCCAATAGCCTGTGCTGCCCATCGAGGGCAATCAGACGTTCCTTTCCGGGTAATGTAAGAAACCCCATATCCTTCATAGGAACTCTGTATGCTGCAGGTATTGTCTGAAGTGCTTCCGCTACCGATTCATAAACGATATCCTCATAACCTGAATATATATCTATAATCAAGCTACCGAAGAATCGATTAGGATCATCCACTACATAGGGAACCATTTCCTCTACCACACGTTTGATATCATATTCGCGCTGCATCTTTTCATCAGCATTCATATCAGGCCATTCAGGTAGTTCCTTAGCGATTCCCACACTGTCAATCAACTGTCCTGCAGACATCTTTGCCAAGTAATAAGGAGTATCCCCCATCTTGGCTCGAATGCATCCAATCGTTGCCATAATCTACCTCCTGTCGCTTTTTATTCTATTGTATTGTCATAATATCACAAACCTGTATTTATGTCAAATACAATACATAAATAATTTATAAAACTTTGTGCATTAAAAAAACAAGTGCCATCCGGTACTTGTTTTTTTACTCATCATCATTATTTACAGTTGGCGTATAATCAATATAATCTCGTAGTTTTCTACTTTGAGAAGGATGTCTCAACTTTCTTAACGCTTTTGCCTCTATCTGTCTGACACGTTCTCTTGTAACATTAAAAGCATTTCCTACTTCTTCAAGGGTTTTAGCTTCGCCACCCTTCAAACCATACCGTAATTCTAATACCCGTTGCTCTCTTTCAGTCAAAGTTTCTAATACTTCATGCAATTGCGCACTCATCATTATATAAGAAACTTTTTCTTCTATGTCATCTTCACAAATCAATTCCCGCGGATACAAATCCCCATGTAATTGTTTTTTTTCATGTTTTTCAAAAACATCAAAGTTTTTCAAAAACATTCCATACAGATCTTCATATGATTCAAACGGTATTGTTGCATAAATTGCATCTTCTGTTTGTTCGTTGGTAAAAGAAAGCTTTTCCGACAAAAGATCATATACTTCCGGGTCATTAATTGCATCAATATCTCCTGCATAGCCTGCTGCTTTTAAAAGCGGATATGCTAAAAAATATGGATCTTTTTTATGTACCGGATAATACATTAATGCCCTTTGAGTTGGTTGTCGTCTAGAAATATTCTGTAATATCCACATTGCCGCGTAAGATCCGAACGCACCATTCGTATCAGGATCATATTTATCAACGGCGGTAACAAGACCTATACAAGCTTCGCCAACAGCGTCTTGTATATCCATATCATAAGCTTCCGCCCTTTGAAGAGCTATCCTCAATGCAATTCTCAGATGCATCTCTATCATTCGTTCTCTCGCATGAAGATTGCCTTCAGTAACCTGATACTTCAGCTGTGAAAATTCTTTCCATTGAGGTGGCTTAATATTTCTAACCTCAGTCACAAAATCTCTCAAAGATTCATCTAACTCAATTATTCTGTCGTAGACGGATTCATAATCGCTTTGAGCATAATCATTGTAGTCATCATCTTCACTATCTTGCGCAATTCTATTACTTGATGAAGGTGCTTCGTCATAAACAAGAATACCTCTTGTTGTAATTGCACTTGACAGCCAATCAAAATCCTGAATAGGAAGAGAATTAGCATCAGCGCAATCCATTATATCGTCAAATGTGACATATCCCTGTTTATCAGCTTTATCAAGCAGATATGTAAGCGCCTCCTGTCTTAAATCTCTTCCCATCAAACTTCCTCTACTATTTCTTTATGCAAAGCTGCATAACGTCATCGCTCGATATTTCAGAATTAAATCGATCCTGAAATTCTTCTACAAACTCGTATAACTTGTTAATAAAATCATCAGGATTAGATGCTCCTTCTATTAATTTTTCATACAGAACATCTACTCCGCCTCTCACATAACTGTCGAATCTTTCCTCATCCTTAGGATCATCTCCCATATGACGGAATGCCTTGTCAATTCTCTTATCTTCGTCAGGCTCATACTGTTTATCAAGCAGCATAATCAATCTGAAATTAAACAGCAACTCTTCTTGTGAGTAAATAACTCTATCACCCATTACATTCTGATTGTACACTTGATTTGTTTCCGGATTCTTGGTGTCGTCAGGTTCAGCTGTCCGTCCATACAAAAATCCGATTAATGGTGCATTTGTATACACATCTATATTTCTTCCAAATAATTGTGCTTTGCTTTCCGCATCAAATGCACTTGTCAATTGATCGACACGCACTGCATGTCTACCTTTAAAACGATATTGCTTATCAAACATAGCGTGCCTCCTATACTAATACTGTTTCGAACTCATTCTTCTTATCAAAGTGATGTCTACTACCGATCTTGTCACCCATATAATCTTCAGCAAGCTCTCCATCTGTATCCTTAATGAAAATGATAACCTGTTCTGCTGTCTCCGGCAAAGCCTCACAGACAGTTTTTATTCTTCTTTTATCAAATGCAGAGAGCGGCGCATCCATTACAAGTGGATATGGTTCTGAAGAAAGCAGCTTTGTGTCCTCATCAGTTGAGTTTCTATTATCTCTTGCCATTTTAATTATACCGGTGATAAAAGCAAATATAACCGATATACTCTGTGCTGTAGACGTTTCAACATCTCCTTCATAATCAGTAACATACACAGAGATATGATACTTGTCATCAATTTCAAGATATAAGCCACCATTGTAAATCTGTTTGAAAATATCATTAATAGTCGTCTGCAAACGAGTTCTTATCTTTTCCTCGCTTGTAGAATACTCTACCAACAATTCCTTATAGATTCTTTCAGCATATGTCTTGTAGATCTCAATTTTCTTGTTTGCTTCATCAAGCAGAGTAAGATTTCTCCGTTCAGTGTCAGCTCTATCTCTTTCAGTTTCTTTACGAGCTCTTTCTGCAATCTTTCTATCTCGTTCTGCTCTATCCTTAGCAATCGTTTGATCGCAAAGCTGGATTTCATGATTTATTGCTCTTACCTTATCACGAACATCTCCACCGCTAAGTTTTCCTTCTACAATAGCCAGGTCATCCCTAAGCTCAATAAGATCATCATCCTGCTGACTGATTACCGCCATATGATCAGATAGCTGTCCATAAAGATCCTTTTTGTCTACTGCCCTTCTCTTTGATTCCTTTTTGAAATCCCCTATGGTTGTACTAATAGACTGCGGTGGAAGAAAATCAATCAATTCTTTCACTTTGGTGTACGGAATCGTGCCCTCATCAAGATGAGTACCACAGAGACATACCTTCTGCTTTAACAAATACTCAATCGTTTTTGCATGCATATAAGGAATATCTTTACCTGCAAAATCCTTCTCAGATAAAAGCTCAAGCGCACGTTGTATAAGGGAAATTGAGAAAAATGAGCTCAGGTTTCCATTAAAATCCTTTGACATTAGCTTATAAACATTAGCCTTGGATTTTTCGGCAGCTGCAATTTTACGCTGCAATTTTTCCCTTTCTTCTTGCAGTTTTTCGCCCTCTTCGTATTGTTTTAATTCTTTAACTTTATCAGTCTTTCGCGCAGTAGCCGTCTCAATTTCAGAATCTAGTTCTTCAATTCTTGCATCAATCTGCTCTATTTCTGCATTGCAACGGTTAATAATATCGGTATATTCTTTTATTTTAGCATTGCTCTGAGAATTATAGCTTGATTCGTAACTGCTAATTACACTGGTTCTGACTCTTGGGTTGAAATGCTGAATCGCACTATACATACCGTTTAAGCCTAACAAACCCTTTACCGCATCTGCAAAGTCTGCCGCTTTCTTTCCGTTTGAAATATCCTTACTCATCTTCTCAATACGTTCACCATCGAAGAAAAAGTATCTGGATAATTCTTTCGGCAAAATACCTTTAACCTCACTCTCACATGCTGTCTTCTTTATATATGATGTATTTCCAGAAGCATCCTTCTTTGCAATATCAAATACAGTATTATCTGGCTTTATACGATTTGAATTATCTTTTCTATAAATCTGTTCACGAATCAGAGTATAATCTACATCACCATGTTTAAGCTTTAGCACAACTTGAACCTTAGCTTCCTGTCCAGGACGTAACTCAGATGCAACCACCTTGTTTAGCATATTTTTGTCTGAGAACTCCGTTTCACCATAAAGGCACCAGAAGAAAGCCTGGGCAAAAGTAGTTTTACCAGTACCATTCTCGCCAATAATAATTGTTACATTTTTCCCATTGCTTCCGTCAGCGAAATCTATAGATTCATTGCGAAACTGTCGGAAGTTTTCCAGTTTTATCGATTGAAGTAACACTGTGCTTCCTCCTCTATTTTCTTTTTAATCCAAGTTACCATCTGCGGATCCGACATTGTTTTCGTTTTCAGATTCATATTCTCCTGAAGAATAATCTTGCGTTTTAAACGTTCAACTGCCTTATCATCAATTTTAATTTCTTCCATTATCAAAGACCTGTCCTTTCTGACTCTTCGTCATCTTCTGTGATATGGTATGCTTCTTGTATGTCCCAAATCAAATCATTTGCCTGCATCGAATTCATCGATAATCTTCCAAACTCCTTGATTCTTGCAAGTTCATTCTTTACAAGAGATAAATCTCTTTGTGCCTGTTCTGTGGTCAATCCTGAGACAGCGTCTAATTCTCTTGGCAAAGTAACAAAATCATATATTTCTGCATAAGGTTTATTATCAGCCTTTCTTAATACACGGCCTCTGCGCTGAATATATTCCTTGGGATTTGTTGTACTTGCCAAAATAAATGCCGTTCTTATTCCCGGAATGTTTACACCCTCATCAAGACACTTGATTGCAACAATTGCTTGTAGTCTATCTCCCTTTTGAAACTGTTCTTTTATAGTTGCTCTTGTTTCCATATTCTCTTCCGAAGTGAATTTTGCCACTTCCATATGGAATTCATTTCCAAGGATTCTAGTAACAGCCTCTATCTGACGAATATCTTCCTCCTCCGTGTTAGAACTATCCGCCTTTTCATCAATCACATTTGTGGCTCCACAGTAGACTAGAATGTTATTATCATCTGCATAAGGGGCTATATATTCCCTCAATGCTTCCAATTTCTGACTCGCTCCGGCAACAATTCTCGCTCTTTCCATTGCAAGAATTTCTCCTCGCTTGTTGAGCTTATATTTGCCGTCTTTACCTTTGATCAAGCACTTTGACATCTCATATGACTTCTGCTCATACTTTTCAAGTTCTTCATCTGTCAAATACACAGGAATTGGATAGTACTTATACTTAGTAAGTTTATCCTGATCAATTGCTTTTTCCAGCGAATACTCTATACACTTCTTTCCGAAGAAATCATATAAAAATGCTGTACCCTCATCATCTCTGTGCCTATCCAATGTTGCAGAAAGTGCCAGCCTGTATGTAAATCTATCATCCAACAATCTTGAAAGACTTCTTGCGCCAAAGTTGTGAGCCTCATCCACCACCAAAAGCACAGATGATTGTATTTTACTAATTTCTTCCTGCACTGTTGAATTTGTAAATGTAGCATTTGTACACACAAAGCAGAAGAAACTTTTTTCCCTTCGTAATTTTTGATCACGAACCGCTTTTGCTAATCTCTTCTTCCAATCCTTTTGAGATGAACTACTATAGCCAATAATTGGCTTTATATTAAATCTTACAATGTCCTCAACCCACTGCTCTACCAAGTGCTGGTAAGGACATACAATAATAACGGCAAGCACATCATCAAGGTCTTCCGATAACTTTGAAATAGCTCCTAATCCCGTTAACGTTTTTCCCGTACCGGTTGCCATATCAAAAATCCCTCGATAATTCTCTCCTACCCAAGATGCTATGGCCTCTTTTTGATATTCACGAAGTTCAATATCATCCGGGATTCGCGCACCTATAGGTCCCTGGCTTTCTCTGCTCATCTCCGTTAACTTTGTTGCATATGTTAATATGCGCCTCGCGAACTGGTCTTTATCAATATTGAAGTTCGGAGATTTTCTTCTATACTTTTCAATTAATGCACCTGTTATATTCGGAAATTCTAAAACCTTTATATTGGGTTCTGTATCATGCCATATTGAATAAAATGCATTTTCCTTCAATCGAACTCTTTCAATTTCACTTGGATCTCCCCAGCTTCTAAATACATCCATCGTCTCGTAATTTATGGACATCGCTGTGGCCGACTCATTATTAGATCCAGAGAATGCTATCTTATCTCCTACCGCATCTTCGATAATTCCCATTTTTTCATGATACATACCAATTCCGCGTTGATCTTCCGTATATGCAATCTGTATATCCATTACCCCATCTGCTATCAATGAAGCAAGCAGATTAAGTCTCTCCATAGAATAATAGTCAGTAGGTTCTTCTGCTATCTGGGCTAACAGCGCTTTTTCGATGATTTGATTTCTGTCATCATACCCTTTTTTTATTGCCTCTATGTCTTCATCTGAAAGATATGGTGATGCCACAATCTGTATCTTTCCGCCTTCTGAAGCCATTTCTGCAATACCTTTAGAAATCTCTACTAATGATGAAGATGAGAAAAAACCAACTGCTCTTTTATATGATACGGATTCACGCAATAGCGGAATATAAAAATCCTGAACCACATTATCTATTAGAGATCTGTATTCACTTTTGACTTTGTGATCTTTAAATCCCATAAAGCAGTTCCTCCCTCCTACAAATTCTCTTCTATATAATCTAATGCATTCCTAAGTTCTTCAAAATCTTGCTGAGATGTAAAATAATTAACACTAAATCTTATTGTTCCAGCTGGATATGTTCCAATAAACTGGTGTGCTAACGGCGCACAGTGTAACCCTGTTCTCAGCGCGATCCCCTGCTGATCGAATACACTACCAGCACTATCGCTACTAATCTCGTCAATCAAACACGAAACTATACCAACATATTCTCGTCCTGGTTCATTTCCTACAATACGTATAAATTCATACTCTTCTAATAAATCTATTAGTTTTTTCCTATTATGAGCTTCTGTATTTTTTATTTCCTCGATTGTAGTCTTTTGTATCCAATCAAGTGCTGCATTAAGACCAGCAACCCCTGAAATATTTAACGTCCCCATTTCATACTTTTCGGGGATGCTTTCAGGCATATCCTGATTAGCCGATTCATAACCAGTTCCACCAAATATTACAGCCGGTAATTTAATAGACGGATTCATAATGAAACCAGATATCCCCGTAGGACCATACAGTGTCTTATGTCCTGCAAATACTGCAAAGTCAAATGTTGTCAAGCCAACGTTACAATCAACAACTCCTGCAGTCTGTGCCATATCAACTAAAGTTGTAGCTCCATACTTCTTTGCTAATGAAAATATATCTTCTACCGGAGCAATCAACCCAATTGTATTACTCGCATGGCTAACTATTACTAAATCAGGTTTTAACGCATCAAACTGGTATCTAATTTTCTCAAGATCATACGTTAAATCTTTCTCAACATTTAATTGCGTCACAGTGATTTCGTTACGCTTTTCAAAATGATGTAATGTTCTTGTGACTGCATTATGTTCAAAAGGACTTATATATATGTTTTTTGCACCATCTGCAATAACACCTTGAATAATCATATTCAAAGCAATCGTTGCAGTTGGAGTAAATACAACCTGCTTTGCTGGACAATGCAGCAACATCTGTATTTTCTTTCTTGTATCAGCAATTAAACCACTGGCAGATGCGGACATGGAGTGCTCTCCACGTCCAGCATTCCCTCCACTTTTCCTATAAAACTCATCCATGAAGGCATATACACATTCTGGCTTTGGATATGTAGTTGCCGCATTATCAAAATATGCCATCACAGTCCTCCTAACATAAATCTTTTAGTATCTCCATAAGAATCTGACGCTTTTCTTGATCTGAAATAGCTCTTCCCATAGATTCTAATGCAGCTGTTACCTGATTGTGTAACAGCCTTCCCTTACCTGTACCTTCTACGCTGTTAAATCGTTTAGTTACAGTCCTTCCACTATCATCCATAAATGTAATTTGATATGTGCTTGTACTTTGTGTTTCCGAAGCTTCTGCCTGTTCTGAATGATGTGCTTCTGCGGTTTCTTTATAGCGTCTAATACTTGCTATAAATAGTTCTGAAACCTTTTCATCCCAATCTTCTATTCTCAAATCAGTAGCAAGCTTAGCAAGCCTAGTTATTGTGAGATCATCATCATTTGTAATGCTTCTAAATAAGCCAAGGCACTTTTCTGTACCATCAGTAAACAGCTGTTCAAACACGGTTTGATCCAAAGATTCACACCAGTCCTTAATGACAGAAGATAATGACATTTTATTTACATTATCTCTATTGTTTGGAAGAACAAACACTTCCTTTGTTTCCTTGGCTAAGCTTCTTTTTACGTTTTTCAAATAATCATCATAGTACTTCTTTACTGCACCCACATTATCTGATAATGTTTCTTGAAACTCCGTCATCGAAAACAGCTTTGGCAGTTTTTCAAACAATAATTCATTTCCGCTTATATTTTGTTTTAAAAGTTTAAGCAGATCCTGATATGCTTTAGGAAGTTTTTTCCCATCCGCTCCTTTTTTGCTTTCTTTTGCATACTTCGGCAATGCCATATACCAACGACGCATAGCTGATACAACATAATCATATGAATTTGCGCCTCTTTCAGCATCAACAATATATTCAGCAAAATTCTCTGCTAACCTGTTTACAAAAGATTCCTTTTCTGGATCCCAATCAAGATATGCCAACGTAAACATATCTGGCTTAGAATTAATCTGTAACAAAGTTTCAGCTGATAATGCAACCTGGCCAAATTGATCAGAAATAATAACCTCTCTCTTATACTCATGCATTACTGCAGCAAGATAGATTGGTATTAATCCCTTTCTTAACCCAATTTTTCCTTCAGCGGATGTGAGCCTGAAATATAATTCATCGAAAGACATAGTACCGTTCTGTCTTGTCTCCACGATAAAATCCTCGATTACTGCAAGCATTTCATCCATATGCTCTACAGCAGTTGGCTTCAAATTAAGTTTAGGCAAACCTCCATTTTCTTCCCAAATACCGGTTCGAATAAGAGTGCTCCTCATAATCGAAACTTCCTGTCCTGAACCTGTAAGTCCGAGATTCGGCTCCAACTCATTTCGAAGCAAAGCTGCCACAATCTTATTTCTGCTATTATTTGCTGTGGCAGTGATTTCATTCCTGTTCATTGCTTCATTATTGATAACAGGAGTAAGTGAATACACCTCATCGCAAATAACTGACATTAATTCCGTTAAAGCTGCTTTTCTAGAGATTGCAACTTCTTTGCCTTTATAAATGTAACATGATTTATACTCTTCAGGTCTTGTATATCCACGCATAAAGGTACCAATAACTTCTCTAAGATCCTCATAGATAACTTCGTATTCATCAAAAAGAACCTTGTCGTCATTAGCTCCATCTCTAAGTACTGACACAGCATTGTATTCTTTAACAATGTCACTAATTTCCGAAAAGTGTCTCGGCAAAATGAAGATTATGCTTTCACTTTCTTTACTCGTTTTAAGAATAATATCCTTGAGTCTACTAATAGATTCTTCACTATGAGGAATTATTCCATAGATAACACCATCAGAGTCAATGGATGCACTCTTAAGCACCCAGTCAACGTCTTCAGTTACTTCATCCTCGTCAATGAACTCAAATGTAAAGTATCTAATCATGTCTCTCTCGTTGTTATATCGAGACGGATATACATAATTATCAAAATTAGAGTTGTTCAGGGTATCTTTCACTGTCGTTTTCTTACTCTGAACCTCTATCATATCATTTATTTTTTGTCTGATGTCTACTCCAGAAGTCTGTTTTAATCTTAAAAAGTTATTACTTCTCTTAAGGTAAATCACATATTCTTTCTCAATCAGTTTATCAATAGCTTGGTTTATCTCTTCCGGGGTATAGCTTATCGAATAAATACTAACAAGTTCATCTTTTGAAGGCTGTAATTTTTCAAACTGCTCCAAAATATAAATCAATGAGAGCGTCTTAATAAGCTTACTTTCAAGAGAACCTTCACTAAGCTTATCTAGTATCATTTCTGTCAGCACATAGTTTTCATGTATGCTACCACCATATACCTCTTTCTTAAAGAGCGGTTCAAAGTAATCATAAATAAGATCTGGTGTAATCAATTCAAAACGATCATCTTCATATGTCTCTAAGAAAGCTGGCAATGTCGATACGCCAGGAGCAGAGATAAAAGTAAATAGTGTTCTTTCATTCTGCGCTACCCTTTCAGACAATCTAGGCAACACAAAAGTAGACACTGGATGCAGAGGATAACATGCGTATAATGTCTTCCTCAAATATGCTTCATCAACATCCCCAAAGATATTATGCTTTCCATATCTCTGGAAAATGTCTTCAAAACTCTTTGCTGAATCCTGACAGAATTTCTCCCATTTTGTACCCTTCTTCTGAATAGCCGATCCTATAATTTCATAGGTCTGAGTAAAATTATTATTTAAGTGAATATGCTTAAAACGTTCAGAAACACCACGCCAACCATCTACCTTCTGCTTTGGAAGCTTATCAATGTAGTTGGCAATTTCCTTGTGAGATATAAGCATTAAATGCATCTGTGCTTCGCCACTTCTGTTGCATTTTTCAGCAAAGTCCTGAAGCATTTTGGTATCACTTACAGAAGCTTCCTTAATATTAGCTTCAAGAAATTTACTGAACTCATCATAAATGACATAAATTCCTGTATATCCTTTTGTCTTTAATCCTCTAACTGCTTCCTCATAAAGATCAACAACATCAAAACCTAAAAATGGATTGAAAACACTACCCGCAGTAAGACTAGGATATATTTTCTCAAATCTTTCATAAGCCTCTGTGTCGAAATTCTGCAATGCCTCAGCAAACTGCTTAACAGGCATATCAAGTTCAGTTTTAAGCTTTTTATATGTTTCCGGAAACTCTTTTTCCCAACGATTAATAACCTGCACTGCTGCCTTATAATTCGTTTCAGGCATAATGTCTAACAAACCATTAGTGGACAGCGTTCTTTGAAGTGCAAGCAAGAAAGCTTGAGGCAGACTTGTATTGCTTCCTGTAATAATTACAGGAAGAATTTTATTACTTGAGTCATAATAATTTTCTACAATCTGCATAAGCCTTGGATTATCTTGAATCTTAGGCATTGCTTTTTCGAATAATGAACGTTCCCTCTTCATGAGCATAGCAAGAATAGTTAGTACAATGTGAGACTTACCCTTACCATAAGCTCCAATAAGAACTCGCGCTCTTTCTGTAGACGTTGGATTTGTGCTAAGAAGAATATCTTCCATTAATGCCAACGCTGATCTAGTCGGTATAAAATTTTTCAACTTATCATCATTGTTCAGATCATATCCAATATTTACTGAATACTGAAAACCTGAAGCAACCGATATCATTTTGCTCATTGGCATCCACCTACATTTCTTCGTCTATAGTTTCATAATACTTAGCTACGCAGTCATCAAATGTCATCTGCTTATTCAAGTGAATAACATCCAGACCTGCAGTTCTTATAATCTTAATCAGGCCTGCATTCTCTACCTCATGTAAAATATCCAACATTGTAATAGCATCAAGATTAAATACTTTTCCTATATTCTTAGGTTTAGTCAAAAGTTCATTTAATCCAATCTCATCTCTTCCATCAGCCTGATCCATAATCACCGCATAAACAACCCAAGGATTTAATGATTTTGCAGATGGTATTGTTTTCTTATAAGTCTTCTGTTTCTTGTTAGCAATATCTATTAACCCAAGTTCACCAAACGGACAATCAATATTATTCTCTGGTGAAACCTTTCCCGGATTGGATTTATATCTCGGCAAATAAGTATTTACAATACACTGAAAATCATCGTTCAATGATCTAATCGCTACTGCAGAAGCATCGTCAGCCATTAGTATATAATTCTGTAACCCTTGTACAAATTCCTCCCTTGTAAACTCTGACATTGAAAACTCATTAAAGAAGAAATACCATGCCGTTGCTTCTTCAGTTTGTTTTGCAAGCTGGTATTGAAGCAGGTATAAAGTTCCTAATTCTTCAATAAATTTGTCATGCGCAAAGACTTCTTTTCCAAGCGGAGTCAAGCTCTGTACTCTTTTTCCTTTAGTTGCTTCTTTTGTTAAGCCAACTGCCTGGAGCCAATATCTCAAAGCCTTAACCATGTTAGATCCAATGCCTAACACATCCATAGGATTTTCATTTTTATCTACAAACAAATCTTCCTTAGCAACAACACGTTCCATGCCCTTGCTAAGCCAACCTTTCCTTATAAAAAATGTATCGTGAGCACGAAACTTCATTGTCATTACAGCAACCTCCATAACTGTTACTTAGTACGCAAATATTTGTCCATAGTACATCCACCATCAAGATATTTTGCAGTCATACACATCTTGCAGTGAACACACTTGTCTGGATCTATATAATAACTATCGCTTGAAATTGATATCGCTCCTGCTCGACAAATCGACTCACATTTCAAGCACTTTCTACAAGCATTATATTTTCGAATCTGATAACCTACCATTCTCTGCAAATCATCGTGATCCTGAACATTCATAGTTCTCACCTTGACCGCATATTCATATCCATCCTGGCTAAACGGCTGTATGGATAGAATCGGCACGTTAGTTCGAGAGTCTAACACAATCACCTCATTCAGTAATTTCTTACCCAGCTCTGGTGCTACTCTTCCAAAAGGTGTAAACATACCTGTCAATTCATCATCAAAAGGTCTTACCAACCTATATATTTTTGCATGGTCTTCCGTTGTGCAGTTTGTGAACTTAATCTTAACATCACCTGCTGCTGCAAGACCATTTCCACCCTGACGTGCTTTCCACTTTCCCGTATCCACATATACCTCGGCATCTTCCTTACCTACCTTTTTTGCAAAATCAATAAGAAAAGCGCGCCATTTTTTTGACTGCTCAGGCATGTATATTCTTGACAAAAACTGAGCTCTCTGATTATTGTTAGGGCAACACCAACATCCTACTCTGTCATATCCCAATCTATATGCTTCATTAAAATCAACATCCTCTGCCAACATATAAAGCCATATATCAATATCTTTCCAGAAGAAGATTGGAGAAGCTACTGTCTGCTGCTGTATTTTTACAGACTCAGCATCATCTTCAACACGGTTATATTTACTTCTGCTTACTGACTCGGATTTTCTAATCCCATAGAACGTCAATATCTGCTGATTCCTATATAAACTATTGATTACTCGGGTAATAGGACCGGTCTTGAACATAGAACAACACCAACGCATCATACGTGCAGGTGGTCCTATATCCTCACATACATCCATAAACACTTGCTCATCATTCTTTGCAAACAAAAAGATTGCCTGTGGATGATTCTCTCTAAATCTCTCCGCATATGCTACCGTTGACGGAAACTCCAATGTCGTATTTCCAAATATATGTACAAGGCTAGGATTACTTAATGCCTTTGTTACAACATCTGCTGTTACTGTTGAGTCTTTTCCACCAGAGAAAGAAATCACTAATCTTTCTTCATCAAACTTGGAAGCTGTTCTTCTTACAAAATCAAATGATTCATCTTTCAAATAATTCAGTCGATTTCTATTAGCAGCAATAAAAGTTTTTATGTGTTCATTAAAGTATTCATATGTATTTCCAGATTCATACTCTTTAAGCTTTGCAGATATACCATCTGTATCAGCAGTCTGAAACAATCCACTCGGTATAGAAATACTCTTTCCGTCAATATAATATCTACTATTAACCGACCACACAGAACTCTTTACATATTCGTTCGGTTTTTTATCCAACAATATTTCCAATAATAATCTTTCTTCAGGGAATACCGGTCTAATATCCGTTGTAAGATATTTTGTTTTCTGTCCACATATCGGGCACGTTCCCTTATCTACCTGATTGGCAAACTGAATAATTGGCGTATAACAATGCTTGCACCAATAAATTTCAATAGGAAGATCTTCTACTGTCATTTCGCCACAGACTGGGCATACCTCTTCATTTGTCTCAATATTACAGTTTTTACACCACACTCTGTCGCTCACCTCCTAAAAACTCATAATAATAATACATTATTTGGTGTCCATTTTTACGGACTCGTCCGGAACCACCTCAACTATATCTTCGATTTTTGCATCAATCGCTTTGCATATTTTCCCCAGCACTTGTGTAGAAACATCTCCACCTTTTCCCATTTTCGCCAATGCATTTGTAGAAATGCCTGCCATTTCACGCAAATCTTTTCTGTATAGTCCCCTATCAATTAGTAGTTTCCAAAGCTTGTTATAATTCATTCCCATGATTATTCACCCTTACCTATTTCTGCTGGATAGATATAAAACACCAAAAATATACTACCATTTTGTTTCTCAAAAGTCAATTTGGATTTGAGTTTTGCAAATCAGAATCAAATAAAAAAACCCTAGTTTTAGTAGCATTCTCTAAATTACCACTAGAACTAGGACCTTTTATTTTCACAAACTAACTAATCATATGGACACAGCTCGCAATAGCTACTATCACTAATATGAATCAGTTCTTTACTTTCTATCGCATTGTCCTTTTTGTTAAAGATTATATTTAATGCAACATCTATTACCACTTCTGTTAATATTTCGCAACTTCCATCATTTCTATATTCTACTCTAGATCTTTCTAAAAGTTCTTTTGGATACATCTGTATCTCCGAAGCCGAAGCAGTAGACCTAATAACAGAATAATATTGAGCTTTCCCTTCGATAAAAAATCTATCCTCGTCAATTACAGCTATATCATCAATTTCAAAAGGTGCTACCTGCTCATGTGTATGAACAATAGGTGAATCTCCCGGAACAAATACCTCATAATCATCAATCGAACAATCTGTTAACTCGTTATGAATAAATTCGTCTATAGGATTAACAAAATGCACATCATCTGCTTGTAGCGTTTTCGCAAATCGTCCTTCCTCTTCCTCACGTTCTAATTGAGTTTTGACAATTTTCTCAATAAAGTCTTTTAAGCAAGGCCAAAATACTAATCTCTCTTCCGAAATACCCCTATTTCGCATGTCATCAATCAACTGTTCATGAAGTTTAAAGCGATTGCTACTATCTGCAAAATCCGATGTATTTTCCGAGATAAAATGAATTTCTTCCATTGCGTAATATTTTAGCAAATCCAGCACTGTACACCACAAAAGGAAATCTCTGTATCCATCCTTGCCATCCGCTTTAAATGGTTTCTTTCTAGTAAGTGCACGTGCAACGACATCTTTATGGCTTATATCAGGATAAGCTTCCGGAGGATACGCTCCCATTTCAAGCATGAAGCATGTTAAAAAGTCATCGTAACTTTTCATTTCCTCTTCTAAGCTTCTGACACCATCTATTTTAGCTTTCTCCGGCACTAAATCATTATATTCATCTATTTTTCTGTTAATAGCTACCAAAGCAGCTTCTAATCTTTCACGATGTTTGTTTCTCACCTCATCGTATACTATCTCTGGTATTATTACCTTTCCGAATTTACGCAGTAGCTGCATATTAGCTTTACGCATATAAAAATCTTTAATCAAAATATTGCTATCTAATATTATGAGCAAAGCGTCACTTCCCTTCAAATAATATTTACTATCTAATTATAACATCCACCCGTTTAACACTCAATTTGAATTGTATTTTTTCACTTAATAGCCATTTATCATGCCCCTGAATACTCCTTATCGCTTGCCTTAGAGTATTTGCTCTTCCATGTTGATGATACGGATGACTAAATCGGTGCTTATGAAATATAACCAAAGCTTCTTCTGTTGGGTATCCAGCACAATGCAAATACCAATAATGACCGGTGTTCCTGCTCTGTATTGTTACATCCTTCCCATCAAGCATAATCACATTAAAATACTGCTTATCTATCTGAGATAAATGTTCCTGATTAAACATCTGCTTTCCCTTCTGCTGCAAACCATGCAGCCAATGCCTTTTCCAAAATATCATCTATTGTCTTCTGGTCCTTTCCTTTGAAATATTTCTTTGATATCTTCTCAGCCACCTTGATATTCATAGGCCTGTCCTTAGGCTCTACTGTCTTTGTGAGATATCTCCTGACCATAGCCAAATTAAGAGCGCCGGAATGCTCTCTGAGCTTAATCGCCATTGCCATTGTAAGTTTCACACGCAGTTCCATCATCTGTTCATACACCAATTGTTGCTCTTCCTCTGTCAGAAAAGATATCTGAATTCCAACCTTAAATATCAGCGAACCATTATCCAACTTATGTCGAAGCGGGATTATTAAATCATTTACCTTTAACAATCTGCCTACGGAGCTTCCGGACAGACCATACTCTTTGCCAACTTCATCACGATTGTTAAAATGATGGTCACCGTGACCACCTTTTAACGTTTTGCCTTCCAGCTTTGCCACCTCAGCCATAATACTTTCACGTTGCCTCTGATAGAGCACTTTGTCATATCGTTCTTTTAACACCGCTGCCTTTTCCGATATTTCCAAATCAGAAAAGGACCTCTGCATCAGATTTGTCTCTATCACATACACATAAGCATCTGTATCGGGCAAATCATATTTGATAATAGCAGGAATCTTTTTAAGTCCTGCTATCTTTGCAGCATTCTGTCTGTTGTGACCGGAAAGCATTTCATATCCATCATCAATTTTACGCACTATCACTGGATTAAGGATTCCGTGGTCTCTGATGCTTTCCACCATATCGTCCAGGCGATCCCCCTCATACAAATGAAACGGATGATTGTGGAATGGTTTGATGGAGTCGATGTCAAGCATCGTTACTCCACCCTTCATGGTCTTTACCGGCATCTGTGACGAAGTATCCTCAGTCAGCAAATCAACTGCATCAAATATTTTTCTTTTCGTAGAATTAGCCTTCATTCTCAATCAACTCCTTTGCTAAATTGTTGTAGGCGACACACGCCTTACTGTCCGGTGCATATTCCACAAGTGGTTCAGAATAATATACAGATTCACCCACCTTTACCGTATTTGGTATCATACTTTCAAAAATCTTTATCTGACCCTCAAATGTTTCTGTCACTTCCTCTGTAATAACCTTGCAAAGGTTCGTTCTGGAATCACACATCGTAAGCAATATACCTGCCACTGATAGTTTCGAATTAATTCTATTCTTAATCTTCTTTACTGTTTTAAGGAAATCCTGTAATCCCATCATCGCCAAAAGCTGAGGATTAACTGTGATAAGAACTTCATCTGCTGCAGACATGGCATTGATGGTCAAGGCACCCAATGATGGAGAAGTGTCGATAAGAATGTAATCGTACGACCCCCGAAGTTTTTCCAATATATCTGAAAGCATCTTTTCCGCTCCCATTTCAAGACGAAGCTTAGCATCTACCGCAGACAAAACCATTGAAGACGAAATAAAATCAACACCATTTCTGGTCTGGATGTATTCGTTTCTTTCTGGAAGCTCTTCCTCTTCAATCTGAGCCATCATCAGATTTCCTATTGTCACAGGCACTGCCGTCACATCTTCCACTCCAAGGCAAGTCGATAAATTAGCCTGACTATCGAAATCCACTGCCAGCACTTTCTTTCCCAATTTACTAAGAGAATATGCCAGATTGAATGTAGTAACTGTCTTGGATATTCCACCTTTCATGGAGCCAATCATTATTATCTTTCCACTCATACGCCGTACCTCACTTCCCTCTCTGCCACAACCTGCTGGTAAATCTTTTTCTTCTCTGCCTCGAATTTCTTATGCAGCTTCTTCATCTCTTCATCAAGGAAAGCCTGCTCCTTAGCTTCAGCCTCTTCTCTCGCATGGTCTAATGTAATAACCAGCTTTCCATCTTCGCATTTCACCAGAATAGGATCTCCAACATTGAATCCCAACTCTTCAAGCCATAACCCCTGAATCCTAAGCATCGGAGCTGACTTGTAGCCATAACCACTAAAACTACTTACTTTCAATTCTCTGTAATCTTTTCTTTTCCTTGTCATAAGTTTGCTCCTTTCGTTCTATGTACTATGTTGTTTGGAATTCCATTATAGGACATAGTCGCATGTCCTGTCAATCAAAATTTGTATAGTCGCATGTCCATTTCAAAAATACATGGTCAGATGTCCATTTTTGTGTTATACTGTGTTTGGAAAATTGCGCCCGAATGGGCAGATTGTGAGATAGGTAAAATGAATGAAGAGAAAAAGACTGGAAGGAAATTAACGCAGGCTCGTAAAGAAGCCAATGCCAGATATAATAGCAAATTCGTAGAAGTGAAAGTTCGTATGACACCGGAACGCAGATCTGTTGTCCAAGACCATGCAGCCTCTATGGAAGAAAGTGCTACCGCTTTTATCAACCGTGCAATTGATGAGACTATGGCCCGTGACCATGAGAAAAAATCCAACTCTTAAAGCAAAAAATCCGGCAGTAACTGACTGTGTAAAACAGCCCTTTACTGCCGAACCCATTTTTCATATTTTTCCATACATATTTCTTTCTACACATGAATTTTCATTGCAACAAGACTCTCAAATTCTGTCATAGTAATTAGTCAAAAAAATCATTTCTCCAAACCGTGTAAAACCTGTGTAAAAGCACTTTCCTTACACCTACAATCCCTTGAAAACAAGCACTTTTTAGAGAGTTACCAGTATATTGCCGTGGCAAATCATGAGCACTTTTATCATACATTATACCTCATTATAAGTCTTTATATCTCTATATTTTTGTGCTAATTGCACAAATTTCAACCTCATTTCCGACACAAATCTACGTCTCTCTACATAGGTTTTTGGCCATTTGGCGTAGTAAATGTGGTACCTAAAAGCCGGGAAATCCGGCTTTCTTATCCAAGGCATCTCATCTTTTCCTTCGGCATTTCACCGCCAAAGGATACAATTTTCGCCATGGATTCTTCCGCTTTTTCATAACTGTTGTGTGTATAAACATTCAGCGTTACGCTTACATCTGAATGTCCCATTAAGTATTGCAGACTTTTCAAATCCATTCCTGCATTTGCCATATTGGTGCAGAAGGTGTGGCGGAAAACATGAGGTGTGATTCTTGGCAAAGGAATGATATTTTCCTCGTTGTACTTCTCCCACAGCCGCTTGACCACTTTCTGAATGTGCATGGCTACCTTCGGATTTCCGTCTTTATCCAAAAGAATAAATCCGGCATAGCCATCAATCATAATCTCTTTCTTCTGCTTCTTTCGATTGGACAGTATATTGTAGAAACTCTGATAGACCTCATCGCTCATTGGAATATAACGGCATCCACTCTCGGTCTTGGTTTTCTCAATATAACGCTTACCATCACGAGTTCGCACCAACTGGTGGTCCACTCGAATTCTGCGACGTTCAAAATCCAAATCTGACATCGTCAGCCCACAAAGCTCGCTGATACGCATGCCTGTTCCCAGAAGAATAATAATCTCATCCAGGTACCTGCTGTAATGCTTATCCTGAGCAATATAATTCAGATAATCTTTCTGCTGCTTTTCTGTCAAGGCAACCCTTTTCTGAGTATTATTCGGAATGATATCCAAACGAAAATCAAAAGGATTTCTGCGAACGATGTCTTCGGTATATGCCATCTGAAATGCCGGTTTTACAACCCCACGAATACTTGCAATGGTACTGTAGGAATAGCCCTGGTCAAACAAATCAATGATCCACAGCTTGGCATCGGACATCTTGATATCACGGGTTTTTCTCTGACCGAATATTTGCTTCTTCAGAACGCTTAACACAAATCGGTAACCTGTCTGCGTATTATAGCGCACACCTCGTTTTATAGTTGTGTAGCGTTCCACTAATTCAAGGACTGTAATCTCGCCTCCGGCATAATCAATGCCTTCGTGTGTCATCACTTTGATTTCATCCTCTTTTTTGCGAAGCTCCATCAGATCAGCAGAATAAATCGAACGTCTCTTTTTATTGGCATCTGTATAACGGTATTCATAAAGTCCGTCTTTTCTCTGGCTCTCTCCGGTTCGTAAAACACGACCTTTGTTATCTTTGCGTTTTGTTGACATGTATGGTCTCCTTTCTTAAAACGAAAAGGGCCCTGATATGACGTACTGCGACAAATGCTGTTTTCGCCGCATCCTCATTTTATCATATCAAAGCCCTTTTTGCTATGGTAAGTTCATATATCAGACAGCGTTAAATGGAGTAACACTGCTCGGTGTATTTATCCAGCTGCCTTCTCCTAATTAGTCGTTTTGTTCCCACCCAAAGCACAAACTCACATCTGTCATTATTAGTGATTTCTCTTAATTTATTGATACCGATACCGGAATAAGCCGCAGCTTCTTCCAGTGTCAAATTGCTCTTTTCCCAGATAGGCACTTCTTTCATATTGTAAAATCCTCCTTATTTTATACTGAACCGGCAAAGCGGCAAACTTTAGAACTTATAGATTCTCTGCCGTTTCACTTTTCTGCCCTTTCAGCCATATCCACCAGTCTTTTCCTCTGCGTTCACTTCCAAGTTCGTTCTTTATCTGATTTCTTGCAAGCCTGACTGTTCGTTCCGATATGCCACGTTCAATCGCTTCTTTATTGATTTCTGCAATGGAAATCTCTTTGCCGCCCGCAAGCATTTCATAAATCAATTTCACTGCCTGCTCCTGTTTTAGTTCCGTCTTGCTTCCTTCACCGCCGGAAAGCAAATCCTCTGCAGTGATGTCATAAGCTCCAATCCAACGAAATTCTTTCTGGTCTCCCAGAGAGAAAGCTAAAGACTGTCCTGGAGGTGCAAGAGAACTCTTTTCGTGACAATCACTCTTGTGGTTGGGTCATCCTTTACCCTGCCTACAAATAAAAGGCTTCGCACAACTGCGGTAATATCAATGGAACCAAGTCCACGATAAGTACTTTGTGCTCCAGACGCTTTATTCAGATGTCCAATCATCACTACGGCACAGCCGGTAGCCTGGGCAATGTCAGCCAATTTACGAAAAATCGGTCGAACCTCATTTGCCCTGTTCATATCCACGTTGGCACCGAGAAATGCCTGCAACGGGTCAATAATCATCAGCTTTGCATTGTTTTCTCTGATGGCCTTTTCAATACGGTCATCTGCTAATGTCAGCGGATTTTCTGCATCATCTATGACCAACACTCTATCTAAATTGGCTTCTGCAGATAACAACCTTGGCTTGACGGTATCTCCCAAACCGTCCTCTGCTGTCTGAAAAATCATATTGAATGGCTCAAAAGGTTCCATCTCCGGCAAAAACTTCTGATTGGTGCAGGCCGCCGCCAGCTGCATGGCAAAGAATGTTTTGCCTTCTCCGGGATTGCCCTGAATAATGGTTAATTTACCAAATGGAATATAGGGATACCAGAGCCAGTCTACTTCCGTCTGTTCCACATCGCTCATGCGGATCATAGGAACTGTTTTCGGAGAATCTTGTGGTTTTCTCACACCAATGGTTATATATTCATCAGTCTTCAATCCGTTTCTCTCATTTATCAATTCTTCATTCCAATCCTTTGCCTGAGGGAGCAATCGATACACGGACAGGTTCTTCGGAAGTAATTCTGCCAATTTTTCTGCGGCATTGTTTCCGGCTTCATCGTTGTCTGTGGCGATAAATACACTTTCAATATCCTCTCGTTCAGAAAGAAAACGTTCCAATGCTTTTGGCGAAACACCGCCCAGCGAAAGATAACTGTGCTCTTTCCATCCAGCCGGATATAAGGCAATGTGGGACAGTAAATCTATCGCTGCTTCAAACACATACAATTCGGTTCCTTTTCCTCTGTAACAAAATCCATAGGATTTATCAGAACCAGTCACATCCCTTCGAGAGTTATCTGCGATTCCTCTGCAATGTGCATATCGTGGAATGCCGTTTTCATCTCTCCCCACAAACACAACATTCTGATGTTTGGCATCTTCGTAAATCAGATTGTTTTCGATAAATTCTTCCACCAACCACAAGGGAAGGTTTCTTTCTTTTGTCAGATACTTTTTCACTCTGTCCTGATTCATGGAAAACGGAGGCAAACGAAATTCTTCTTTTACCGTTTCTTGTGTTACTGGTTTCATAGGCTTTTCCCCAAGCAACATTTCCACCGCTTCCGGAAATGTTTTGTCATAAAACTCCATCACAAAATCCAATGGGAAGCCGCCTTTATTCTGACTGTGACGGAACCAGCGATTGCCGTTGATGGTAAGACTATCGTGTTTCTTCCAACGATACTCTCTCCCGCTTTTGATAAGTTTCTCCCCCTGCGAGCGAAGAAACTGCTCCAAATTTACCTGATTTGCTCTGTCGATCTGTTCTTGTGTGTAACTCATTATCGTTCCTCCTGTACTTTTCTCTTCTCCGTATTGTTTTTCTGTGTCTGCAATAACTCCGGATGCAATTCCCGCATCACTTTATCTACGTCACCTTTAATCTGATACAGCATCTTCAAATCCTGATTCATAGGTTTATAGGCTTCATATTCTTCCGAATACTGCGCCTCCAACTGCTGGAGTTCTTTTTCCCATGCTTTCAGCGGAAAAGGTTCTTTTTCGAATCCAGCTTCTTTCAGTTTGCGCTTCACCATATAATATCTACGAAGTTCTGTTTCGTGCTCTTCCTGATACTTCACTTTGGCTTTTTTGAATCTGTACTGTTCCTTTTTCAACTCCTCTGCGATCGGTTTTAATTCCTTATAAACCTTTGCCTGTTCTATCAGCTGCTGCAGCTCTTTTATCTTCTCTTTTTTCTCATTCATGGAAGAAACTGAGCTGCCGATTTGGTCGTTCAGAGAAAGAATATAGTTTTCAAATTCTGACAACGTGCTTATATTTCGCCTCAGTAAATAATTGCATTCCTCATTAAAGCGTTTCATGTTGCTGATCTTTGCTCGTTTTTTCCCACGCTGATAAGTAGATGCCACTTGATTTCGCATGTCCTGACAATCCCGGAGCAGATCTACCAAGTACACTTCCTCCGGTTCTTTCAGAATTTCTTTCGCTTCCTTTATCCATTCTTTCAAAGCTGCAATGGTTGACTGCAGGCTCCGGTACATCTGATTGAATTTCTTAATCCAACGATTTAAGTCTCCCTTTTCTGTACGGATACCTCGCTTTTCCATTTTGCGAACCTGAGGGCCTTCGTGAACCGTCGGCAGTAAATCCAATCCCTGATCTACATAAGAGCGATGATCAATTCTGCAATCCAGTCCTTTTTCTTCAAATTTGCTGTTGATAAACTTCGCCCATTCTTTACGCCATTTCTGCAAGGTTTCCGGTCTGCCCCAATCGGTTGTAGGCACCGCAACAAAATCCCATTGGCCATTTTCTTTTTTAATGCGCTGACCGTTTTCATCCAAATTGTAAACTCGATGCTGCTTTGCTCCCCAGGTTCCATCCTCGTTCAGAGGACGAATGGGAACCAGCACATGAAAATGGGGATTGGGTATGTCGTTCTCATCTTTTCCCGGCAGATGAAATGCAAAATCTACAATCATGCCCGCAGAAAGAAACTGCTCTCTAACAAACTGCCTTGCGAATTCAATATTTTCTTCCAAAGTAAATTCATTCTGCATGGCAATATCAAAACTATAAGCAAGTTGTGCATCCCCACGCTTTTCAAACTGCTCCAAGTCATTCCATAAGGTTGACCTGTCAGAAAAATGCTCCGGCACATTGGGCGGCAGCATAATTTCCGTAAAAACTACACCGCCCTTCTTTGTGTAATCATGCGTTTCACCGTCCCAGAGATTATGCAATTTCTCTCCGGCACGATATGCGGCACTTGCCACCGCACTGCGCCCTTCGCTTCGTTTTACCTGGTCTACATGAAAGTGATATAACGCCATTAAACATCGCCTCCTTCATCGTGTTTTCGTTTTGCTTCTGCCACTAACTCCTGTACTGCGGACAGAGAAAAAATCTGTTCCATCAGAAGGAAAAATTCTACCTTCGTTAAGGCATCTGCATCTTTGGAAATGCTTTGGATGGCTCCGCCCATATTGCAGAGATGATGGGTACGCTGACGATCCTCTTTCTTCATTAGGAATTTCCTTTGATTCTCCAATGCCTGCACTTTGTGTTCTGTCTGTGACAGCTTCATCTGCGCATTTTCCAAATCCTTTTCCAGTTTTTCTTTTTCGTTTTTCATTTTCTTCAAGTCTCCTTTTTCGTAAGTTTTTAATATCCTTGCAGCGAGGCAAGGTATGTAAGAGATAGGCTTACAGCCGCAAGAGATTACTCTTGACCGGAATGCTATTCCGCAATATGTGAATGTGTTCAAGCACAGGAACATTACCTTCGGAGAACGCACATACCGGCATTTATAGACCGGTATAGAAATGCACCCTTAGTTCCTAAGGGAATTTAGCTTGTTTCTAATTTTGATAAAATTGTAATTTATTCTGCTGCGCAGTTTTATTGCCTGGTTGGTAGAGTTTCGGGCAAAAAGAAAAGCACCCAACCATTAAGTTGAATGCTTACGCTTAATTCATATTCAGTTTTAATTGCGTTATAATGCACGCAAAATCAATCGCAAATTTTTACGATTGCTCAAATTTCAATCATAAAAATGGGTGCACTTATCCCCTTACAATTCGCCCAAGGTCGTCTATACGGCGTACAATATTCTTATAGACGTTCAGTGATGTCCTTGTGTATGGTACTAAATCCGGTAGGGTCATTGACACACACATGCGTGACAGCACCCACGATTTTCCCGTCCTGCAAAATGGAACTGCCGCACATGCCTTACACTATCCTCAGAATTGCTATTTAACAAAAATCTTTCCATTAACTATCATCACATACAATTCTGCACTTCATATATTAAAATTTGATTTTCGTTCTCTTTCTTCATTTCTGAGATCAGAGCATCATCAAAGACAACCGTACTGGAAGAAACATTTATTTGCAAATAACTATTATATTTTTTTATCAATAATACCGCTGAACTTAAAGACAGACCATTTTTAATTAAACAAATTGCACGTTCATCATCAGTTCCGTATTTAATCCGAGCATAAAAGTTATCTTCAATTAACTCAAGATCATAGAGAACTTCAACATATTTGATCAAAGTATTATCAATAAAATCTTGTTCTTCTTTTATACGAACGATTGCCAAATTTATCAGTTGCGTTCTGTCTTTCCCAAAAATCTTAGTATATCGTGCAACATTACTTCCAGAACGCTTAACATCGCCCCACTTTCCAACATATACAATTACATTCTTGTCCTTTTTATATAGCTGCTGCCAATATCCCACAAACAAGTTTATCATTTCAGCATAAGATTTATTTTCCACTCGCCATTCAAACATCATGGAATAAAAATTACGAGCCTCTTGATTTTCGAGACGTTTTAGACTTTCTGCGCCATTATCAGGAAGGTACTGAATAAATAGTTCATAGATTGTTTCCAACAATGTGTTTGAATCGCTGATTTTTAAATTCTCACTTTGATAACCATTGACTTGTTGCTGAATAGCAGCTTCATGTGCAAAAATATCAAGCTCAGTTATACCATTCATGATACAAGCTTTTCCAGAAACAGTACTCGTATACCTTTCTTGATAATCTTCAACTACTCCATTTTCATAGTTCTCTATGAACTCTGATGCATGGCGTAACTCTTCTTCATTCATGGTTGTAATCTTTGCTTCACTAAGTAAAACATTATCAACTGCATCTTTATAGTTTTGTTCCACTTTTGCCACATTGCGCAGAAAGCTTTCACAGTTAGCATTTTGTGCGAAGTACTTCCCAAACACAAGATATATCTGTGGCTCCAAGCGTTGCAAGTTTCCTGTTTCGTCATTGAAAATTTCACTAAACCTACATACACGTCCCACAAGATTCTTGAACGAATCGTGACTCAGGTTGGATCGTCCTCGTTTATTATCCAGAATGAACATTCTTTCGGCGGGGAGATTCACACCAGACAGTAGAGTAGAGCTGGTGATGACATATTTAACAGAGTCATCTTTTTTATAGAGATCTTCTATATAGATTCTTATTGCATCAGGTACACTGCCATGATGATATATAATTCCTTTGCGCAAACAGGCCAGCAAATTGTATTGTGGCTGTAAATAATTCGAAATATTATCACACGCAGTTTGGATCATTTCCGAATCCATTTCTGGCAGCACATCAGACAATGCCAGCGCAAATTTTTCAATGTCTGTCGGTTTGTTAAGGTAGATTATATTTTTGCCAGCACTATATGCTTTGACAACATCCTCTTCAAAGCCAAGATTTCTATTCTCTGATAACGGAAGATACCTGTTGAGAAATTGATCATATAGCTTCAGCCCAGTATGATTTCTTAAGTCATACAAGTAATATTTTTCTGTTTTTATGTACTCAGTAACCTTAAAACCCTCAATATCATAGGTTGTATATCTTGCTTTTAGATTTTTACTGTCAGTAAGAAATGGTGTTAAAAATTTAAAAGCCACATCTGGATTTCTTTTCTGTGCAATGATAATAACATTAGCCAAAGTTCGACTTCTACTGTTTTCCTCCAAGATTTCATGAGCTTCATCTACAATAATACAATCAAAAGAAAGCGAAGGATCTTTCTTAAATATTCTTAATAGTCTTTCCTGTGTTAATACCGCAAGACAAGAAGTATCGTTAGGGTTATACATTTCTGGATGAACCACAACTTTGGAAAATATACCTTTACTGATCTGCTGTATTCTTTTCTTTGTTTGTACGAGAAGCGCCTTGGTGGATGTTAAAACACAAATTTTTCTTCCTGCATATTCTTTTACTGCCGATAGGATGAGCTCCGATTTTCCGTATGAAGTCGGTGCAATGACTGAAACCGTGTCTTCTTTTTTACTTTCAAAAAAATGAACCAAAGAATTTTGCTGTTCGCTTCGACATATTTCACCGGATACATATTGCTCCACAAATGCGTCATTCCATTCGGTGAAAAAATTCCTCTTTGAATCATCAATGTAATGTTTCTCAATAAATTTGCTAACAGGATAGAGTCCTTTATTGACAGCTATTTCATAAAGAGGAATATAATCTCTTCTCTGATTACAATATTCAACCACAATGCGATAACCTAATCCCTGTACATTGGTGTCATCTGCATTTGTGAAACAGATAGCGATTGCCAATAAAATTTCATACTGTCTTTTGCTTAATTTTTCACCGATGATAAAGCGGTCATACAGTGATGCAAAATCAGTATTTCTAATTTTTGCAAGAGTTAAATCATACTTCATCTTTTGCCTCACTTTCTAAAAAATTATAAACAGCATCGAAAGTCTCTTTTTGAATTGCCATTATAAACACTTTTTTGAAAAGTCCTTCTTTGACAATCTTTATATGCTTTTTCCCAACCTTTGTTGCTTCCATATGTTCAGACATAGGATGAAAAAGGGTAGCTGATAGAACGACATTAAATGAATCACTCGAATTATTTTCATCAACTGCATCATCCGCACATTGACCCAAGAGTTTCATTACCGCATCTTTTTGATGGTTACTATCGCTCATAGAAACTTTTGCAGCATTCAATGCATTTAGCCAAAGACTGGTATTAGAATCATTCAAACGTGTTTTAAGATCATTTTTTGCAGTATTTATTAGCCCGACAACAGCAGACGATGCATTTTTCTGACCTTTTTGAATATTACCGGATTTAACTTCTGCAATCCACAATTCATTAGTCGCAGTTTCAAACAGAGCAACATCGTATCCCTTTTTAAAACTTCGTTCTTCCATGTTAAAAAATGGAGAAGCAGTTAAAAATCTGCCTTCAAGTTCCAGAATAACATGTACAAGCAGTTCGCCAATCATACCTTTTTTACGATCTTCTAAAGCATCTTTATTAGTTTTATATCTCTTTACAAATTCTTTCACCGTTTCCCTGTAGGAATATATTTTGAGCGAGGATTGAGCCTGATCTGCTCCGTGACAAACAGCTACCAATCTATTTCGAATTTCTTGCTTTAGCTCGTCCGAAAGCTCCTCGATGAAATAGATAATATAATCAGAGCAATCTTCTTTCGTAATTCCCGATATCAATTCCATGTTGGACCTCCCTTATTATTTAAACTTTAATTTTAACACACCTAATACGCCTTCAAAATCATATAAGAAACCTTCTTACGCAACCTCTTTGTATCGTGTATAAACATACTCATATATCTTCTGGCGATATCCAGATATACTTACCTCGTCATAACATTCCGGCAGTTCTGCCCAGAGTGTATCACGAATCAGGTTATCGACGGCTGCTTTCGTTTCCTGCTTATCCGTCCAATGGTCAAGTTCAGATATCTTGTCCTTAATTTTATGAAGTAAATCTGCCGCAACTTCTTTCAGTTTTTTGATATCATTTTTGCTTAAATCATCACGGAACAACATATCATAGAAAGAAAGTTCTTCATCACTGGAGAATCCTTCTCTCACATAACGCTGCTCTTCCTGATTCATTTGATTTGCCAAATCCATCAAATCCATAAATGTCTTTTCGATAGTTGCCCGATCCTGTTCGCTATTATAATCATCAATAATCTGCTGATAACGCTCATAATAGTTGATTCGGTCAGGATTACAGAACATCATTCTGTCCAGTTTCTGCTGAATAACTTCTTCCAAATCTTTCAGAACCAGATTCTTTTTCTTTACCTTGGCAAATTCTCTGCGCAGTAAATCAAAGTCTATTGCACTGATATCAAAACGGCGTGGCTCTTCTCGTACCATTGACGGCATATGCTGAATTTCAACATAAGAGCTGATAATCGCATTAATTTCGACCATCAAGTCCGTAGTATTGATATGCTTACGCTTTTTCTGTAGCTCTGCATAGATGGCAGCTATTGCCTCATATTCTTTTCTGGTGTGACCGGTAATATCATCTCGATCAGTATATTTCATCAGGCGGTTCAGTTCAGATGCATATGTTGTAAAAGTTTTCTTGTCTTCAATCGTTCCACATACCGCATTTGCTGCTTCCTGCAGATAGGAAAGCTTCTGAAAATCATATGCGTCAATTAGCATTTGCAAGTCGAAGTCATTATCTGCCAAAAAAGATTTTGCTTTTTCGATTGTTTCAATAATACGAGCAATCAGTTTCTCTTTATCTACAGTTGGATCTGTTCCACCGTTACCACCAACATTTGCTGTGTAATCAGCAAGTGCCTTTCTGAGTGCCTTTACAATGCCAATATAATCAACAATCAAGCCGTTGCTCTTTCCTTCTGATACACGGTTCGCACGAGCAATTGTCTGCATAAGAGTATGTGCTTTCAATGGCTTGTCCAAATACAGACAGGACAGACATTTTACATCAAAGCCGGTAAGCCACATCGCACATACAAATACAACTCGCAGCGGATTCTTAGAATTCTTAAACTCCTTGTCCAGTTCTCGTTTTTCCATTTTTGTGCGGTGATACTTAATATCCAGATTCCACTTTTTGAAAGTTTGGATTTCATTCTGCTCCTGACTGATTACCACAGCCATCTCTGTTTCCTGCATCCACTTCAGCTTACGCTCCAGCTCCTGTGCTTCCTGCTGAGTAGCTGTTTTTATTTTAGCCTTTAACTGTTTGATTTCTTCTTTCCAGTATTCCTGCACATAGTTGTACATACGAACACAAGTAACTTTATTCAGACAAACAAACATGGCTTTTCCGCTTGTCCACAGGTCTGAATAATGATTTACAAAATCTCTTGCAATAGATTTTAACCTTGGTTCAGCTGTCATAAGATGAATTTCTTTTGCAAATTCTGCTTCCAATTTATCCTGCTGATCAACGTCAAGATCTGCATTTTCAATCGCATCCAAAATCTGCTCTGTAATTTCCGGATTATGTAAGTCAAGAATTTTCTCGCCACGATTTTCGTAATAAAGAGGGACCGTTGCACCATCCTCTACCGCTCTTTTGAAATCATAAACCGATACATAACCACCGAAAGTACGGGCTGTAATATTGTCGCTGGACAGCAAAGGCGTGCCGGTAAATCCCATACGAGCTGCCGTTGGCAACAGTTTCATCATATTGTCAGCAAAAATACCATACTGGCTGCGATGCGCTTCGTCAGACATAATGATTATATCGTGGTCCGGATATATCGGTTCTGCGTTTGGCTTATTGAATTTCTGAATCAGCGTGAATATAAAACTTGGATTACCTTTTAACTTCTGCACCAAGTCCTCACCGCTGGTAGCTATAAACTGTGCGGACTTATTCTTTCCAAGAAGGCCACAATTTTCAAATGTATCACTAATCTGTGAGTTCAACTCTTCACGGTCTGTCAGGATTACAAAGGTCGGGGAACCTTCAAATTTTCTGCGTATTTTTTGCGCTAAAAACACCATAGAATAACTCTTACCAGAACCCTGCGTATGCTAAAATACACCCAATTTACCATCATTCAATTTTCTGGCAGCATAAGCTTTCATGGCTTCGTTTACACCAAGATACTGATGATTACGGGCAAGAATCTTTGCTGTACATCCGCCGGAATGATCAAACAGAATAAAATTTTCGAACAAATCAAGGAAATTTTCTTTCTTACAAATACCACGAAGCATAGTTTCAAGCGCAACACTCCCCTGATCTTCTTCTGCAAGACGTTTCCACTCATGGAAGAACTCATACTTGCTTCCTAAAATTCCCACTTTAGCCTCTGTTCCGTTAGAAAGCATAAGGAAGGCATTGTAATAAAACAGATGTGGAATGGTATCCTGATAATCAGTATAGTTATCATCATAAGCATTCTGCACATCCACAGTATTCTTTTTCAGCTCCACAAACAGCAATGGAATACCGTTTACAAAACCAACGATATCTGTTCTTCTGCGGTACAAATCGCCATGAATTTTCATTTCTTTGACAGCAAGAAAATAGTTATTTTCCGGATTCTGAAAATCAATGACCGCTGCTTTCTTTGTTTCCGTTTGTCCATTGGGCTTTTTTACAGTAACCGGAATTCCATCACGAATCAGAAAGTATTTCTCCTCATTTATCTGCAAGAGGGATGATGTTGAAAATCTGTTTTTCAAAACCTTCTGAGCCTCGGAAATCTGATTGTCGTTAATCCACGGATTCAGCTTTTTCAATGCTTCACGAAAATAGCGAAGCAACAATATCTCGTGATAACTTTCTCTGCCGAAAGTGCCGTTTTTTCCTAAAACTTCTGTATTATAAGCAAACCGGACATCCCAGCCCAATTCATCACGGAGCAGATTACCGGCACTTTCTTGTACTAATATATTTTCAGAATAATCGTAGCTCATTTGTCAGCACCTTCTTTACATTCCAAGCTTCATCTGCAATAGCAAACTCATAATTGCAATAGCAACATCAGCTCCTTTATCTATAGCAAATGATAATATAGGTTTGACCTTTTCCCATTTTTTCTTTTTTGAAATCGATTCCTTGTATATATTCTCCAAGTCATCAATCTTTGACTTTATTTCTTCTGTATCTGCATCTGTTAATCCAGGCATGTCCTCTATCTGCTGTTTTGCCTGCTCAAAGGAAAGCATAATATTTATTTCATTAATGTTTGATACATTTACACTGAAATTATTTTGTGGAACTGCTTCAACCGCTTTTGTTGGAAAGTAGCACAAATATCCTTGAAGTTTTGCCTTCATAAGATAGAGATTATGTACAAGCGATTCTTTTCCGATAAGTTCGTAATTAAAACCATATTTTTCTATATAGCCATAAGCACTTTGCCCAATATTAGATATAACTGCACTGTATTTACCATCTATCATCATATGAATATGCTTCATTTGTGCTTCATCATCTGAAGAAATTGCTTCATCGATAGCAGTAATATCCTCATTAATTGTGTTTTCCAAAGCTTCTTGTTTCTTTTGTTTTGCAGTTTTTATGTTTGCTAAGTCACTATAATCAGCACCTTTTGCCATAATCACACCTCCAATTCTCCGCTCATAAGTTTTGACAATAAACGATCACGAGCTTCCGCCAGTAGAATATTCTGATTTAGCAGCAATTGTCTCTTTTGGAATAAATATTCAAAAGGAACATATAATTCATCCGGCCCTGTTAGCAATTCTATCGTATCAATATGTTTTTTCCCTAAATGAGCAACTGTAGCACCAACTACTGTTTTTTCAAAGAATTTAATTGGTTCATATATAGCTTGTAACAGCCATCCTCGCATTATCTCTTTCTTAGGCTCAAATTTGCAGGTCCGCTGTACCAAATATGCCGTATTTCCACTCCATGAATTGATATGAAATTCTCCATCCATTCCCACAACAATATCACCATTTGAAACAGTATATTGTTCATCTGCCTCTTGCGTAGTATAGTCATTGGTTATTCCGTTAGGAATATTTCTTATCCTAACTATCGGTGTACCTTTTCCTTGAGTATTAAACAACGAACCATCAAAAGCAAAACCATACTGGATATTTGCAATATCAATCAGCTTTTCTTTCTTCCACCCCTCTGGCACTCCATCTACAATAAGTGTGTCTTCATATCCAGGAAAACGTAAATCAACAAACCATTCTTTATACAAACGCTGTGCCGCTTCTTCAAGAAGCTTGATTTGTTTTTTGTTGTTCTCAATTAAATCATCGTATACTGACAGAATAGCTACTATCCTGTCTTGTACTTCAATAGGTGGTGCCGGAAACTTAATGGTTGAAAGTTTTTTCCAAGAAAGATTATCTTGAGCTGTTCCTTGTGATATCTTTTGACAATCTCTTTGTAAAATATCAAATGCATATTTCACAAACTTAACATTTGATACACCATCATAAGGTATAAAGCCCATAATACTATCTGGAAAACAGGCATCAATGCCCAAAATAGCTGTATCTGCAATATTGGCAGCTATTGTAATACATAACGTACCAGCTTTCCATAGCTTACTCTGTTCGAGTCCTCGTTCATTATACGTATCTGTATACTCTGTCAAATAAAATTCTGCCGCTTTCACGTCTGCAGTCTGCACAAACGGATATTTACCACCGAACAATGTTTTATCGTTTCGAGGACGATGCTTTGATCTACCTCTTGAAATGGTTCCAAGCTTGTCCAAGGTTACATATTCCCAACTCATAACCCCATCTCCTTCATATTCTGTGAGATGATATCCATTAAATCATTGGATTCTGCCTGCAGAGATAAAAGTTCACGATGAATTTCTGCCATACGTTCTTCAAAATTTACACCGTCATCTTCCACCGGTGCCACACCTACATACGCACCCAGCGTCAGTGACCAGCCTTTTTCTTCAATTTCTGCAATGGTTGCAGCTTTGCACAGACCAAGTACATCAGCATAAACACCTTCACCGAACTTTTCATAGAGCCATACCGCCTCTTTTGCAACAGTAATTTCTTCATTCTTTGCTGCTATCAATTCGTCATAAGATGCCTGCACCCGTTTCTTATCATTTCTTCCGGCGGCTTCCACTTCGGTTTTTGCCCGCTTCTGTAAATCTTTCAGTTCTTCTTTCAAAAGGTGAAGCGACTCCTCAAACGATACCGCCTCTCCAAGCACATTTTTATATTCTGCAATCAACTGCTGATATTTTTCAATCTCACCACGATACAACCATACAATGGCATTCAGATTTTTCAACTGCCATTCGGACCATTCATTCAATGTGCGGTCAACCACTGTATAATAGTTTCTGGCATCAATAAACAGCACTTTGTCCTTGATTTCTTCTGATTTTCCTTTGTCGAAGAACCACAAAGAGCAAGGCAGGGACTTGGTGTAGAAGAAGTTATTTCCCACACTTACCATTGCGTCCACATGGCCTGTTTTTACCAGCTTTTCACGGATATCCTTGTCTTTTCCCTGGCTATCCGTAGCAGAAGATGCCATAACAAAGCCTGCACAACCATGTTCATTAAGGTATGAGTAAAAATAGGAAATCCACAGATAGTTACCATTACCGATTTCTTTGTTTTTATTAACCGCAGGCATACCAAACGGAAGACGGCCTGCACTTTCAGCCGATTCTGCTTTTACTTTATCTACATTAAACGGTGGATTTGCCATTACATAATCGCAGCAACCGTTCAGATTGTGTGCATCATGATAAAAGCTGTTTGCCTCATCACCGGATTTGATTACACCGGTAAGGCCGTGTACAGCCATATTCATCAAACAAAGCTGAGCATTGTATTCCACCTTTTCCTGTCCATAGAATGTCATAGCATTATTTGCATTCATACCGGAATGATTTACAAAATCTCCGGACTGGATAAACATACCGCCTGAACCGCAAGCAGGATCCAGCAAAATACCACTCTTTGGCTCGATAACATTTACAATCATTTTTACCAATGACTTTGGAGTAAAGAACACGCCGTCATCAGAAGCAATATTTTTTGCAAACTTATTCAGGAAATATTCATAAATACGGCCGATAATATCGCCGCCCACTTCATCCAATGCACTGTTGTTGAATATACGAAGAAGCTCTGACAGTATTTCATCAGAGAAATCTGTATAACTTTTCGGAAGGACACCGGTGAGCTGCTCACTTTGTTCTTCAATCAACTGCATTGCATTATTAACTACTTCACCCAGACTGTTCATTGTGTGGCCATCTTTGTTCAGAATACCTGCAGATGCAATATCATCTGGAAGATTCAGCAAATAATCATACTGTGCCTCTTTTGGAAGATAAAGCGCACTTTTAGCTGCAAAATCGCTTGCTTCCACAGGCATTACACGTCCGCCACGAGAAGGACGGTTTTTCAAAATCTCTGCCTCTACCATTTTATATCTGCTATATGCATAACGCAGAAAAATCAAACCAAGCACCGGCATACAGTACTGGTTAGATGTCAGCTTTGAACCTGCACGCAGCAAGTCTGCCGATTCCCATAATTCTGCTTCTAATTTACGAATGTTTATCATTTTATTTTCCTCTTAAATTTTTATAGTATTTTAAACTATCATATTAGCTTATGTAAGCATCAAAAGCCCATCCGTGCTCTAATGTCGTTCAACCATTCCCCTTTATACTTAAAGAATCTTGGGCCTGCAACGGAATATTTCTTTCCCGATAACAGTTTAGCCAAAGCTGTTAAAGACATTTCTTTCCCTTGATATTCTACTTTTCGATCGCCTACTACAGTGCATTTCAAACTTGGATCAGCATAATATTCCAATTCTGCACCAATCGGTATCTGACATTTAGAAAAAGAAAAATTCTCAGCTTTTTCATGACTTTCTGTATCAATTTCCTGTGCCAGTTCTTCTTCTTTTTCTTCTGTTTCATTTGGTGCAATAAGTTTGAGCTTGTCCTTGCAGTCATGTATTTCAGCCATTGCCTCCAGTATTGCAAATGCTTCTTCTGGTTTCATTGCATAGAACTCACGCACTCTCTTTTGTCCATTGAAATCGTCTATTGAACGCAAATCTGGATTGAGTTTATCTATGATTGAATGCAATTTCAAATCGGATAGACGAGAATTCACTTCGTATGTCGCATATACTCGAAATGCAAATGGGATACACTCGCTCCTATTAAGTTGCTTTAATCTTTTATCAATATCATCTGCATATCCGATTTTTACATAATCCGGAAATGAAGGGTTTGTCAAAATATATATTACGCCTTTATTTTCCATGTTCCGTTCTCCTATGATATTCTTCCAATTTTCTCTCAAGCTCATCAAAATCTATTTCGTCTTTTATATTTTGTAAGGATAATTCCAACAAATAATTGGATACTCTAAGATTATCTACTCCCTGTAATCTAATCCCTGCTAACCAGTTCTGATCACGTTCCACCTGTTCCGGTGTCCCGGTTTTCATTATTTGGTCAACTTCTTCTCTCCAAATTTTGTAATTCAGATTGTTATCCTTCAATTTCTCAATGCGTCTTTGTCACTTTTCAAGCCTTCCTACTCAACTTATAATTTTGGACTGTTGTATTTTTGCAACAACTGAACTCTTTCTACTTATCATACTCAATCCTAAAATAATCCAGATATGACTTATATTTATCCTGTGCCGTCAGACAAGTATCTGTCAAATACCCTTTTTCATTGTTCCACTCTTTTAATCCACGATAATAAAACAGTTTCAAATTATCATCAATAATGAATGGCACAATATTATATTTCAGGCATTCCTTAAACATAATCAATCTGCCCACACGACCGTTGCCGTCCTGGAATGGATGTATCTTTTCAAACTTCACATGAAAGTCAAGAATATCTTCAAAAGTCTTTTGTTCTTTTGCATTGTACGCTGCCAGCAGGCTTTTCATTTTATCTGTAACATCTTCCGGCATTGCTGTCGGCATACCACCAACTTCATTCGGTCTTTTCTTGTAATCACCTACCGCAAACCAATCCAATCGTGAATCACTGGTTCCGGATTTCAAAATCAGATGCAGTTCTTTGATAAATTTCTCAGACAGTGTAGATTTTGCATTATCAATAATCATATCAATGCAGCGAAAATGGTTGGCTGTTTCAATCACGTCATCCACATTCAATGTTTCATTTTCCACGCCGATGGTATTTGTCTCAAAAATATATCTTGTCTGGTCGTGAGTCAGCCGGCTGCCTTCCATATGATTGGAATTATAGGTTAAATCAATCTGTGTCTTATGATAAATTCCACCGGAATATTTACTTTTCTTTTCTTCCTGAAGAATGAAAAGCAAAGTTTTCGGCTTATTCTCCTTCTGGTTTGCTCGCAATGGCTTGGTTGCATCTTCCGGTACATTCCAGGTCTTTCCGGTAAGAAACGCCCCTGGAACACGTCCATGAGCACAATAATTACGAACACTTCTCTCCGATATATCCCATTTTTTTGCTGTCTCTGCAACAGAAAGGTATCGCATCTAATATCCTCCGCCTATCTCAATCTCATATCCTACAACTCGTTTACAGTTCCTCGGTTTTATATACATAGTAGCCTTCGTAGTAATAGCTGTGATCAATGCCCTTCATATAGATTTCTCTATCATTTACATTGTCTGTAAGAGCATTTTTCAAAAGGAACTTAATTTCTATATCTTTAATCGGGCTGTGCTCCATGGCCAGCAAATAATCTTCCTTATCCACCTTACTCCAGTCAACGACATATCCGATTTCTTTTTTCAGCATCAAATCCAGCCAAATTCTTGTGCTTCTGCCGTTGCCTTCCCTAAACGGATGAGCCACGTTCATTTCCACATATTTTTCGATAATTTCATCAAATGTGGACTGAGGCATTTTGTCAATGCTCTGCAAAGCTGCATCCAGATACATCAATGGAGCAAAACGGAAATTTCCTTTTGAAATATTCACTTTGCGAACCTCACCGGCAAAATCATATATTTCATCAAAAAGGTATTTATGAATCTTAGCAAGGCTTTCAAAGGTTCCGGCTTCAAGTTTATTCAGATATCCTTTATCAAACATCATTACAGCTTTTTTCTTGCTGATTCGCTCCTCTGACCTTGCTAACTCTGCCTGATTTATAATACCAAGTTTGTTTTCGAGCATCGATATACCTCACTACTTAATGGCCACATCACTTTAAACTTATATATAGTATATCACATTATCGGCAATTTTGATATAACACATTTCGCTTTTCCTTATATTTTTTGCCGTTTTGGGTAATCAAAAAGGCTCTCTGGTGCATTTTAAGAATTCCACCAAAGAGCCACTTTCTATAATTTTCCTTTACCAATCAATAACATCAAAGAATTCCTCTATATTGCTTCCTTTTCGGTCAATCAATTCCCACTTAACATCGGTCTTACTGATTGCAATTTCGAAATTCTTTTTCTTCACAGAATATGTATTCTTCACAAACTTATCCTTGCCCTGAATCTTCTGAATCAGAACCTGATAAGAACGCTCGCCATTATTCAGACACTCATACACTTCTGTGTTCTTCTTAAACTGTTCTAAAGACTAGAATCCCAGAACCGTCTGCAGAAACCTTGTCACTTCCTGCCCCTTATACTCAGGCACATGCAGACAAGCTACATACTCGAAATCCGGATTATTCACAATCAGGAAATGTGGAATCGTTCCTTTCTTGTTCTGTAATCTGCAATACTCTGCCAACTGAAGGAAACTATCTTTTTCACCAGGATGCTTTATTAGACGATCAGCGTCCACGATGATGAATTTTGCCAAACAATTGGTCTGCGATTCCGTCTTTATTTTCTTTAAGAAATTACTGTAACCGCCGCCGTGCATATTGATAGGCTTTAATGCAATTTGAACATCTTGGCGTTTTCTCATTTTATCAATATAGTTGTATTCTGTGTCACCTTCGCAAAATACAACAAATCGTTTTTGTAATTCACGTTTTGGTCTACTCAAATGCTGTACCTCCCAGAATACCTTTCATGTAGAATTCATAAATCTTTGTTGTTTCATAGCGTACTTCCGGGAAATCAGCCAGTGAATACATTTCCGACGTTAAATTCTCCCTGTCTTTTGTCACAAAGTAATCTGCTCTTTCATATATGTCTTCAAATCCAGGTGCAGCACATTGTGAGTAGAAAAAATAAACTGTCCTCTATGCTCTGCTCCATTTACAAAAGCAATTACTCGATCAGACAAGATAGGATTCAATACCCTATCCATTTCATCAGCAAAGACAACTTTATTTTCGTAAACCACACGGAAAATGTGTACAGCCCAAGCAAAGAACTCACGAACACCAGTGGAATCC
>OGRP01000236.1_pt1 | contig 65801 bp, 68 predicted proteins | sample 1553531 | NCBI WGS metagenome assembly OGRP01 (sample SAMEA2580045, study PRJEB22360) | human gut metagenome | biome: human gut; feature: human-associated habitat; material: faeces | place: Denmark | collected 2008/2010 | reverse complement strand
ATACTAAGTTCCAGTTTTTGGGTGAATGGACTGGAATTTAATTTTCCAATTCACCTTAACATAAATGAAAATAATTGATATAGACATTCTCAGTGCTTTTTTTTACAATGAAAGCAGTAAAAAAGAAAAGGAGGATTTTTATGGAATCCGTTTTACTATCCGCACGCTGTACTGCCAACACCGCAACTGTGTTCTGGAATAAGCCGGAAAATGCCAATGCCGACACAGTATATGAAGTTTCTCTCGATGGTGGACATTCTGTTCACACAAATCGGACACATTATACATTCACAGAATTGATACCCAATACTGAATATTGTGTTACTGTCTACAATATCGGCAGTATCCGCATCTGTACCTCACCTGCACGGCACCGCATCTATGTAACAGAAGAACCCTACAATGCCGTGGGTGATGGAAAAACGCTGAATACTGCCGCACTCCAACAGGCTTTTACAGACTGCGGACCAAATGACGAAGTATACTTTCCCGCCGGAATCTATCTGACCGGAGCTCTTGATCTACATAGTTGTATGGCCGTGTATCTGGAGAAAGATGCTGTTTTACAGGGAAGTTCTGACCCAACAGATTATCTGCCTCGTATCTGGAGCCGTTTTGAAGGCACGGAGCAGGAATGTTACCGCAGTCTTTTAAACGCCGGACAGCTTGATCATACCGCAGGTGCAAATTGCGAAAACATCCTACTCTATGGGAAGGGAACCATTAGTGGCGGTGGGCATGTTCTGGCTGAGCGCATGATCGATATCGAACGGGAGAATCTCAGGGAATATCTTGCCCAAAATGCTGCACTGGTTGCCACCTGTGAGAATGACCGTACCATTCCGGGACGTGTCCGCGGACGACTTATTAATTTAAGCAACTGCTCCCGTATTCGTATTACAGGGCTGACTTTACAAAACGGCGCAGCATGGAATGTCCATATGATCTACTGTGATGACATTGTGACTGACCACTGCAGGCTTCGCTCCAGCGGTATTTGGAACGGCGATGGCTGGGACCCGGATTCTTCCACAAACTGCACGTTATTTGCAACGGAATTTGAAACCGAAGATGACTCCGTTGCCATCAAATCCGGTAAGAATCCTGAAGGTAACGCCATCAATCGTCCTACAAAACATATCCGCATATTTGACTGCCACAGCAACGGCGGTCATGGTATCTGTATTGGCAGTGAAATGTCTGGCGGTGTTGCAGATGTGCAAATTTGGGATTGCGATATAGCTGCCTCTTCCAATGGCATTGAAATCAAAGGAACCCCTAAGCGTGGCGGATATGTGCGCAATGTCACTGTACGCGACTGCACCTTCCCCCGCCTGCTCATTCATTCTGTTCCATACAATGATGACGGCATTCCTGCTTCAGAGCAGCCTTATTTTGAAGTTTTTCGCTTTGAACGGCTGCATCTGACCGGACAAAAACAGGAGCACGGCACAGTGGAATCCGTTGCCCCCATTGAAATTGATGGTTTTACTGCACCTGGGCATAAAATCAAAAATGTACTTTTGTCAGACTGTGTACTGCCGCCGAATGCGAAGCTTCTGCTTTCGAGATATGATGCACTGACAATTTCCAATTTGCACACGGAAGAGGCTCAAGCTACATCCCGATACTCCGCAACATTATGATTATATTACAATGGAGAATATAACCGGCAGCATCGAAAGCTTTCTCAACATAAAACCCTGGACACAGTTTTGGCATAGACTCTGAACCAAGCCAGTATCAGCTGATGAATTTTTACATTCTACAATTTAAATATTTACCATTTTTACAAAGCGGGTGATTGTCAATGAATATGAGTAAAATCGATATGACACAAGGTTCTATTTTAGGCCGCGCAGCACAGTTTGCATTGCCGATCTGCATCGGAAATATCTTACAACAGTTATACGGAACCGTTGATACTTTGGTCATCGGTAATTTCTGTGATGCATCCGCTTTGGCCGCTGTAGCCACAAGTTCCCAGCCACTGGAGATTCTTTTGTGTATCTTTCTTGGCATTGGTTCTGGAATATCCATCCTGATTTCACAAGCGGCAGGTGCCTCCGATGCCGATCAACTGCGTAAGCTTGCACAAACCGCAGTGTTTTTTCTGTACGCTGCCAGTCTGCCGCTTACGTTGTTAGGCGTAGCTGCCGGACCGTTCCTTCTCAGGCTGATGCAGGTGCCTGCCGATGCCATGCCCTATGCCATTGTGTATTTGCGTATCACAACGTTAGGCATTCTCGGCAATATGGGATATAACTTTAACGCAGGTATTTTACGGGGTCTGGGAAACAGTACTTCCTCGCTGTTATTTCTTGGCATTTCCTGCGTTACCAATATTGTTCTGGACCTTGTACTGACTGCCGGTTTGGGAATGGGCGTCACCGGTGTTGCCATCGCAACTGCTGCCTCACTGTTTCTGTCCTGGATGTTCAGCATCTTCTACATCCGTCATACTTATCCTGCCATGAATTTTCCGGTTTTTGCGCATGGTTTTGACCTTCCTATTCTTCATGAAATGTTAAAGATCGGCCTGCCGCTCGGACTGAATACCTCACTTTATTCTGTCGGTCATGTGCTGCTTCAGGCACTTTATAACACGCTTGGGTCCACCTTCGTAGCCGGATGCTCTGTTGCCGGTAAAGTCAGCGGCATTGCTAATATTGCCATTACTTCCTATTCTTCTGCGGCTACTGTGTTTGCCGGGCAGAACCTTGGTGCCCGGAACTATCGTCGTTTATGCCGTGGGGCATGGCAGATACCGCTCTGTTCCGGCATCGTCACCCTTGCAGGGGGATTACTTGTGACTGCTTTTTGCCATCCTCTGCTAATGCTGTTCAGCCGTGATCCTGCCGTATTGGCTTTTGCACAGCGATATACTTATCTTGTTCTGCCATTCACCTGGGCCTACGCCGTGTTCAATGGCATTATGTGCTTTATCAATGGTATCGGAGAGATTCGCTATCCCACCATCGTAAATATTCTGCTATTATGGGTTGTCCGAATCCCTGCCGCTTATCTCATCATGTATGCCGGCTATGGCGAATATGCCATGGTCAGTGTTTCCGCCAGCTTTATTACCGGCATGATTGCCATGCTCTTCTACTTTAAATCCAGGCGCTGGGGCGCTATTTGCGCCCTTGCAAAAAAACAGGAATACCCACCATTAATTACTGACTTGCCAGATTCATAAAAATTTACATACTTCTTAAAAATAATCACATGGATTTTCCTTTTGTCCTGCCCTATAATAAGCGCAATTACAGGCCACAGGGCAAAAGGAGGACTACCATGTTATATCCAATCATGAACCGTTCCCGCAGCTTGATCGATCTGGGAGGAGTATGGCAATTTCAATTAGGAGATGAGACAGAGCCGGAGGATCTCTGGAGCGGACCGCAGGAAATGGACCTGATTGCCGTGCCGGCTTCTTATAATGACCAGAAGGATGATCCGTCTTATCGGAATCATTACGGTTGGGCTTATTACGAGCGAACCGTGGAACTCCCGGCACTTTTGTGCGGAAGCAACGGACAGCGTCAGGTACTGCGTTTTGATGCCGTGACCCATGTTGCAAAAGTTTATATCAATGGGAAACTGATTATGACACATAAGGGTGGTTTTCTCCCCTTTGAAGTAGAGATCACGGATCTGATTCCGGAGGATGGGCACCTTACCATCGGTGTCGCTGTGGACAACCGGATCAGCCACAGCACTCTGCCCATCGGCAACGAAGGTAATATTGCCTTCTTCGGCTCGGACAATCCCGGCATTCCCAGTGTGGAAGCCGCAAAAATATGGAGAAAGAAACAGAATCTGCCGAATTTTGATTTCTTTAATTTTGCAGGTATCAACCGTCCGGTACGCATCTACAGCACTCCGGCCTCCTACATCAGAGACATTACTCTGGTCCCGTCTATCGAAGGTGACACCGGCGTCTTAAATTACGAAATTCTCACGGATGGGATAGATAGTGACGCTCCTGTCACTTTAAAAATCATAGACGCAGAAAGCAACTGCAAAGCAGAAGCCACCGGCCGAAAGGGAGAGCTTCGGATCCCGCAGGTCCATCTCTGGCAGCCTTATCCCGGCACTCCTTACCTGTACAAGGCGGAAGTTCATTACGGAGAGGACTGCTATACGGAAGAATTCGGTTTCCGTACCGTAGAGGTGAAGGGAACGCAGTTTCTGATCAACGGGGAGCCTTTTTATTTCAAGGGCTTCAGCAAGCATGAGGATTCCTTTTTCCGCGGAAGAGGACTGGATCTCTGCCTCGATGTAAAGGATATTAATCTTCTACACTGGATCCATGCCAACTCCTTCCGCACCAGCCATTACCCTTACGCGGAGGAGATCTACCGGCTCTGTGACAGAGAAGGTATCATTATTATTGACGAGACGCCCGCCGTGGGCATCGGTGCCGGAGAGAGCTGTGATCCTTATAAGACATTTCCCATAAGAGAGCATCACGAGCAGGTCCTGCGGGATCTGATCGCGCGGGACAAAAATCATCCCTGCATCGTCATGTGGTCCATGGGAAACGAACCGGATACCGAGCATTTCCCGGAATCCGCCTACGATTACTGGCATTCTCTCTATGAATTTACCCACCGGCTGGATCCTCAGAACCGCCCCGTGACCTTTGTCTGCTGCCAGAACAATTACGAGAAGGACATTGTGACCAGAACCATGGATGTAGTCTGTCTCAACCGTTATTACGGATGGTACAATCTCTCCGGTGATCTGGAGGCTGCTTCCTACGCCTGGAATCTGGAACTGGATTTCTGGGAAAAGATCGGAAAACCCGTGATGATGACCGAATACGGCGCCGATACTCTCGCCGGGCTCCATAACTGTGCGCCGGAAATGTGGAGTGAAGAATTTCAGGTAGAACTTTATAAAATGTACAGCAAGGCCTTCGACGGAAGAGACTTTTTTATCGGGGAACAGGCATGGAACTTCGCCGATTATGCCACCCTGCAGGGCTGTATGCGCGCAGACGGCAACCGGAAAGGCATCTTTACCCGAGATCGCCGTCCGAAACTGATCGCCCATTATTTCCGGGACAGATGGGAGCATATTCCGAATTTCCATTAAAAGAACAAGAATAATTCATAAGATGAGCCACTTAAAAACAGCAGCGATACCTGACATATCGCTGCTGTTTCTGGATTTATTCTACGGTGATGGTGTACTCCCTGCGGAATACCCCGCCCGCCTGCAGAGTATTGCCATACTCCCGCTGTTCCAGGCTGCCGTCGAAGGTCGTCCGGTCGCATCTGCCGTACCAGGGCTCGATGCAGATAAACGGTGCTCCCTTGCCTGCGGGAGACCACAGCCCGAATAACGGAGCGTCAAAGCTTACGGTAAGGTAAGGCTTTTTATCCGGGGTACACAGGCTCACTACGGAAGCCTGGTGGTTCTCCACAATCAGAGCATCCCTGTCAAACAGATGCTCTGTGATCTGCGCATAGCCGTTTTTCACCGGCAGTACATCCTTTTGCTGTCCCATGAGTCCTCGTCCGTCATCCGCCACCAGTCCGTAAGTCAGATCTTTGTCGGCATCAAACTTAAAATAATATTCCGACTGCTTTCCTTTTCCATTCACAGGACACATGAATGCGGGATGTCCGCCGATGGAAAAGTACAGTGTTTTTGTATCCGGATTTTCCACCTGCCAGATGACCTTCAGATTTCTTCCTTCTAATTCATAACCTACTTTTAAAATAAACTCGAACGGGTACTTCTCTTTGGTTTCTTCATTAGATCTCAGGGAAAACCATGCTTCCGTCGCCGTCTGTACATCCACGGCAAACTCCATATCTCTGGCAAAACCGTGCTGTCCCATGGAATAGGTCTTTCCTTCATAATGATATTCCTTATTTTTCAGACTGCCCACAAAGGGGAACAGTACCGGTGCACTTCTCTTCCAGAATTTCGCATCCGCATTCCACAGATACTCAGTATCTGTCTCTTTCCCCCGAATACTTGCAAGTTCTGCGCCAAAGCTGTTGATCGTTACCTTTAAAGCTTCATTTTCCAATACTACCTGCATATTACATACCTTCCTCTCTTTTTCCCACATTATACCTCATAACAGTTCATCCGTGAACCTATTCGGGCGCAAAAATCATGCTCTATACTATCTGTTATCCTTTAACCCGGCCGTTTTCAGCCAGTGGCCGGACAAATATCTGCTCACGAAGCAGATCACGCGGAAGATCCAGTCCAGTACCATGGCGATCCAGACACCAATGGCTCCGTAGCCCATGTTCACACCGATGATATAACTGAAACCGATGCGGAACATGAACATAGAGAATATGGACAGCACCATGGTAAAGCGCACGTCATTGCAGGCACGAAGCATGTTCGGCAGTACAAAAGATGCTGGCCACAAAAACATTGCCATGCCATTGTGGATCATGACCAGAATGTAGGACAACTGCGTGGTCTCCGTGCTTAATCCGTAGCATTTCAGGATCCAGGGTAGACACAGCAGAATGACGCTGTTTACCATAAAGGTACACAAGTAGGTAATCTTCAATAATTTTTTCGTATAGTACCGCACCTGACCGGAATCTCCGGCGCCGACACAACGGCCAATTACCGTGATCATTGCCAGATTCATAGCCTGTCCCACGATACAGCCCATGCTGTCTAAGCTGTTCGCCACGCCGTTGGCAGCGATCTGCACAGTTCCGAAACCCGCGATAATGCTTACCACAATGACACGTCCCAGCTGGAAAATCCCGTTTTCAATACCACTGGGAATACCGATATAAAAGATCTTATGAATCACAGGCCAGTCGATGTGGAATCTTTCTTTTAATAAATGCACTTCGTTGGACGGGTTTTTCAGCAAATGATATAGGATGAATCCTGCCACTGCACGGGAGATCAGGGAAGGAATCGCCACACCTGCCACGCCCAGTCCCAGTACATAGACGCCCAAAGCATTACCGCCGATGTTAATGATATTTTCCACCACGGAGACCTTCAATGTGATCTTGGAATTTCCCATGGAGCGGAACAGCGCTGCACAGGAATTGTACAGGGCAAGGAACGGGAAGGACAGTGCAGAGATCATCATATAGATCACAGCATTATGAAATACGTCCGCTTCAATTTTACCGAAAAATAGGGAAATGATGCCATTACAGAACACCATGACCAAAATCGAAATACCGATGGTAATGCATACGGAGGACACGATCAACTGTTTTGCAGATTTGCAGGCGTCCTCTTTTTTCCCGGCTCCGAGGAACTGGGAAGTTACCACCGCGCCACCGGTAGCCAATGCCGCCAACACACTGATGATCAGGTTATTGAACATATCGATCAGGGATACACCGGAGACCGCCGCCTCGCCCGCCGAAGAGATCATGACGGTATCCGCCATGCCCACAGTGATTGCCAGTGCCTGTTCAAATAAGAGTGGGATGATCAGTTTTTTCAGATCATCTTTTGAAAATAGTTTTGTTTTGCTTGCTTCCATTTCTTTTTTCCCGGTTATTTATCCATGCGATACAATTTCAGGGAATTGTCCCATGCCGCCTTGCACACTTCTTCCTCTGTAATCTCCTTGATCTGTGCCATGGCAGCGATCACATAGGGAATATTCAGGGAACTGTTGCGTTTGCCGCGGTTCGGTTCCGGTGCCAGATACGGGCAATCCGTCTCCAATACAATGCGATCCATGGGAATGTACTCTACCGCTTCCTTCAGCTTCTTTGCATTTTTAAAAGTCAGCACGCCGCCGATTCCGAAGTAGAATCCCATATCCAGGAAAATCTTCGCCGTCTCCTTCGTATAGGAATAACAGTGAATTACACCGCCGATCTCCTCCGCGCGCGCCTCCGTCATGAGATCCACGGTATCCTTTGCCGCATCCCGGGAATGAATGATAACGGGCTTTCGGATCTCTCGCGCCAGATCCAGCTGCCGCAGGAACCACTTCTTCTGTGTCTCGTGATCCGGCTCCGGCCAGTAATAATCCAGTCCGATCTCTCCCACCGCCAGGCATTTCTCTTTCTGGCACTGTTCCTTCAGCCAGGAATAAGATTCCTCATCCAGTTCCGCGGTCTCGCTGGGATGTACGCCGATGGCTCCGTAGATGTAATCGTACTGCTCCATCAGCTCTGACACTTTCCGGCAGGATGCCAGGCTCGCACCCACATCCACCACCCGGGCAATGCCCTGCCCCGGCAGCGCCGCCAGAAGCTGTTCTCTGTCTTCATTAAATGCGTCATCGTCATAATGCGCATGCGTATCAAATATCGCAGTCATGTGAAATCTCCTTAATCAGGGTATCTATGCAAAAAAAGAACCGTCCCCGGAGCTCCTAAGTCTCCAAAAACAGTTCTCTCGAGTGCACCGCCAGGGGCTCGAACCCTGGACACCCTGATTAAGAGAAAAGGTATCTAAGGGGTATTTTGACGGTTTACACTTCGAGAACCGTATAATATTTGTCCTACAAAATAATTTCCGGAAGCATGGATCCGGCTGTGCTGCATGTGTGTTTGTCGGACAATTATTTCTCTATTTCTTTCCAGGATGATTCTACAAAGTCCTCATACCGCAGATCTTTGTCTGCAGGATCTTTTGTGTCCAGTGGTCGCATATTCCAGTTATTTTTGATAACCGGCTTACCTGTCCCCTTCTTGTTCCGTTTCCTGTTGCTGGTAGTCGTTGGTTCGGACTGATCCGTCAAGATCTTAAATACCAGGTACCCGAACATGACTATTAAAATTGAAAACATCATTGCTATTCCTTCATTCATAGTGATCCCCCTTTTATCTATGGTGTTTTATCCAAGTTTGGAAGTTGATGATTCTAGCTCCGTGCTCTCGCTCTCCGCTATACGCATAATGCTACGTTTACCCCTCTCATCACATCGGCGGTAGTGATCTATAAGCTGCTGTTCTTCTTGTGTAAGATCTCCGTCCTTTTTACCAGTTAATATCCAGGCAATATCTATTCTATATTCGCTCCAAAGTGCGAGAAGTGTTTTACTTCCAATTAGTTTTTCATCACGCTCATAAGCAGATAGTCCTCCAGTTGATAGACCTGTTTTTGCTGATATATCAGTAAGTGTCAGGTTGTTTTCTTTTCTCCAAGCTTTAAGTCTTTTTCCTACAGTGTCCATTATGTCCTTTCTTTTCGCACAAAAGTGAAATTATTCATTGACGTTTTCGCACTATAGTGCTATTCTATATTTGTAGGATAGATTTTAGCCTACTAAAGTATATATACCTTAAATTGTAGCACAAACGCGCGCATATTAAAAGACCGGTGATGATAAGCCCTGTGTGGAGTCGATCCGGGTAAGAAGGAGGTAATTTGATGCTCATTGATGTTCAAGTAAATTATTATCGGACTAACCGTACTATATCTGTAGATGCAAGTACTCTCCGTGTAGAAGTGGAGCGCCTACGGTCGGATCCCAGTTTTATTTGCTATAACCTGGTCGGCACTACAGATCAGGGGCGTCTGCTGATCCGCAGCTCTGAGGATGTTGCTGAAATGTTAGATCTGTATGATGCTTACATGGATCAAGCAGAGGAGAAGCGCAAGGCAGCCGGGGAGCAGTTGTCCTTTGCTGACATGCTGGGGGGTGAGAATAGTGCCGGATGATTTAGTAAAGAAGTCGATCCGGCTCCCGGCTGATCTGGATGCCTACGTTGATCAGCAGAAGGGCACGACCTGGACGGATAAGCTCTGCCGGATCCTGGAGGACTATCGCTCCGGGGAAGAAACCCGGGCGGAACGCATGGCATATTACGAAAACTGGATCAAGGCCAGCCAGAAGAAGATCGACGAACAGAACCGGCAGATCTACACCGTAGCCCGGGCGCTGGATCATCTGCACCGTGCTCTTGAAGACCTTAACTCCCTGCCCTTCACGTAACCCCAGCGTCTGTCTGTCAAGCGGTACGTGGAATACCGGAACCGCCGCCCTTGCGGTGAGGATATGCCGCGAAAGCCGCTTTACAGACTTGCTCCCCCCGACACTTCCCCGCCAGGGGAACAGGAGCCGCCCTTGCTGCTGTTTCCCTGCGCCCTCACGGCAGTGATAATGGGTCAAGGGACGAGTCCCTTGTCGCCAGCGGGGCGAGACCCGCCCCCCGGAGGGGCACCCGGACAGCCGCAGACCCGGACGTGCAGCCGGAACAGAAAGTCCAGAAACAGGAAGATCAGATCTACTCCCTGCCCTTCACGTAACCTCGGCGGTTGTCTGTCAAGCGGTACGTGGAATACCGGAACCGCTGTCTTTGCGGTGAGGATATGCCGCGAAAGCCGCTTTACAGACTCGCTCCCCCCGACACTTCCCCGCCAGGGGAACAGGAGCCGCCCTTGCTGCTGTTTCCCTGCGCCCTCACGGCAGTGATAATGGGTCAAGGGACGAGTCCCTTGTCGCCAGCGGGGCGAGACCCGCCCCCCGGAGGGGCACCCGGACAGCCGCAGACCCGGACGTGCAGCCATAGAAAGGAAGATCCCTATGTCACAGTCAACCGTACCTGATACTCCGGAGTGTCTCACAGATTCTTCGTTTTGGTGGGATGAAAGCAAGCAGTCTTTTCTGGACTGGCTCCGGGAACGTCATAATTATACACCGCTTACGATCAAGCTACTCTGTAAGCAGACCGGCGGTGATTACAACAAAGTCATGAGCTGGTACCGTCAGCGCTACCGCTATGAAAATGATAGAAAACAATACCTTATTAACACTAACCCTTTTCTGAAAATGGAGGAAAATCAAGATGGCTAATGTAACCTTAACAAACAAAGCTAAAATTGTGATCTTATTTGCTAACCAGTACGACATGAAGGACGAAGCAGGTAACAAGCTCTCCGGATGCTCAGTGCATTACATGTTCTGGGGTGAAGACGGTGAAGTTCTTGCATCTGAGGTTCAGTATGATCCTACCCAGCCGGTAGGCGTACAGCGTGCAAAGTGTTCTGTTGACTCTGTGCTGCGTAACAAGATCGTAGTAGCTCCCGGGCTTTATGAAGGTACTTTCGAGATGACCGTAGGCTCCGATGGCAAGCCCGTCAACCGCCTGCGTGACGTTGCCTTTATCTCCCATCTGGAGATCAAGCCGAAGGTTCTTCCCGGCTTTGTAGTCCAGGGCATGATCCAGCCGGAGACCGCTCCGGAAGCTAAGGAGCCCGGAAAGGCTGCTAAATAATGGATGAGGTTGTGACCGCCTCCCCCGGGGAGGATTCCCCTTTACTTAATACAGAAGCTGACACGGTCTACCTTCCTGTCACCGTATCCGGTGGCAATGCGGAAGTGATAACCGGCAGCAATACCGGTGAAGGTGCTGCGGTAGATTCTCCGGAAGGCAACAGTCCCTACACTGTTGTCTTCTCCGCAGATGCACCGGACTACTCTGACTATCTGCAACAGATCCATGAAGATCTGACGCAGTCCAATGAATATCTGTCAACACAGAACGACACTCTGCTGGAACAATCCGGTTATATGCAGGATCAGATCCATAAGTACCAGGAACAATCCCTGCTGTTATCTATCCTGCTGGGGATCCTGGCCGGGATGTTGTTCGTACATGGGTTCTTTACAGGGAGGAAATGATGGATATCAATACATACGTGTCTATTGCATCACAGTTCATGATCTTGGGCGCCGCCTGTGAATGCATAGCTATATTAACTGGATATGTGGTTTATACCGCATTCTCACTTATGGAAGGAGGGCATTGACATGCCGATGATTTACGTTCCCTTTGTAGCTGCAGCAGCTTCCGGAGTTTCTGAAGCTTCTGACTTCGATCTTGCTACTGTAATGACTAACGCTGTGACAAGCGTACAGGGTGATCTGCTCAAGGTTCTGGCTATCGTAGTGGCTGCCGCTGTAGTTATCTATGGTGCTGTAGTAGGTGTCAGATTCGGTCTGAAATGGATGAAGTCCCTGGGTAAAGCCTAACAACTGAATAATGATCAACCGGGAAGGGTGAGGAGCTGAAGCTTCCCGCCCTTTTTTGGTGCTGTCGGACAAAAATGAAAACCAGGAACTGCTGCAGCATGACTTTTGTAGGACAAGCTTTGTCGGACAAAATTGCTGCAGCACGCCGGTGATCTCCGGAGATTTGTCGGACAAGAAAGGTAAAGGTGGAAATGGTAACTTATTTTGATGAGAAACATTGCAGGGAATACGGATGCATCTATTATGATCCTGATGTCATTCTCTGCTGCAAGAGAAATTTTAAGGATCCTGTTGATGGCATGGATGCCTGTTGTGAACCTCCGGCGGTTCAGGATGATGGTTTTCATGCTTTGTTAGATAAGACTTTTTCGTAGGGGGATAATGCTATGCAGAAAAGAATATCAGCGCTGTTGCTCGCCATGCTTATTGTGATCGGCAGCGTGCTGGGTGGGAATACATTGAAAGTTAAGGCTGCATCTGTCGCAGTCAGTGAAGAATTTGCCGTGGAGCTAACCATGATGCTCTATAATCTGCTGGAAACAGTTGCTATATCTTCCGGCATCAAGGACGGACTGGATGATTATGAATCCGGATCCTCGCTTTATGATGCTTTTATTGCATCTGTGGAAAGCATGGCTGAACCGCCTTTTTATGATACCATCATAACGCAGCCGGATGGTTCCCAGGTGACTGTAAAAGAAGCTTTGGATGCTGTTGAATCTACGCTCGGAAGTAATGCTTTGAAACTGCCGACTTCTGAAACGTTTGCAAAGTACCGGGTAATCTCTGGAACTGGTGGCAATGAACCGGAGCCGACTCCCACACCAGATCCAGAAAATACTCCGGCACCGGATACCGGGTATACGGATCCTTTTCGGTATATTCAGGATGTGTTTGTTGCTGGCACACTCGTATCAGCTATGGCTGGGTTTTTTAATGATTTATACAACGGAAAGGTGGAAGGGATAGATATATCTAATTATATAGACTTAGGTTTTGCGGGGTCGTTAGATCAGGATACTACTGGCAATTACATAGTAAAAGGTCAAATCACAAAATATTATTCTAATGACTATTTTCAAACTTATGTTTTTGATACTACTTATCAACGTCCTGTTGTTGCTTTTATTGCTTTTTCAAATGATTCTAATACTTATGATACACTTTGGTTTTCTATTCAATGGGGATCTGGAGTCGCTAATCCTAAATTTGATTGTAAAGTTTATTATTATGATGCTTCTGGTAGTTTATACTCTACATCTTCCTCTTCTACTAAAGAAGTATCTTCTGGTGTTGCAGGGCGTTCTTTGAATTATTCCTTGAATATTCCAGTTTTTGATTCTTTGGAGCATGCTAAAGCATATCTTCAGTCAGGGACACTAACAGGTCTTTTGAATGGTGAAGCTTATGACTTCCCAGACCTTGCAACTTCGACGGCGGAACGGCTGCAACCTCTCACCGGCTATGAGTTTGCTCCGGGGCGGCTCCCTGGAATCAACGCTGCATTGTCTACGGCTGCCGCAGCTCTACCGGAACCGGGTCTTGATCCGGCAGAAAATACAGACGCTTATAAGAATGCTCTGAATGCTGCCCTGACTGCAGCCTTGCCGCAGCCAGCACCGGAACCCGAACCGGAGCCTGATCCTTCACCGTCTCCGGATCCCGGTGCTGATGGTGAGGGGGAATCTTACAAAAAAGATCTAAAGATGCTGTTCCCTTTCTGCATCCCCTTCGACTTCATCCATCTGCTCCAGGCATTGTCCGCAGAACCGGAGACACCGAAGTTTGAGATTCCGGTGAAACTGGACTTTATAGATGTTGATACCAGTTTTGTGATAGATCTATCATGGATGGATCCAATCATGAAGATCTGGCGGTTAGGTGAATTGGGTTTGTTTATTGTGATGCTCATGATGGGCACCAGAAAGGTTATAAAGTGGTGATTTTATGGTAGATATGCAGGCTTTACTGAATGCGTTCCTGGACATGCTGATGAGCGTGTTTCCGACTTCTCCTTTTGCCGGGCCGATCGAAGAGCTGGCGCAGCTTCCCTACCTCGGATATCTGAACTGGTTCCTGCCGGTGTCGCAGATGCTGAAAATCGGTACTGCATGGCTGGTGGCAATTGGACTTTACTATTTGTATTCTATCATTGCGCGATGGATCAAGCTGATCCAATAACAGCAAGGGGGAATTATTATGATATCTTTGTACTCCGGTACTCCCGGATCCGGCAAGAGTGTACACGCTGCTAAGGAGATTGCTGTCCGGCTCCGCAGGAAGAACGCTATTGTCCTGGGGAACTTTTATTATAACGTGAAAGCTGTGAAAAAGGGACAGGGAACCTACATCTATATCCCGAATCACCGGCTGGATCCGGAGAGACTGCTCCAGTTCTCCCGGAGACTGTCCAGGCATCTTGGACGCAGACTCCGGGAAGGTGAAGTCCGGCTCTATATTGATGAGGCGCAGCTGCTCTTTAACTCCCGGGAATATGCTTCCAGCTCCCGGCGTGCCTGGCTGTCCTTCTTCTCCCAGCACCGGCATTATGGGTTCGATATTATTCTGATGGCACAGTTTGACCGGATGCTGGACAGGCAGATCCGGGGACTAATCGAGTATGAGCACGTACACCGGAAAATAGCAAATGCCGGATCCATGGGTGCCTTTGTGAGCTTCCTGTTCCGGGGAAACTTATTTATCTGCATTGAAAAGTGGTATCCCATAAAGGAAACGATCGATACCAGCTTCTTTTTCACCAGCAAATACATCTACAGCCTATACGATTCGTACAACCATTTCGAGCTTGTAGACGAAAAACCGTCCAAGAAGTAGGTGCAGTGCCTAGGACGGACGAGCGGGGATGTTAGGGGCCCCGCGAAGCCGGCCGACGGCCTGCGCCACGCCCTGTAATACGTGGTCTCAAAAACCATTGTCCGACACGGGGAAACGTGCTTGTATTCTGGCAAAAGTGGCAAAAAATAAATTTGCCCCAGAAGCCTTTTGGGCAAAAATCGAAAAATGCCGATTTTGTCCGACAAATTAAGTTTTAGGGGGTCGAAAATGCTCGACAAAAGACAATATAACGATAACATCCTATACCATGACATGACGTTGGAGGATCAACATGAGTGGTTCGGATATTCTCGTAACAAATTTTTACATAACATAGACACCTTTTATTATTCCGTGAAGTTCCGGAATGACTTCCGCCTGAAATCCAAGGATCCGCAGGTCGAGAAAATGCGCAAGTTCTTTAAGCTGCAGTATAACTATCTGAACGGAAATGAAGATCAGCCGGAACTGCATCTGCCGAAACTCGGCAAGAATCTGTATCTGAAGCCGGTGACCTTCTCCCGGTTCTATACAACGTGCTTAAGTTATCCGGAGTATTTTGATATCTTCCTGGCTCCGGTGGTTCCGAAGGCGGCAGACGGTGGAGAGTCGGTCACCTGTGAGTGCGTGGTGCAGATCCGTTCCTACATGCTTTGGATCATGGGCGTCCGGGATGCCTTTGAAAACAGTTACCGGTATGTCAAGAATATCGCAGAATACTTTGGTCTTGAAATTGATTTTGTCCAGGAGAACCGTGTGGATTATTGCTGGCACTCCAACTATCTGAAAGATCCGGAGACCTTCTTCTCACCGGAGAACTTTTATAAGATGCGTGTTGACCGTTTTAAAAATGCTACTTACGTCACGAACAAGGTCGGCTCCGAAGACTATGAGATCGACTACGTGGCACTGGGGAAGCGTTCGGACAAGGTATTCGTCAGGATCTATCAGAAGACCAGGGAAGTCATCGAGCAGAATTACAAGCCATGGTTCTTTCAGATCTGGGAAATGAACGGATTGATCTCCAAGTATGACAAATGGGTGTATGAGCGCTGCTATCAGAAAAAGAACTGGTTCTACCGGTATACTGCAAGACTGGAGTTCTTTCTTGAGCACGGTCAGGATCCGTATTATACAAATTATGTCCGGCAGATCCTGGACGGTACACTGACCATAGAAGAGGATGCTCTGATCCGGCTGGCTGATAAGCTTACACCAAAACTCAACTACGTGGTAAATGTGGAATATCAGACCATGCGCAGACATTCCAAGAGCTATGATCTGATCCCGTTCAAGGATCACCGGAACAAGGGAGAATGCAAGCGGATCTATGACTATCTGGATAACCGGAAGCTGATCATTGACTATCTGACAGAACGGGTTTTTAAGATGGTAGAGAAAACCGGGGATTCCAAGAAGTACCGGAGACCGTACTGTGGTTTCTGGAAAGCCCTCCGCAGCACACGCTGTATTGACATGAAAATGACACCGGATGAGGTGAAGCTGGTAAGAAACTATAACCGGAAGCTCTCCGTTGAATCCATGAAAAAGCGTGTGATCGGGTCAGCGGTGACCCTAGGCATCTATATGCGTGGGATCAATGAGGACAGTCCTCTTCAGGACTGCTTTGAAGCACTTTTGAGAATGAATGACAATGACATCATGGAAGCACAGAGATATAAACAGAAAAAACTCCGGCAGTTTAATGAGGATGAACTTGCCGAAGTCTTCGTATCTTCTGAAAAGCACCGCTTCCGTCTGCTGGATGAAAGTGACGGCACTCTTTATGATTATGATACAGCGAATGCGCTGAATTGGCAAGGGGGAATTTCTCGTGACGATCCAACAGCTCCGTGATGCGTATGTGAATAACCGGAGTACTTACTGCAGTCCGCAGACTATACTTAAGTATACGGATGACCTGACTCTGTTCTTCCGGTTCCTGGAATGTCATTATCATGTAGATGTGACCATTCACGGCTTCGATCAGCTGCAGAGCTGCTCCGTCTTCCTGGACTATATCCTCGATCTGCGGACCCGGAAAATTAAAAATTCCTCTGTCCGGAGTTACTGCAGATCTGTGAAAGCCTTCCTGCGGTGGTGCTATGATAATAATTACTGTCCGGATTATCTGAAAGGGGTGAAGCTGCCGAAGGATGACGCTGTGGCAGATCTGCCATTATTCGTTGAGGATGTGGTTAAGATTGATGCACTCTTTGACCTGGGCACAGAGCAGGGACTGCGGAACTATTGCATCTTTCACCTGATGCTGGACTGCGGCCTGCGGCGGCAGGAAGTCATTCACCTGCAGGTGCATCATTTGGATCCGGTGCGGAACATCCTGCATATCGTAAATTCAAAGGAAAATAAAAGCCGGTTTGTTCTGATTCCGGACTTTCTGATCGAAGCACTGCAGAGCTACACCCAGCTCATGGGGATCCGTTCCGGGGTTTTTCTTTATCAGCTCCGGAGGGAATCAGTGCAGCTGTCTTCCAATACCGTGAAAATGCTCTTTCAGCACCTCAAGGCTGACTCCGGCATTGACCGGCTCCATCCCCATCTGCTCCGGCATACATTCGCAATCTCCTACCTGATTGGCGGCGGTAATCTGGAATTCCTGCGTGTGTTCCTGGGACATTATGATTATGCTGCAACAAAAACATATATATCCATGTCAACGCAATTAAAGCTTCTGGGCTCTCCGGTGTATCAACTGGATCCGATCTTCTTCCGTCATGGTTATTAGATACCATTTCAAGTGTGTCATGGTGTCTAACTGTTTCCGGGGACAAAAAAAGAACCGTCCCCGGAGCTCCTAAGTCTCCAAAAACGATTCTCTCGAGTGCACCGCCAGGGGCTCGAACCCTGGACACCCTGATTAAGAGAAAAGGTATCTAAGGGGTATTTTTAGTCGTCTTTTGGCGGTTTACGCGATTAGAACCGTGTGATATAATAGGCATGCTGTTGACTCTTTCCAGCAGGAAGGAGGTGAGCGTCTTGGAGTTATTAGTCTCTTTTATTATCTCCGTCATAGCAAGTGTAGTCGGCTACTACATATGCAAATGGCTGGACGGTGATGAATAGCAACAGTCAGCCTAGCAACAAAAAGCCCCGGGGTAGCATCCCGGGGTTTTCTGCGTCTTGAAGTTAGACATTAGTCTCTCTTTGGCTAAGTTCAATATAACACGGGTTCCCAGGTTTGTAAAGTTTTTTTGTCCGACAAAATCATGCTGCAGCATCAACCTGCAGGTAAAATTGTAGGACAATCATTCATCAATTTCAAATATTGTAAATGCTTCATGTATAGAACTATTCACGATTTTTCTATAGTGTTCTTCATCCATATGGCGTAGGATATATATGATAAATTCTTCTCTTATGGTGATATTGTTTATTGGTTTGCCTGTTTCTAGCCAGAATGGGGAGACTTTCATGTACAAGGCTGCTTTTGTCAGGTATTTAAGATCTGGCTGCTGGGTCTTCCATTTTTCTATTGTGCCTATAGGGATCAAGTTTATTTTTTCAAACTCACATACTGGTAATAGCTCCTGATCACAAAATTCTAATACTCTGTCGTATGGTGTCGATGGCTTTTCTTTCTTTTCCGGTGGCTGTATTTTTGCTACCGGCTTTTTTGTCTGTTCCTGTTTCTGTAATGTTAGTTCCCCTCTGACTGCCAGCAATAATAGTACTGCTGATTCGACTATTATGATGCCTAGTAATATGATATTCATTTTCCCCTCTTATCTGTGGTTATCTATCCAAGCTTTGAAGCTGATGACTCTAGCTCCGCGCTTTCGTTCTCTGCTGTTTTCATAATATTGCGCTTGCCCCGGTCGTCTGCTTGGCGGTAGTGATCAACCAGGAGCTGCTCCTCCGGTGTCAGGTTCCCGGATTCTTTACCGGTCAACAGCCATTCTACTGTTGTGTTTAGGCATACGGCTATTTTGTAAACTTGTTCTGCTCCAGGTTTTCTATCATTCCAACGTCTTATTACGCCATTACCTATTCCAAGTTCTTTTTCTAGTGTAGCTATATTTGTGCCTTTTTGCCTACTTTTTTCTTTTATTCTTTCTACTATGTCCATAAAAACTCCCTCAATAATATTAGCCGAATAGCTAATTTTGTGTTGACTTTTAGCCGTTTGGCTATTATACTAAATTTGTAGGACATATTTTAGCCTACTAAAGTATATATACTCTAAATTGTAGCACAAACGCGTTGAGAAGAAAAGACCGGTGATGGTAGACCCAGTGAGGAGCCGATCCGGAGAAAGTGAGGAAGTTTGATGTCGCATTCTGTTGTACTAACTGATATTTCTGATAATCGTGTGTCTGTTTTTCCATGGTCATTGTATGTCAGATGCTCCAGATACACCTGCTGTGGTGAAGTTTTCATTGGCTATGATATTCATGCTTGTAAGGATAATGTTTATAGCGATGATGTTACTTTAAAAACTCCGCTGTTGCATAGTGCAGAAGAGGCTCTCGATTATATTGATGTTCTGCTTAGTAATGCATCTGTCCAGCAGGAACCGGGAGGTGACAGCAGTGCCGGATGATCTGATCAAGAAGTCGATCCGGCTCCCGGCTGATCTGGATGCCTACGTTGATCAGCAGAAGGGCACGACCTGGACGGATAAGCTCTGCCGGATCCTGGAGGACTATCGCTCCGGGGAAGAAACCCGGGCGGAACGCATGGCATATTACGAAAACTGGATCAAGGCCAGCCAGAAGAAGATCGACGAACAGAACCGGCAGATCTACACCGTTGCCCGGGCGCTGGATCACCTGCACCGCGCCATGGACGACCTTAACAACCTGCCTTTCACGTAACCCCGGCGGTTGTCTGTCAAGTGGATCGTGGAATACCGGAACCGCTGCCTTTGCGGTGAGGATATGCCGCGAAAGCCGCTTTACAGACTTAAGTACCCCAGACACTTCCCCGCCAGGGGAACAGAAGCTGCCCTTGCTGCTGTTTCCCTGCGCCTGTCACGCAGTGATAATGGGTCCAGGGACTGGTCCCTGGTCGCCAGCGGGGCGATACCCGCCCCCCGGAGGGACACCCGGACAGCCATAGACCTGGCATAGAGAGGATTTCCCGAATGAAACAAACAAATTTATCTGCAATTCCGGAGTGTCTCACAGGAACCTTTTGGAATGAGGATACGCAGTCTTTTCTGGACTGGCTCCGGGAACGTCATAATTATACACCGATCACCGTCAAGATCCTCTGCAGGCAGACCGGCGGCGATTATAACAAAGTTATGGCATGGTTCCGCTATCGGTATCATGTTGAAAACGATATAAAACAGCAACTTATAAACAATAACCCTTTTTCAAATATGGAGGAAAATCAAAATGGCTAATTTCGCATTAACAAGTAAAGCAAAAATCATGATCTTATTCGCAAACCAGTATGACATGAAAGACGATTCTGGAAATAAGGTGACCGGCTGCTCTGTTCATTACCTTTTCTGGGGTGAAAATGGTGAAGCTTTGGCTTCAGAAGCAGAGTTTGATCCTACTAAGCCAGTAGGTGTTCAGCGTGCTAAGTGCTCTCTGGATCCCATGTTCCGGAACAAGATCGTAGTTGCTCCCGGCCTTTATGAAGGTACTTTTGAGATGGTGACCGGTTCTGATGGTAAGCCTGTGAATCGTCTGCGTGATGTTGCTTTTATCTCTCATGTAGAGATCAAACAGAAGGTTCTCCCCGGATTCTATGTTCAGGGCATGATCCAGCCGGAGACAGCTCCGGAAGCCAGGGAGTCCGGAAAGGCTGCTAAATAATGGATGAGGTTGTGACTGCCTCCCCCGGGGAGGATTCCCCTTTACTTAATACAGAAGCTGACACGGTCTACCTTCCTGTCACCGTATCCGGTGGCAATGCGGAAGTGATAACCGGCAGCAATACCGGTGAAGGTGCTGCGGTAGATTCTCCGGAAGGCAACAGTCCCTACACTGTTGTCTTCTCCGCAGATGCACCGGATTACTCGGAACTGCTGCAGCAGATCAACAGCGATCTGTCGCAGTCCAATGAATATCTGTCAACGCAGAACGATATCCTGACGGAACAGTCCGGGTATCTGCAGGATCAGATCGTAAAGAACCAGGAGCAAACGCTGTTATTGTCCATCCTGCTGGGTATCCTTGCCGGGATGCTGTTCATACATGGATTCTTTACAGGGAGGAAATGATGGATATTTTTACTTACGTGTCTATTGCATCACAGTTCATGATCTTGGGCGCCGTCTGTGAATGCATAGCTATATTAACAGGGTACGTGGTTTATACCGTATTCTCAATCATGGAAGGAGGGCGTTGATATGCCTATGTTTTATGTTCCTTTTGTAGTGGCTACTTCTGATGGAGCAGCTAGTACTGCTTTTGACATTTCCAAGGTTATGACCGATGCTGTGACCAGCGTGCAGAGTGATCTGCTCAAAGTTCTGGCGATTGCAGTAGCAGCAGCTGCAGTGATCTATGGCGCAGTCGTAGGTGTCAGATTCGGCTTGAAATGGCTGAAGTCTCTGGGCAAAGCGTAAAAACTGAATAGTGATCAACCGGGAAGGGTGAGGAGCTGAAGCTTCCCGCCCTTTTTTGGTGCTGTCGGACAAAATTGCTGAAGGTGAGATGTTGCAGTGTGACTTTTGTAGGACAAACTTTGTCGGACAAAATCGCTGCAGCACGCCGGTGATCTCCGGGACTTTGTAGGACAAGAAAGGTAAAGGTGGAGGAATGGTAACTTATTTTGATGAGAAACACTGCAGGGAATACGGATGTATCTATTACGATCCGGATGTCATTCTCTGCTGCAAGAGAAATTTTAAGGATCCTGTTGATTGCATGGATGCAGGTTGCGAACCTACGGAAATCAGGGAACAAGGATTCTCTGCATTGTTAGACCGGACTTTTTCATAAGGGGGAATTTTATGAGTAAAAGAATATCTGCGCTGTTGCTGGCCGTGGCTCTGGTAGCCTGCAGCGTGCTGAATGGAAATACCTTAAAGGTCAAGGCTGCATCCGCAACGGTGGCAATGTCCCCGGAACTGGCTGCAGAATTTTATTTGTTCCTGTACCAGCTCACGGAAACCGCTATGCATGTAGGCGGCGCGAATAAGGGATTGGACAGCAAGGAAGCCATGGAGACTTTGAGAGATGGCGTAATCGGTTATTATAGTGTTTCTGGTGAGAAAAATGTAGATTTTGAAATAAAGACAACGGACGGACGGACATTTAAGAGTTATAGCAATTCCGGATATCGTGGTGGACTTGTGGAATATACGACTGCTGACGGTCACACATACAAGCTTTCCGGGGATAAGTTTTGTACATTGCTTTTAAATGGAACAATTACCCTTGATCCGGATATCTACAACGATACGGATGAAGAGCCAACGGTCAACGATGATGATGAATATGTGAAGAACATGAAAGCCATGTTTGACGCAAAGTGGGAAGAGCTCCGGGAGATCGGTTTCAAGGACGATTCCGGTGATCCTACTCCCAGTCCGTCCCCGGATCCGGAGAAAAAAGCTTTTAAGAATATAGCTCTTGTAACTGTAGGTGCTTCCCTAGTGGCATTGGCCGGAGCTTTTGTGAAGGATCTGCTCGACGGGAAGGTGGAAGGCGTGGCAGCGGAAGATTATTATACCGGGTTAGGGTTTACCGGAAAGTTAGATCAGGATGCTGATGGGAATTATTTAATTAATGGTAGAATAACTTCTTTTTATGATGAGGACTATTTGTCTTATTATATATTCGATACTAAAAGTACTGTTCCAGTTCTTGCTGTCTATGGTTCTTCTGTCCCTGATAAAACTTGGGGAACTTTGACTTTTTATGGATTCCAGTTTAATGGATCTTTGCTTGCCTCTTCTAGTACTAGTTGTATTCGTGAATTTTATAAATTTGGAGTTCTTTCCAGTCGTTCGGACCTTAATTATCGAAGTTATAGTTCTGGCACTACAAAAAAAGATCTTCTTTTTAATTTAAATATACCTGTATTTGGTTCTAGTGATAGTGCAAAATCTTTTTGTAAAACAGGCGATTTAACTGGTCTTTTGAATGGTGAAGCCTATGACTTCCCAGAGCTTACCAAGTCCGTTCCTACTGTCATGCAGCCCCTCACCGGCTATGAGTTTGCACCGGGACGGCTTAGGAACGTGAATCAGGCACTGGCCGATGCTGCAGCTAAGGTACAACCGGAGACCGGAACGGATACGGCTGCAGCTACGAAGACATACACGGACACCATGACTGATACAATGACCAAAGTTGCACCGAAAACGGAAGTAAATCCGCTGCCTTCTACAACACCGGGGACAGAGACCGGTGAAGGGTTTGAAGGCGAATCTTACAAACGTGACCTGAAGCTGCTCTTCCCCTTCTGTATCCCTTTTGACTTCATACATCTGATCCAGGCACTGAAAGCAGAACCGGAGACACCTAAGTTTGAGATCCCGGTGAAGCTGGACTTTGTTGATGTGGACACCAGTATCGTGATTGATCTGGCGTGGATGGATCCGATCATGAAGATCTGGCGGCTGGGTGAATTGGGACTGTTTATAGTGATGCTCATGAAGAGCACCAGCAAAGTGATAAGGTGGTGATATTATGGCAGATATGCAGGCTTTACTGAATGCGTTCCTCGATATGCTGATGAGTGTGTTTCCGACTTCTCCGTTTGCCAGTGCAATAGACGAACTGGAGCAGCTGCCCTATCTGGGGTATCTGAACTGGGTGATCCCTGTGTCGCAGATGTTGACAATCGGTACTGCGTGGCTTGTTGCGATCGGGCTTTACTATCTCTATTCCGTGATTGCCCGGTGGATCAAACTGATCCAGTAGCAGGAAGGGGGAATTGTTATGATATCTCTGTACTCCGGCACTCCCGGATCTGGAAAAAGTGTCCATGCAGCAAAAGAGATCGCGATCCGGCTCCGGCGGGAGAATGCCGTAGTCCTGGGTAACTTTTATTTTAATACCAAAGCTGTGAAAAAAGGTAAGGGGACTTATCTCTATGTACCGAATCACCGGCTGGATCCTGACCGGCTGTTAAAGTTCTCCCGGAGATTGTCCAGGCATCTGGGGCGCAGGCTCCGGGAGGGAGAAGTCCGGATCTATATCGATGAAGCACAGCTCCTTTTCAATTCCAGGGAATATGCTTCAACTTCCCGCCGTGCCTGGCTGTCCTTCTTTTCGCAGCACAGGCATTATGGTTTTGATATTATCCTGATGGCGCAGTTTGACCGGATGCTGGACAGACAGATCCGGGGACTGATCGAATATGAACACGTACATCGTAAGGTTGCGAATGCCGGACTGATGGGGGCATTCGTGGGCTTTTTGTTCCGCGGAAATTTATTTGTGTGTATTGAGAAATGGTACCCGATCAAGGAAACGATCGAGACCAGTTTCTTTTTTACCAGCAAATACATCTACGGACTGTACGATTCGTACAATCATTTTGAGCCCGTAGACGAAAAACCGTTCAAGAAGTAGCCGCAGCGCCTAGGACGGACGAGCGGGGATCATGGGGCCCCCGCGAAGCCGGCCGACGGCCTGCGCCACGCCCTGTAATACGTGGTCTCAAAAACCATTGTCCGACACGGTGAAATGTGCTCGTATTCTAACAAAAATGGTGGAAAACTTTTTTCCCCGAAACGGCTTTTGGGGAAAAATCACAAAAACCGTGTTTTTGTCCGACAAATTAAGTTTTAGGGGGTCGAATATGCTCGACAAAAGACAAAATAACGATAACATTCTGTATCATGATATGCCCCTGGAGGATCAGTATGAGTGGTTTGGATACACACACAAGAAATTCCTGCATAACATCGATACATTCTATTATAGCGTGAAGTTCCGGAACGACTTCCGGCTGAAATCCAAGGATCCGCAGGTCGAGAAAATGCGCAAGTTCTTCAAGCTGCAGTATTCGTATCTGAACGGAAATGAAGACCAGCCGGAGTTATATCTGCCGAAACTCGGAAAGAATCTCTATCTGAAGCCGGTCACCTTCTCCCGATTCTATACGACCTGTTTAAGTTATCCGGAGTACTTTGATATCTTCCTGGCACCGGTGGTTCCAAAAGCGGCAGACGGTGGGGAGTCTGTTACCTGTGAGTGCGTGGTGCAGATCCGTAGCTACATGCTCTGGATCATGGGTGTAAAGGATGCCTTTGAGAACAGTTATGAATATGTCAAGAACATAGCTGCATACTTCGGTCTGGAAATCGATTTCGTCCAGGAGAACAGAGTAGACTATTGTTGGCACAGCAATTACCTCAAGGATCCGGAAACATTCTTTGCACCGGAAAATTTCTATAAGATGCGCGTGGATCGCTTCAAAAATGCAACCTATGTCACAAACAAAGTCGGATCAGAGGACTACGAGATCGATTATGTGGCGCTTGGTAAGCGGTCAGATAAGGTATTCGTCCGCATCTACCAGAAAACCAGGGAAGTCATCGAGCAGAACTACAAGCCCTGGTTCTTTCAAATCTGGGAAATGAACGGGTTGATCTCTAAGTATGACAAATGGGTTTATGAGCGCTGCTATCAGAAAAAGAACTGGTTTTACCGGTATACTGCAAGACTGGAGTTCTTCCTGGAATACGGACAGGATCCTTATTATGTGAATTATGTCCGCAGTATCCTGGATGGTACACTGACTATAGAAGAGGATACACTGATCAAGCTGGCGGACAAGCTCACACCAAAACTGAACTATGTGGTCAACGTGGAGTATCAGACCATGCGCCGGCATTCCAAGAGCTATGACCTGATTCCATTCAAGGATCACCGGAATAAGGGAGAATGTAAAAGGATCTACGATTACCTGGACAACCGGAAGTTGATCATTGATTACCTCACGGAAAGAGTATTTAAGATGGTGGAAAAGGTCGGAGATCCCAAGAAGTACCGGAGACCATACTGTGGATTTTGGAAGGCGCTTAGATCTACGCGCTGTTTAGATATGAAAATGACACCGGATGAAGTGAAACTTGTCCGGAACTATAACCGGCGCCTGAATGTGGAATCCATGAAAAAGCGCGTGATCGGGTCAGCGGTGACCCTTGGCATTTATACCCGGGGGATCAATGAAGACAGTCCTCTGCAGGATTGTTTTGAAGCTCTGCTGAAAATGAACGATAATGATATCATGGAAGCACAGAGATATAAACAGAAAAAACTCCGGCAGTTCAACGAGGAGGAACTTGCCGAAGTCTTTGAGTCTTCTGAAAAGCACCGCTTCCGTCTGCTGGATGAAAGTGACGGCACTCTTTACGCTTATGATAGTATAAAGACATTAGATTTGCAAGGGGGATTTTCAAATGATGACGATCCGGCAGATCTATGATCAGTATATCTATAGCCGGAGCACTTACTGCAGTAAGGAAACGATTGAAAAATATTCAGATGATCTGAGACTGTTTTTCCGGTTCCTGGAACGTAACTATATGATTTCCGTGGATGTTGCCGGTTTTGACGCGCTGGATCAGGAATCTATTTATCAGGATTACCTGGTTTACTGCAGAAATAGAAAAATAAAAGACTCTTCCGTCCGGAGCTATGCCCGATCGATAAAGGCTTTTCTGCGGTACTGTTATGATGAAGATTACTGCAAGGACTATCTGAAAAAAATCAAGATGCCAAAGTCTGACGCAGCACCGGTGCTTCCATTGTTTGAAGCTGATGTGATACATATCGACACGCTTCTCGACCGGGAGACAGAGCAGGGTCTGCGCAATTATTGTATCTTTCATCTGATGTTAGACTGCGGACTCCGGCGTCAGGAAGTGGTGCACCTGCAGGTGCATGATCTGAACGCTGCTCAAAACATTCTATCGATCAAGAAGTCAAAAGGAAATAAAAGCCGGTTTGTATTGATCCCGGACTTCCTGATCGTAGCTCTGCAGCAATACTTTGAACTTATGCATATCAGATCCGGCACAATGTTTTTGACTTTGCGTACCAGGAAGCCGATCACTTATAACACGATCAAAATGTTTTACCAGGACATGAAAGTTGAGTCCGGTATAGATCGGCTGCATGGTCATCTGCTCCGGCATACCTTTGCAATCAGTTTCCTGATCGGCGGCGGTAACATGGAATTTCTGCGGGTCTTTATGGGACACTTTGATTATGTATCTACAAAAACGTACGTGGAACTTGCTACACAGCTTAAGATCTTGGGGGCTCCCGTCTACAAACTGGATCCGATCTTTTTCAAGTTCGGCTATTAACTTCTCAACTCCGGGGACAAAAAAAGAACCGTCCCCGGAGCTCCTAAGTCTCCAAAAACAGTCCTCTTGAGTGCACCGCCAGGGGCTCGAACCCTGGACACCCTGATTAAGAGTCAGGTGCTCTACCAACTGAGCTAGCGGTGCATTTTCTGTGTCGTTGTTATGTCTCCCGCAACGACAAGACATATGTTATCACATGATTTTAAATAATGCAAGTACTTTTTCAAAAAAAATTAAATATTTTTTTCGATTTTTTTATATAATAGGTGAAATTAGTGATTTTTGCGGGCTTCCTGACACTTTTTGCAGTAGCCGTACAGCTCTAATTTGTGTCCGGTGACAGTGAAATCTCCGGTATCCTGCTCTAAATGCACATGTGCAAAGGGGCAGCTGGGCAGCGGAATCCGCTTATGACATTCCAGGCAGACCGCATAATGGGTATGTTCCCCGCGGTTCAGTTCGTATACTACGGTACCGTCTCCCATGAATGTAGTCTTCTCTACCATTCCGTGTTCTTCAAATGTTGCCAGGATCCGGTAGATCGTGGATACAGCATAATCGCTGCCTTCGTGATCTCTCTCAATACGATTGTAAATCTGTACGGCGCTGAGGGGCTCGGTCGCTTCCTCCAGCACCTGATACACGCATTTTCTCTGTTTGGTCCATTTCAATCCCTTAGGGTAGGAAATATCATTGTGTTCACATTTATGTTCTTCCATAGATATCTGTCCTTTTATATCGCGATCCGGGGCATCCGCAGTGCTGCTCAGCTCGGTAACGCCCTGCGTTCCCTCACTGGACGGGCGTCGCCCTATCAAAATTGGATCTGCCTCTTATGCCTGCAAGCAGTCAAAGAGTCAGCTCTCAATTTTGGCACTGCTTGTGCCTACAGCCAGTTTATCACAATTCCTGCTAAAACGCCAATCACATATAAAATTCCCACGATTTTCAGATTTTTCTTTTTATCCGGATTCACGCGGAACAACACGAGCAGTCCTACTCCCGCTCCCACCAGCAATCCGGACATCATGGCTCCAAGGCTGATCACACCACTGATATACAATTGCGTTATGGTCACAGATGCTGCACAGTTGGGGATCAGTCCAACCAATCCTGCCAGCACAGGTCCCAGTATGGGACGGTTCAGGATCAGTCCGGCCAGAACATCTTCTCCCACAAAATGCAGTGCTGTGTTCAGAACAAATCCAATGACTATAATGAAAAAGGTAATGTGAAGCGTATGCTTTACCGCAGATAGAAAAATGCCATCCTTTTCACAATGGCAGTTCTCATGCTCACAGATTTCATGAATGTGCTCTTCCTCTTCATGATCATTTTCCTCATGCCCGTGAACATGGTCATGAGGATGCATCTTCCTCTCCCGGACCAACAGATCGATCACAAATCCGGCTACGGCACCAATGGCTGCTTTCGCTCCCAACACACCCAGTACAAAGCGGATATCCATTTTCTCCGAAATCAGGATCGGCAGCATCTCATCAGAAGTGGACAGATAAATGGCTATCAGTGTTCCCAGGGTGATCACCCTGCCTGCATATAAGTTGGATGCCGCTGCTGAGAATCCACACTGAGGCAGCACACCTGCCACGCCACCGATCAACGGTCCCATTTTGCCTGCTTTTCGCACCATATGTGTGGTCTTCTCGCCAGCCTTATGCTCCAGATATTCCATAGCCAGATAGGTCAGGAACAAAAATGGTACCAGCTTTATACTATCTATTAAAGTATCTAAAATAACTTCCGACATGACTCTTACCTTTCCATACTTTCTTTATCAAATAAATACTTAATCATATATTAGTTCTAAATGCAAATGAGTTGCATTTGCATTTAGAACTATAACACATTTTTTCATATTGTCAATATTTTAATTATAAAAAATGCGCTATGCTATGATAAGCTACGAAAAGCAAGAGAATGACCATCCGGGCAAAAGCCAGCCGGTATACCGTCTTATAGTACTCCCGGATCACTTCCATCAATCTTCGATCAATCCTTTTTTCTTCCACGCTCCGCTCCGCCAGCGCAGCAGCATGCCGACCGCACGGCAGCATTCATCTGCTGTCAGACCGATATAAGCACCCACTACTGCCAGATGCAGCTGTATCCCCAACAGATACGTTCCTCCCGCTGCACACAAAAACATGAAAACAGCTCCGAGGATCACCGGAAATACAGCATCTCCACTGGTTTTCAGTGCATTTCCGTATACCAGATTTGTGACTCGTCCGGCTTCCAGGGCAATATCAATAAACATCAGCTTCTGCACTAGTTCTACCATACTCTTATCCTGCGTGAAAAAAGAGATCAGGACCGGGGCACTGACTGCAAACAGAAATTCTGTTCCCATCGCCAGTACTGCTCCGATCGCCGCAGATTTTTTCGTCTGCTTATCACATATTTCATATTTTCCCGCACCCATATACCATCCGGTCATAATGGCATTCGCCTGTGCAAGTGCACTTCCCACACAGAAGGATAAATTCGTGATCTGTGCCGTATAGGAGCGGGCAGCCACATTGATTCCCTCCGTATCCATCTGGTTCAGAAAACGGATCACCAGTGTCATCGCTATATTATAAATAGTATTCTCCAAAGCGGAAGGTAATCCGATCCGGATGATCTTCCGCAAAATCTCTCCGGAATTTACCCTCTCCAAATATTTTTTTGCAGGGATCAGCCGCCGTACAAAGATCACTATCAATATCAGATTCACTACTTTGGAGATCACTGTTGCGGATGCGACCCCCTGCACACCGAGGTGGAAACGAAACAGAAACACGGCATTTAATATAAAGTTCAAAATATTACCTGTCACAGTTGCGATCAGAGGCTGTTTCGTATATCCAAATGCACGCAGATATCCTGCCAATATGGGAATCATAGCGTTCAGTATACTTCCGCCTCCGACGATCCGCAGGTATTGTACGGCAGGCTCCTTCAATGCCGGTGCAATACCTACCACATACAGAATCCCATCGGAACAGAAAAACAAAAACACAGACATTACAACACCCAGAATCCCATTAAACCATAATCCCAGAGTCTTTGCCTGACAGGCGATCCCCGGTCTGCCCGCACCGATATTCTGTGTCATCACAGCCAGCATTCCCATAGAAACTACCGAATACATAATAATGAATACACCGATATAAGTATTTGCTGTTCCGACTGCTCCGACTGCCTGATCTCCCACAGAAGAAAGCATTAAGGTATCCACCATTCCGGACAACATGTAAAAGATCGTCTCCAGACACAGTGGTACAAATAATTGAAATAATGACTTATTCTGTCCTTCCATCGTAGGTTTTATATCCTTTCTGCGGTTCCTAAAAATTTGCATTTTCATTTTACAACTATTCAGAATACTATTCCGAATAGCCTCTTCAATTTTTACATATTACTACTTTATCTTTCCTAAAGCTTGCATTTTTACCACAGAAAATTGACTTATTTCTACTTTTATAGTAATCTGACCATAATATCCTCTGATCCACTTCACAGAAAGGCCTGCCTATGTACCCTGAATTAAGAGAAGAACGCATTCACGGAACAAAAGAATTTCCTTTTAGCTGTTATCACCTGCATGATATGCCTGCTTTTTTTCAGATTCCTGTCCACTGGCATCCGGAGGTCGAGATCATATATGTCCGCTCCGGCTCTCTTAATGTCATCATTGAAGGGGAAGAATACGAAGCGGCCGGCGGCTCCGTATTCTTTGTGAATCCCGGTGAGCTTCATTTTATAGGTTCCGCAATTCCGGGCGTAGACTATCATACCCTGTTGTTTCCACTGGAATTTATTTCCTTTCAGACGGACGATCTGTTGGAAACGGAGTTTCTCCTTCCCCTGCGTAACCATGAATTGCTTTTGCATCATAATCTTTCCCACGAAAAAAGCTGTCCTGACATCATTTCTCTCATCTGTGAGATCCTGTCTGTCAGACAGCTTCCAAATACATTGAGTGGGTATTTCCGATTACGTATTTTATTGTTGTCACTTATACAAAAAATTGCTTCCTGTGGAACCATTAACCCGATGGGCTCCAAAAGGAACGATCCGATGCAGCGTGAGATACTGACTTATCTGCAGTATAACTACACGGAACCCCTTCGGTTGGAAACCCTGGCAGAGCAATTTCATTTATCCGAAAAATATTTGTCCCGCTATTTTAAACAACACTTTCATCTGACCCTGACGCAATACCTGATGCATCTGAGACTGACCCATGCCTGCCATCTGTTAGAGAGCACCTCTCTGCCGGTTACAGAGGTTGCCCTGCAGTCCGGCTTCCCCAATGTAAGTCATTTTATCCGTAGCTTTCACGCTTCTTTTCGGATGTCGCCGCTGCAATACCGCAAGAAACGGGATCAGTCCTTCACATAAATTCTGATATTGGCCGGTGTTACCGGATAGGTTCCGGTGTCAATGGTTTTGGGTATACTCTGTCCTTCAAATACTGCCTCTATTTTTTCCAGTGTCATGGATCCCCAGCTCTCCGGACGCTGCGCAATTGCAGCATCTACATAGCCGGCCTTCATGAATTCTCCAACTTCATCCGTGAAGTCCACTGTTACCAGTTTTACCTTCTTCCCTTTGGACTTAAGATATCTGGCAAAAGCCAATCCCCATCCTACATTTGTAGCGCACAGTACAGAGATATCCGGATGCTCCGTAAGAAGCCGGTCAGTTAATTTTGTTGCTTCTTCAGCAGTAGGTTCTCCCGGACCGGTCATATCATAATAAGGAATTCTGTTTTCTTTCAGAACATCTACAACACCGTGGTATCTGTCCTCTACAGTCTCAATGAGGTTATCCTTCCACTTGATAATGCCAACGGCACCGTCGGCTCCCAAGGCTTCTCTCACAGCCTCTCCGGTACTCCGTCCGCACTGATAACTGTCAGTTCCGATGAGTGTGCGATAGGGAACACTATCAAATGCAGACAGGATGAAAATCACCTCCACACCCTTCTCTGCCATCTTCTGCAGCAATTTTTCCACTCTGAGATCCGCAATGGGTGAGATACAGATTCCATCATAACGCTCCTCCAACACCTTTTTCAGAAAATGCACCATTTCCAGAGTTCCTGCTTCTCCTCTTCCCTTAGGTGCAAATACCGTAATATCAAAATTCAGAATTTTGGCAGTGCGATAGGCCTGTTTCGTCGCCGGATACCAGAAAGGATCATCCAGATCCCATACCATGGCAATTTTCCTGCGCTGTACCGGTGCATAATCCACCGGTATATTAGCCAGGATTTCATTCAGCTGATTTAATTCGCTGTTCAATCGTTCGGATACATGCCCCATAAGGCTGGCATTCTGCTTCTGTTCTGCAGTAATTCCCGCCACGTTTTCCGAGGATGCCGATGCCTGACTGGAGATTGTTGCAATAGATTCCATGACTTCCAGTAGCTCTTCCTTCTTCCCATTGACTTCATCCATACGTTCTGTGAAAAAAAACTGCGCTTCTGCCAGTTCTTTCACACTGTGATTTATATTTTCAAAGGAAGAAATTGTATCCCCTACCGCGGTTTTCTGTGCTTCAAAAGCTGCATCGGATTCCTCCATGATCTCTTTCAGTTTTGTTAACGAACCTATAATCTCCTGAATGGATGCATTGATACTCTGACTTGCCTTATGACATTCCTCCGACAATTTTCGTACTTCATATGCCACATGAGCAAATCCTCTTCCGGCTTCCCCGGCTCTGGCAGCCTCGATGGATGCATTTAAAGACAGCAGATTCGTCTGCTTGGCAATACTATAGAGAACACTTGTGACAGATTCAATCTTTGCATTTTTATCCAGAAGCGTACGAATCTCTTCTGTGATCGTATCCATGGAACCTTTGAGTTTTTCCTGTGTTTTCCCCAGATGTTCCACTCTTTGTCTGCCAAGATCACTCTGTTGCTGCATCTGCTGAACCTGTGTCTGCATAGTTGCAGTCTCCTGATCCATATCCGTGATCTTCGCTGTGAATTCCTCGGCTATTTTCCGGCATTGCAATACATCTCTTTCCTGCCTTGAGGCACCTTCCGCAAGCACCTGTATGCCATGTCCCACCTTATCGGAGGACTCTGTCAGCCCCTCTGCCGCACCTTCAAATTGTTCGGATACCAATCCCAGATTATTGACAGTCTGTTTCAAGGATTGTAGCTGTTCCTTATATGATTCTTCTGTTTGTCCGCTGCTTACCGCTCTTTTGTTCCATAAAGGCATAGATTATCCCTCCAATGCTCTTCTCGCCAGTTCCAGGCATCCCATGATGCCCTGATCATCATGCAGTGACGCAGGTACTACATAATGCTCCGGATCCTCCAGTTCTTCTGTTATCACATAGCCATTGATATAGGTAATCAGCTTTTTGCGTATTAATGGGAATAGTTGCTCCTGATGCATGACACCGCCTCCGAGAATGATCATTTCCGGAGAAAGTACCATCACATAATTTGTCAATGCCTGCGCAAGGTAGTCTGCCTCCAGATCCCATACTTCCGGACAATCTGCCAGTTCCACTGCTTTTTTGCCCCATCTGGCTTCTATGGCAGGACCAGCCGCCATTCCTTCCAGACAATGATCCTTGTGATAGGGGCATTTTCCTTCATAATGGTCTGTATCCCGTTTTGTGATGAGGATATGTCCTGCCTCAGGATGAAGCATACCGTGCAGCAGCTTCCCGTCAATATACACGCCTGCTCCGATTCCGGTTCCCACGGTCAAATACATGACGCAATGTTTCCCTTTTGCCTGCCCGAAAGTAACCTCACCCAGTACTGAACCATTTACATCGGTATCAAATCCCATAGGACATTTTAACGCTGCTTTCATGCTTCCCAAAAAATCAAAGTTTGTCCATGCAAGTTTAGATGTGGTAGTAATATATCCATATTTTTCCGATGCTGGATCCAGTTCCACCGGTCCAAAACTTGCAATTCCCAATGCGTCTATCTGCTTGTCCTGAAAATATGCGATCAATTTCGGAATGGTCTCTTCCGGCGTCGTTGTAGCTATAGATACCTGCTCATAGATCTTTCCTGTTTCATCTCCGATGGCACAGACCATTTTTGTTCCGCCCGCTTCTAATGCTCCCAATTTCATAGTGATTCCTTCTTTCTTTTTATTTTTTATCTTCCGATCTATTCCCATAGGTTTTCTGATATAAATGCAGCCAGGGTGTATGCTCTGGCAATCTGGAGAAATCCTTTTGATCATAGATTTCCTGAATCTGTCCATTCCGTATCCGGATCAGACGGTCAGCCAGAGCCAGAGAATCGGCAAGATTCACCGCCAGGATCACCACTGCAATATTTTTTTTCAAAAACCGTTCCATCAGCTCCCAGATATGACTGCGCACGGACACTTCCGCATTTTTAAACGGCTGTACGCACAACACGACCTGCGGATGCTGCATCAGAATTCTCGTATATACCAGATCATACTTCTGCTGCCTGGTCAGGTTCCACACCGGAGTGTCAAATACGTCCTCCCCCAACAGATCTTTTTGTTCCTCCTGGATACTTCTCCGGATTCCAGACTGATTCCACACACCCCGGATTCGATGATCCATGGTAAAACATAGGTTATCAAAATAACTCATATGAGGAAACAGCATAGTCTCTGTGGGTAGCTCCTGGATTACCGCAATATCTCTGTTTTTCTCACTTTTTTGTGTCCCTTTCGTCAGATAAAAGCTTCCTTTCTCTGGAATCTCTCCTTGAAACAGCTCCACAAAATCAGCAATGCAACGATTATCCAGATCCTGCAATACAACGCATTCTCCCTGCCCGACCCGAATCGTAATATCTTTCAGATTACCATATTGTATCTTATCCATGATCAATACGGTCTGTCTGTCTGTATCTGCTTCCTGTCGTCTATGTTGAGATCTCACCCACCTGTCATATTCCTCCACACTCTGTAGCGGAAATGTATCAGGAATCGGATCACCTCTCTGAAACGTTTTGATGATCTGCCCGTTTACCATTAATGCCATACGATCACACAGATAGGTTGCTTCTTCAAAATGAGCCGTGATGTAAATGAAAGAAATTCCTCTTTCTGCGTACAGTCGTATGATCCTGTGCAATTCCTCCAGTTCGCTCTCGCTAATAAAAGTACTGACATTTTCCAATACGATCAGCTGACTTCCTGCCACCACCGCTTTCAAAACTTCTGTCACAAACTTTTGAAATATTGTCAGTTCGCTGACATAAGCCCCCGCCGGGATATTGATCCCGATTTCATCCAGAAAAGGCTGCAGCAGTCGTTCCAACATTCCCGGATGAATCAGATACTTATGAAATCCTCTCCGCAGGACAAAAATATTGTCTACCACGGTTAGATCCTCCGCCAGACTGCTTTTGTTGCGGATGATACTGATCCTGTTCGTCCGGTTATGCGACCTCTGCCACTGATTGACCAATTGCTCACGATAATATACATATCCGTAGTGAAGCGGCATATTTTGTTGCAACAGTTTGAGAAAAGCATCCATTCCATAACGATTGACCGGGATCAGACCGAATACCTCTCCCTTTCGTACCGTTATATTAAAATTATCCAGGAGAATTCTTCCCTGTTCCTTGTAGGTCACCTTCTCCATGCGCAGCACTTCCCTGATCAACAGTAGTTTTCCTGCCTTTCTTCCATATGAATCAGATTACGATCACTGTAGATTACAGGAATTCTTATCTTCACATCCGTGCCAATCTCCGGCATAGAATACACATGAATTCCATATTCTTCTCCAAATAGTAAATGGATACGGTTATTGACATTTACCAGTGCGATCCCGCCTTTTGTCTCGGATTCTCCCGTTGCGAGAATACCTCCGCTTTTTTGCAATCTTTCATTGATATCCGCTACTTTGCGTTCTTCCATGCCGTTGCCGTCATCCGAGATACACAGAAGCAGACAACTTTCCGTCATTTCCAGTAGGATCCGGATATGTCCCGTTCCCAGTTTGCACTCTGTCCCATGAATGATACTATTTTCCAGGATCGGCTGCAAGGTCAGTTTGGGGATACGACAGCTGTAAATCGCTGCTTTTTCCTCGGGATCACATTCAACGGAAAGCTGCAGTCTGTCGCCGAAACGATACTGCTGAATTTTAAAATAAGTCATACAGTTCTGCAATTCTTCTTCCACTGACACCAGATTTTCTACTTTGCTGATGGTATAGCGGAAAAAAGTGGCCAATGCCTCTGTCATATCTGCGACACTTACCAGTCCTGCAATCAGTGCCTCACTACGGATGCTCTCCAATGTATTATATAAAAAGTGGGGATTGATCTGATTTTGTAATGCCAGATACTGTGCCTGTCTCTTATTCAGGTTCAGCATCTCCTGTGACTGCATCAGATACTGCATTTTGCTGACCAGACTCTCCAGCTCCGGAGAAATGTGGATCCCATCTTCTCCCACCAGATTGCTGGTGGTATAACCGTCCAGAAATAATTCTATCCGCTTCTCGATACGCCGGTAAGGCAGCCATATCTCCACTACAGCATAGCAGATACCAAGCACCAACAGGCACCCTCCAAAGATCACCGGGAACCAGCCTGCCCCATTCCCCCTGATTTTTTCATAGATAAGATATCCCAAGAGCGCAGCCAGAAACAACACCATAAAACTCCACGCACACAATGTCCGAAAGTTCAGATAATGCATTTTTCCCTGCTTCATACGCTCTCCTCTCAACCGTACAGCTTCCGGTACTCTGCCGGATTTACGCCGGCAATCTTATGAAAAGTCTGGGTAAAATGCTTTCTGTCATTATATCCTACCCGCTCACAGATCTCGGTCACAGACAATCCTGTTTCTCTCAACAGCGTTTTAGCCTCATCCATTCTTACCCGCATCAGATATTTGGCAAACCCTTCTCCTGTTTCCTTCTTAAATAGGGCACTAAAATATGCTACACTGAAACCCACATGGTCACATACTTCTTCCAATGTAATATTTTCCGCATAATGTTTGTGAACATACTGCTTTGCCTGGCGGATCGGCCGGGAAGTCTCCCCCTGTCTGGCTTCCAGAGCTTCTGTCATCAGTTCTTCCTGCAGCGTTGACAGTTCATGAAACAATTCTTCCGCAGAGCCACAATGCATACACTTTTCTTCAAATATAGTGGGAGATGTAGCTCTTACACGCACAATAAAAAATCTTCCTGCTGACAGCACCGTTTCCTGAATTTCCCGTCCTCTGACATCCGGTACACTCATCACCGCATTTTTCAGTTCTTCTCCGCACTTGCTGGCTTCTGCCGGATCCAGAACTTCTATGGCATGTTCCATTTCTTTACAATATCGATCCAGAATATCCTGCATTGGTAATCCGGATGCCGGAGGTACTTCTTCCAGAAGTCTTCCCCAGCCTTCCACGATCCTCTCCCGAATCGCAAGCTCTGCTTTTCTTATGGATGCGGTCAATTGTTCCGCATCCACTGTCACACCGCCAATGGCAAGTGAAAATCTTACCGGTCCCAACATGGAACGGTTCGCTTCCAGTTGTCGCAAAAATTCCAAAAGCAAAGTTCTTATTTTATCCGTATCTTCTTTTATAAAATTAAGAATACCATACCCGGAATCTTTCACATAATCAAAAAGGCAGTCATTACAGTTTTTTGACAGGCAATGATAGAACAACTCTTTCGTTTTTTCACAGATCACAGTCTGTGCTGCCTTACTCATTTGTTCCGGATCATATCCTGCTTTCACCACTATGGCCTGATAACAATCAGCTTCCGCCTTAAAATAATAGTTCTCCTGCAGCTGCACTGCGGTTGGATTATAGGCATCTTCTACAAGATCCTTCAGCAACGCATATCTGAGGCGATTTACATCGCTCTCACTGACTCTCCGCTCAGCCATTTCCATACCCTGGGCAGATTTCTTTGCATCCAGCCGCTCACCAATTTTTCGCAGTGTTTCGTTCAATTCGTCCTGTTTAATAGGTTTTAAAAGGTAATTTCCCACACCAAGGGAAAGCGCATTTCGTGCATACTCGAAATGTGCATATCCACTGATAATGATGATTTCCAGTTCCGGACATATCTTTTTTGCATTTTTTATCAGCTCCAGCCCGTCCATTCCCGGCATGCGAATATCCGTGATCAGAATGTCCGGTCTATATTGCTGCAGCATATCCAGTGCCTGTATGGCATTTTCTGCCTGTGCCGCCATCTGCATTCCCAGTTTGTCCCACTCGACCAATGCCTGGACAAGCTTGCAGATCAGCTTCTCGTCATCTACGATCATTACCTTCCACATAATTTTAGCCTCATTATTAGCCTTTTTTCCATAAATATAGATTTATTTTAGCACTCGTTTAAATGCAATTCAACAGGAATATCCCATATTTCCGGATATTCCTGTTGAATTTTTATATTTATGGAAGAGAAAAGATTTTGCTTACTGCTGTTTGGTCAGAACAGATACTCCTGTATCGGTTACAGCACCACCGAGACTTTCACCATTGATGGCTTTTACAGCTGCTTTTACACCTTCATAACCCATAACATCGGGATTCTGAGCCATGGTACACAGCAGATATCCGTCATCGATCAGACCCAGGATAGCATCAGACTTATCAAAGCCTACACCGATTACGTTATCCTTACCGGAAGCCTTGATGGCGTTACCGGCGCCGGTGGTGGAACCTTCGTTACATCCGAAGATACCTACAACGCCCTGGGTAATATAGTTCTCTGCAATACTTTGGGATTTTGCTGCATCGCCTTCGCCGTACTGAGTCTCCAGAAGTTCGAAATCAGTTCCTTCAAATGCAGAACGGAAACCTTCTTCTCTCATAACGCAGGAATCGGTTGCTGCATTTACATTGATGATACCAATGGAACCACTGGTGACACCTGCATCTGCCAATGCTTTCTTCATCTCTTCACCTGCTGTCTTACCTGCAGCATTGTTGTCGGTAGAGAAAGTAGCTTCTGCGGATACGTTCGCAGGGGAATCTACGTAAATCAGCTTAACGCCTGCATCTGATGCCTCTCTCAGTGCGGAAGAAATCGCATCGGGACCGTTTGCTGCTACGATGATAGCCTGTGCACCTGCACTGACTGCGTTGTTTACACACTCGATCTGCTGAGCATCATCCTTGGTATTGGGAGCCATAAACTGAACTGTTACACCCAGCTCTGCTGCTGCCTTCTGTGCGCCCTCATTCAGAGTTACCCAGTGCTGATCCAGAGAATCCATGGTGATCAGAGCGATCAGAGTGGTTCCTGCGTCTGTTGCAGTTGAAGCCTGCTCTGTGGTGGTGGATGCTGCCGCACTGTTCTGTGCCTCACCGGTGGCTGCGGTTCCTGCGTTGTTGCTGCTGCCACATCCGGTCAGCATTGCTGTTGTCATGCATAATGCACAAGCTACTGATAATACCTTTTTCATTTTGTAAACCCTCCTTAAAAGTGTTCATTGATTTATCTTAGCATCTTAATTGATGTCTAATTCTTAGCCGGTTTCTTCTTAAATACACCATTCCTTACAACAACATCCAGAAGTACTGCAAACACTACGATGATACCGATAACCAGTCTCTGGATACCTACCTGGGCGCCAATCATATTCAGGCCATTCTCCAGTGTCTGCCATACGGAAGCACCTGCCAGAGTTCCCAACAGCAATCCGGTTCCTCCCAAAGGAGAAATACCACCGATAACGCCTGCGGCTACCGCATACATCTCGTACATGTTACCGGCTTCCATGTTACCCATTCCGGCCTGACCGCAGAGGATCAATCCTACCACAAAAGAACAGAATGCACTGACCAGATAGGTCTTGGTGGTGGTCTTTACTACGCTGACGCCGGACAGCTTTGCTGCATCCACATTGGAACCGATGGCATAAATATGTCTGCCGGTACGTGTTTTGGACAGCAGAAAGAAGAATACGATAAAGATAATAATTGCAATCCAGAAAGTATTGTAAACGCCCAATGTTTTACCATAGTAGAAAACATTCTGGAAAGTCTCTCCGGCATCTTTGCCGACACCGGATGCGATGGCATCCGTATTACGGTTGCCGTTTACCATGTAAGCAACACCTCTTGCTACAAACATGGTTCCCAGAGTAGCAATGAAGGGAGGCAGTTTCCACTTACCTACCAGAATACCATTCAGTACCCCGATGATCATGCAACATACAAAAGTAATCAGGATAGCTACTACAGGGTTCACACCCATGGTCATCAGTGTTGCTGCGATCATGGCACTCATACCTACCACAGATCCAATGGACAGATCGATATTACCGGTGATCAGCACATAACTCTGACCAATACCAATGATCAGATACTTTGACATGGATCGTAACAGGTTCATTACATTCTGACCGGAAAATACGGCCGGATTTATAATACCAAAAGCGATATAGATGATGATCAGACCGGCAAAAGCGGTAAGGGCTCCTCCCATTCCTCTGATCGCAAAAATTCTTTTCAACGGACTTTGCTTTTTCATAATGATATTTTCACCTTTCTTATGGTTATAATTTAAGCGTTAGCTGCGATCTTCTTCTCGAACTGGGTTGCCAGGGTCAGGATCTCATTCTGCGTTGTGTTTCTGGCATCCAATTCCCCAGTAATCCTTCCATCACACATTACAATGATACGATCGGCTATTCCCATGACTTCCGGCATCTCCGAAGATACGAACATTACGGCAATTCCCTGTTTTTTCAGTTCGTTCATGAGGTTATAGATTTCAACCTTTGCTGCCACGTCGATTCCTCTGGTGGGTTCATCGAAGATAACGACTTTTGAATTCCGTGCCAGCCATTTTCCTACGACTACCTTTTGCTGATTACCACCAGATAAGTTACCGGCATTGATGTCCACGTTCGGTGTTTTGATCTTCAGGTTTTCTACTGCCTCGTCACACATCTGATCTTCCTTCTTGCTGCTGACTACTCCCAGTTTGTTGCAGAGAATATCCAGATTAGGTAATGCAATATTGTGCCGGATGCTCAGTTTGGTACACAATCCATCCTTTTTCCGGTCTTCCGGTGCCAGTACGATTCCTGCGCGGATTGCATCATTGGGATTTGTAATTTTTAATGTTTTCCCTTCCAGAATGATCTCTCCGCTGTCCTTTGGATCCACTCCGAAGATTGCTCTTGTCGTTTCTGTTCTTCCAGCACCCATCAGTCCGGCAAAGCCCACGATCTCGCCTTCATACAATGCGAAATTGATATCCCGCACCATGCGACCTGCGTTTAATCCCTTGACTTCCAGAATCTTTTCCCCTTTTTTACACGACTCTCTCGGGAACTGTTCCTTGATCTCTCGTCCTACCATATTGGCTATAATCTGGTCCATCGTGGTATCTTTGAAATTCATGGAAGTAATATACTGTCCGTCTCTCATGATGGTCACACGGTCTACAATATGCTGAAGCTCTTCCAGTCTGTGGGATATGTATACAATACCGCATCCCTTGGATCGCAGATCCTTAATAATGCGGAACAGATCATCTATTTCCTTTGCTGTCAGTGCGGATGTGGGTTCATCCATGATCAGGATTCTCGCATTGACCGACAATGCTTTGGCAATTTCGACCATCTGCTGTTTGGATACCGGCAGTTCTCCCACGACCTGCTTCGGGTCAATATCGATTTTCAGATCATTTAATATCCGGGAGGCTTCCGCTTCCATATCACCGTTTGCCAATACAATACCTTTTGTCTTCTCCCTGCCTAAGAACATGTTCTCTGCTACGGACAGGTGCTTACACATATTCAGTTCCTGATGGATAATAGCAACTCCGGCTTCCTGTGCCTGTTTCGGTGTCAGATCCCCATACTCCTTGCCAAAGATTTCCAGGCTTCCACTGTCTCTGGTATACACACCGCTCAGAATCTTCATCAGCGTACTCTTGCCGGCGCCATTCTCTCCCAACAGGGCCATGACTTCTCCGGATCGCAATTCAAACTGTACATGATCCAGTGCTTTTACTCCCGGGAAGCTTTTGCATATATCCTTCATGGATACTATGACTTCTTTTTCACTCATACCTTCTCTTCGTCCTTCCCTTCCATTAATAAATAGGCTAATTTTAGCTGTTTTTTGCGTTCCCCTTAACTTTATGTTAACAGTATAGCAAAAGCCCCCTTCAAAGATAAGGGGACTATCTTTCTTATTGAAGGGGGTTTTTTATGCACTATGAATATGAAATTCTAAATTACACCTTTGTACCTATACAAGTTTACGATTCTGTTTTTGTTTCTCTTCTTTTTATATCGGCAGTTTGTATACCAGTTTTTCTTTCCAGCTCTTCCATCATGACATTGCTGTTACGAAAGACACATAAAATCACTCCCACCATCAGGGAATTGGCCAGACAGTTCCCCAGCCCATAAGCCAGAAATGGAATGGATATGGTGTAGTAAATGCCAAATCCAAAATTCACCAGAACCGCATTGACGATCCGAAGCATGATGCTCAGACTGCACACACTGCCCAACAGCAATGCCGCACGATTACTCTGACGCAGAGCGACACGGAGTGCATAAAGCGCAAAAGCAAACAGTGCCACGATCACCAATACTCCCACAATGATACCAAACCACAGGAAAATGCTGTGAATAATGTAGGTTGTACAGCTCTCCTGTGACAGGGACCATGTCCCGTTATTTTGATCTGAGGTAAAAAGTAATGCCTCACTGATCTTTCCCCCACCCAACAATGAAAAGCCATGCTGTTCCTGCTGAATATTGCTGGCAATATAACCGGTCTCCCCTTTTCCCATCCGGTAAACCATCCGCCGCCAAATAGAGTAATCTCTTTTTTCCCGGCAGAATGCCCCGTTTGATGGCAAGGAACAAAATTACGATAGATAACAAGAAAGCTTCCATCATACCGGCAGAGCAGGTAATATCCTGCGATAACAGCAGCACCGCTGCCAGATACACCGCATCCAGAATCAGGATTACCTTCCAGCTTAAGGTTCGCATGCGATACAAAAGCAAGGCATACAGAACCGGAAGAAACATCCACAGCAGATAGACAGCTTCGTATCTGTCATGATAACTGCCACTCCACATATGTGTCCCCAGCATACTGCCTGCCAGCCCTGCAGCTATAAAAAGCGCCGTCAGCCCATAGCTGAAACGTACCAGTTTCATATAGTTTCCATAGAGAAGTCCGAGAATCAGCAACAGTCCGATTCCGTTATACAGGATCGTATTACGCAGATAATTTTCCGCTCCCACCGTCTCCATATGGGAAAACAAGATTCCCTGCATGACAATTCCCACCAGTGTCAGTATCACCGTGATGCCAAACAACACTGTCGGAAACTTCGGCCTGTGGATCCGGTTCAATTCCCTGCCGGTCTGCAGCGGATCCCCCATCTGGCGTACCGCTTCCTGTGCGGCTGCCAGGGGTGTCATTCCCTCCCGGTGGTAGTCCTCCGTCTGTTCCTCAATGTGATTGCCAATCTCCCTGCGGATTGCGCATCTGGCATGGGGATTCTCGATCTGTTCTCCTATGGCATCCAGATAATCCCGGATGCTTCCGGCATTCCGCCAATCCGTATTCTCTTCCGCCGCCGGTTGTTCTGCCTCCTCATGCGCTGCCAGCACTACCCTTTTTTCTTCCTTTCCCATAATCAGCACCCTCTCTGAAGACTCAACACTCCGGAAACTGCAGTCTGGTATTCCTGCCATTCCTTCTTCTTTTCTTCCGCATGCTTTTTTCCTGCAGGAGTCAGCTGGTAGTATTTTCTCGTCTTGCCGGAAGTATTGTCCTCGTAAGACACCACATCTCCACGGCTCTCCAGCGAGTGCAGCAGAGGATACAGTGTCCCGGCCTTTAGTTCGAAGACATTGTTAGATCTCTCTCGCAGTGCCTCAATCATCTCATAGCCATACATGTCCTTGGTCTCCAATAGACGCAGGATCATCATTGCCATACTTCCCTGTACCAGATTCCTATCGATTGCCATATGTATACGCTCCTCTCTATATGGGCTTTCTACACACAATATATATCGTCAGTCTATATATGCCAAGGAAATTATTCTCACTTCTCTTTTGTGCTTTCTTTCGCACGGTATCGTATGCTATACTGTTCCCAGATATTTTCTTGATCATTTCTACAAAACCCAACATTATATAAAATAAAGGAGGTATACAATGAAAAAAATATGGATCGTCGGTTCCCTCGGTCACATGGGGCAGGCGTTGATCAGGTTGTTAGACATGATGGAATATGAATTATACGAGACCGACAAGGATGAGCTGGATATCACGGATGAACATGCAGTTTCCCTGTTCATGCACCGGAATCGTCCCGATGTCGTCATCAACTGTGCAGGATATCATCCTTCCGCCGGTGCAGCGCAGTCGGAGACGGATATGGCTTACAAGGTCAATGCCGTAGGTGCAAGGAATCTGGCGCAGTCTGCGGAAAGCATTCAGGCAAAACTCATCCAGATCTCTACGGATGATGTATTTTCCAGCGCATCCGACACACCCTATAATGAGTTCGATGATGTAAATCCTGTGGGCTTGTTTGCGAAATCCAAATATGCCGGAGAGAAATTCGTCATCCAACTGATGACCCGCTATGTCATTATCCGCAGTTCCTGGATCTACGGCATCGGCAAAGACTTTTTGAATGAAGTACTGGAAGCTGCCGCGGACTCCCAGGTATCTACTATGGAACTGCTAAATAACGACCGTGCGGTACCTACCTCCGCCGCAGAGCTTGCCCGGGTGGTGAAATTCTTCATCGACAACGATCATTACGGCATCTATCACGCCGTATGCAGTGGCGGTTCCTGCACACGCCTGGAATTTGCGAAAGAGATCCTGCGTCTTGCCGGAAAAGAGGACCGGCTTACTGTCACAGTAAAAGACGGCACCCCGGAGAAATATTCCGTACTGGATAATATGATGCTGCGTCTCACCGGCATCGAAGAACCCAGTGGCTGGAGAGAGACACTGGCTTCCTACATGAAAGAAACCGGAGGACTGGAATAGTGGAAAAACACAAAAAAGAAAAGAAAAAACTCGGTCTGTCCACCAAAATCTTTATCGCCCTGTTAACCGGTGCGGTATGTGGTGTACTGATCCATTATTATATGCCGGAAGGGTACTTCAGAGATACGATTCTGATCAACGGTATTCTCTATGTACTGGGAAATGGTTTTATCCGCCTGATGCAGATGCTGGTGGTTCCTCTGGTATTCTGCTCCCTGGTCTGCGGCGCAATGGCCATCGGTGATACGAAAACGTTGGGAACTGTGGGTGTGAAAACGATCCTGTTCTATCTGTGCACCACTGCCTTGGCGATCTGCGTGGCACTGGGTATTGCCAGTCTGATCAATCCCGGCGTCGGTTTAAATATTGCGTTGCCGGAGGATGCCACCGAAGTCGCAACCACCCAGGTAGATTTTGCGGAGACGTTGTTGAATATTATTCCGAAAAATATTTTTACCTCTCTGTCCGCCGGAGATATGCTGCCAATCATCTTCTTTGCTTTATTTGTTGGCATTCTTCTGGCTGCCATGGGCAACCGGGTCTCCACTGTGGCGAACTTTTTCAGTCAGTTCAATGACATTATGATGGAAATGACGATTGCAGTCATGAAAGCTGCCCCTGTCGGTGTCTTCTGCCTGATTGCGAAGACCTTCGCAGGCATCGGCTTCGACGCTTTTGTGCCTATGCTGAAATATATGGGAAGTGTCATTCTGGCGCTGGCAGTACAGTGTTTCGTGGTATATCAGGTCATGCTGTTTGTGTTCACCCGCTTGAATCCTTTTAAGTTCATTAAAAAGTTCTTCCCGGTTATGACCTTTGCCTTCTCCACTTCCACCAGTAATGCGACGATCCCTCTGTCTATCGACACTCTGTATAAAAAAATCGGTGTCTCCAAACAGATTTCGTCCTTTACGATTCCTCTGGGTGCCACCATTAACATGGACGGTACTTCCATTATGCAGGGCGTAGCAGTTGTTTTCATAGCACAGGCTTACGGTATTCCTCTGACCCCGGCTGCCATTGCTACCGTCATTGCCACCGCGACGATCGCTTCCATCGGCACTGCCGGTGTCCCCAGTGTCGGTCTGGTCACCCTGTCCATGGTACTGACCTCCGTGGGACTGCCTACCGAAGGCATTGCACTGATCATGGGTATCGACCGTATCCTGGATATGCTGCGTACCGCTGTCAATATCACCGGTGATGCCGTATGTACCACTATCGTGGCTAAGCAACAGGGTGCCTTTAACGAGAATACTTTCCGGGCAGATAACTGATCACCTGTTTACAGCTTTCCAGATGGCTGTCACCGTATAAAAAAAAGAGTGAAACATTCTGTCTTGTGCTCAAGTGCACCGTCAGAAGTTTCACTTTTTTATAGCTCGCAGCTATTCTATTTCAGTTTATTGAGTTTTGCCCGGTTGGCAATAACGATCAGCCGCATATCCTGTGTCAGAGGTTCTTCCGGATCGATATTGGTATTTACATTTTTTCCTTCGATGATCGCCACCACGTTAATGGAATATTTTTTCCGCAGATTCAGCTCGATCAGGTTCTTCCCGATCCACTGCTGTTTGACTTCCATTTCCACCATAGACACATCCTGGGACAATTCGATAATGTCCATGAAACCGGAGCTTAACAGATTTTTGGCCAGGTGGATCCCTGACTCACTCTCGGGGAATACTACACGGTCTGCTCCTACTTTCGTAAGGATCTTGCAGTTTATCTCAGTGGCGCATTTGGCGATAACGGTCTTTACGCCCAGTTCTTTACACAGCATGGTTGCCATAACACTGGCTTCCAGATGATTTGCCATGGTCACAATGACCACATCAATATTCGCAATACCGATCTGTCTCAACGCTTCCGGATCTGTAACATCTGCACATTTACAGTATGGAATCTCTGAGATTGCCGCATTGACAACTGCCTCTCTATTGTCTACCGCCACCACCTCTGCGCCGTTCTCTGCCAACTCCTTCGCCACACTTCTTCCATATCTTCCAAGTCCAAATACTGCATAGGTCTGATTGATTCCCATAGTCTCTTCCTTCCTGTTGCTTCGATCTGCTTTATCCGACGCTGATCTCTTCTGTCGGGTTCTTCACAATATTTTTGTTCTTTTTCTGCGTGCTGAATGCCACTACCAGAGATATGGGGCCGACTCTTCCCAGATACATGGTCACGATAATAATCAGTTTTCCCCAAAGATTCAGCATGGAAGTCAGGTTCCTGCTTAATCCCACAGTAGCTGTGGCACTCACTGTTTCATACACAATATCTATCACATCCGCATCTGTCACTGCAGATAAAAGAATTGTGGACAACGACGCAATGATAAAAAACATACCTACAACCGCTACCGATTTATTCACCGCCTGCTTCGGAATATTTCTCCCAAAAAGCTCCGCATCCTCCTTATTACCTATAGTGGCAAACATAGATACCAGCAGCACTGCGATCGTAACTGTCTTCATTCCTCCTGCGGTTCCCACCGGAGAGCCGCCGATCAGCATCAAAAGCACCGAAATGATCGCAGAGGTATTGGTCAGATCCTCTTGTGGAATTGTGGCAAAACCTGCGGTTCGCGTAGTTACTGCCTGGAACAGGGATGCCCAGATCCGTTGCGGCACCGTGTAATCCTGCATCGTCAGAGGATTATTGTATTCAAAAATATAAAATGCCGCCGCTCCCACTACAATAAGTATTCCTGTCACCGTGAGTGCTATTTTACTGTGCAGTGTCAGCAGTCGGAAACATTTCAGCTTCTGGCTCCGGATATTTTTCAAAACCCGCAGTACATCCCACCAGACGATATAGCCCAAACCTCCCAATATGATCAACAGCATCGTGACCAGATTGACCATGGGCTGAAATACATAGCCGCACAGACTGTCTTCCGCCATAATATCCATTCCGGCGTTGCAGAAGGCAGATACGGCATTAAAAATCGAAATCCATATGCCTCTGAGTCCGTATCCCGGCACAAATACTGTCATGTACAAAAGAGCTCCGCATCCCTCCACCACCAGAGTACCTATGAGAACCTTGCGGAGGAATTTCACGATTCCGGAGATATTATTCAGATTAAATACATCCTGCAGCATCCACCGGTTACCCAGTCCCAGTCGTCTGTGCAGTCCCATCATCACACCGTACATGACCGTAATGACTCCCAGACCTCCCAACTGGATCAGAAACAGGATCACGATCTGTCCCCAGACGCTCCAGGTGGAATATGTGGGAACCGTCACCAGACCGGTCACACATATGGATGTGGTAGCCGTAAATAAAGCATCTATATAAGGAACCGCTTCTCCGGTAGCTGAACTGATGGGTAATGCCAGTAGGAAGCTACCCACTAATATGGCACACAGAAAGCTAAGCATGATCTTCTGTGTCGTAGACAACTGTATTATTTTTTTACTGTTCATAACACACTCCATTCCGCCGATGCTTTATCTCATCAGTGGAATCGCTAATCAAATTTCACGGGTGCAATCCGCAATGCTATGATTATAACACACTTTTAGATAAAAAACTCCTATTGGAGACAGTTTGTTGCTGTATCCATCATAGGAGTTCTCTTCTGATCTTATTTTTCTTCTTTTATACTTTAAATCGGTAGCCCACACCCCAGATGGTCTCGATATACTGAGGCTTTGCAGTATCTTTTTCGATCTTCTCACGGATCTTCTTGATATGCACTGTGACGGTGGCAATATCACCGATAGAATCCATATCCCAGATCTCACGGAACAATTCTTCTTTGGTAAATACATGGTTCGGATGCTCCGCCAGGAACGTCAGCAGATCGAATTCCTTGGTCGTAAACGTCTTCTCCACACCGTCCACATAGACACGTCTTGCAGTCTTATCAATACGGATACCACGGATCTCCACGATATCATTCTGCTGCTTCTGGTTGGTTCCCACCAGTCTCTCATAACGGGCCATGTGCGCCTTCACACGGGCTACCAGTTCACTGGGGCTGAAAGGTTTGGTCATATAGTCATCCGCACCCAGCCCTAAGCCGCGGATCTTATCAATGTCGTCCTTCTTCGCAGATACCATGAGAATGGGAATATTTTTCTCCTCGCGGATCTTCTTACATACTTCGAAGCCGTCCATGCCGGGCAGCATCAGGTCCAGAATGATCAGATCATAATCGCCTGCCAGTGCGGTCTTCAGTCCCTCATCGCCGGTATTGCAGATATCGACCTTGAAATCACTGAGCTCCAGATAATCCTTCTCAAGATCTGCAATTGCTACTTCATCTTCAATAATTAAAATCTTACTCATTATTTATCCTCCATTTACAGAATGTCCTTGTATTATCGATTATCATGCCATTTCTGTTTCATTCCCTTATTCATTACTTGGTTCCACCCGGCTGCAGCTCAATATATTTTCTCAATACAAAATGCATACAGGTTCCTTCCCCTTCTTTGGCTGTCGCCCATACATAACCGCCATGATCCTCAACAATTTTTTTAACAATGGATAATCCGATGCCACTGCCGCCCTGGGCGGAATTGCGCGAAGCATCCGTGCGGTAGAACCTCTCGAAGATCTTCTGCAGATCCTTCTGTGCGATTCCCTTGCCGTTGTCCTCGATCTCTACCCGGATGGAATCCACTTCGTCAAGAATACGGATATCAATATGCCCGTCAGGCTTGTCCATATATTTTACGCTGTTACTGATAATATTATTGATGACCTTCTTCATCTGCTCCGGATCCGCGATGACAACTGTGTCAGGAGATACCAGATTCGAATAGTTCAGCTTGATACCCCGCTGCTCCAGATCCAGTCCGACTTCTTCCACACAGTCACCGAAATAATCCGCCACGTTGATCCGGTGGAAATTGTACGGGATCCGGTTATTATCAATTCCGGAATAAGTGGTCAGCTCGTTGATCAGACGATCCATATCAATGGCTTTATTGTAGATGGTCTTGATGTATTTGTCCATCTTCTCCGGCGTGTCTGCCACGCCGTCCATGATTCCTTCCACATAACCCTTAATGGCTGTGATAGGGGTCTTCAGATCATGGGAAATATTGCTGACCAGCTCTTTGTTCTGCTTCTCATGCTGAATGTTCTCTTCTGTGGATTCCTTCAGCCGCAGACGCATATCCTCGTAATTGCGGTAGAGATCACCGATCTCCCCCTTGGCATCCGTCTCCAGAACATAATCAAAGTTGCCTTCCTTGATCTTGCGCATTGCCACATTCAGCTCATTGATAGGTTCAAATACGCCCTTGTGGATCCACTGGGTCAGCATCAGGCTGGTGAAGATCAGGATCACAATGATCGCCACGAACATATCGATCAGCAGATGTCTCGAGATCAGCGAATTGACCTTCGTGACGATAAATACGCTGCCCGGTGTTCCATCCCGGAAGGTGAAATCAATCTGTTTTACATACTTCTCCAGTTCATTGTAGAAATATCCGCTGTCATCCGACAGATTCTCGTCACCATAGGCAGGCAGTTTTTCAAAAATCTGCTGTGCGGCTTCTTCATTGCCGGCATAATACAGCTTATCACCTTTTCTTACAATAATGTAAGTAGACTTCCGCGATACCTCCTCATTGATATGATCCAGATATTCTTTATCTTCCAGCCTGCTGCTGTCTTCCTTCACCTGGTCCAGCAGCACATAATACGCCTGATCCGTGGTGTTGGTGAATTCCCTGAAATTCTCCGACATCATGGAATAATCAATATCCGTCAGGCTGAGACCCTGAGAGTAATTCATCAGGTAAATGGCAATCATCACAAACGCCATGATCGTCAGCAACAGCGGAAGTAATATAATACTTATAAATGTTACACGAAGTCTGGTTTTAAATTTCATATTACTCTTGCCTTTCAGCAAACTGCAAACTTTCCGTGACTTTAGTGCCATGTACTTCTGTACACGGTGTAACACAAGTTTGCGCGTGTTAATTTATGTTTTATACTTTGCTTTCGCTCATTATAGCATGATTCCCAACTTCTGTGTATAAAGGAAGCAAGAATATCATTAAAAAAATATAAACAAAATTTTTTCATTTTTCTGTTGACATTATTCTCGCATCATGTATAATAAGCTTATAAGAAACAGTAATCATTACTATTATTGAGAAAGGGGCTTATCATGGCACTGAAACGAAGCAGACAACGGGAAATGATCAAATCCTTTCTCATGGGACGCAAGGATCACCCTACCGCTGATGTGATCTATTCTAATCTGAAGCAGCAGGATCCGAACTTAAGTCTCGGTACCGTCTACCGTAATTTGACACTTTTGTCAGACATGGGAGAAATCTTACGACTCCGGGTCGGTGACGGTGTTGACCATTTTGATGCCGATACTTCCGAACATTATCATTTCGTGTGTACGGAATGCGGAAGCGTTATTGATCTGGACATGGATAGTATTGATTCCATCATGGAGGCCGCCGGAGAGAGATTTGACGGCCGGATCCGGGGACATGTCACTTATTTCTACGGCTCTTGTCCCGCCTGCACCAGGGTTGCTACGGAGTCCTCGTTTTCTGAATGAAAACTGGCTTCGTTCCATAATATATTTGTGCTTATAAAGCACACGCAAAAAGAGAAAACTGAAAACAAAACATTTCATTAGAGAAAAGGAGAAAAAATTATGGCAAAGTATGTATGTCAGGTATGTGGTTATGTTTATGAAGGTGATGCGGCTCCCGCAGAGTGCCCCATCTGTCACGCTCCCGCTTCCAAGTTCACCAAGCAGGAGGAAGGCAAGACCTGGGCTGCTGAGCATGTAGTAGGTGTAGCGAAGGGTGCTCCCGAGGATATCATTGCTGATCTGCGTGCGAACTTCCAGGGCGAATGCTCTGAGGTTGGTATGTATCTGGCAATGGCAAGAGTAGCTCACAGAGAAGGTTATCCCGAGATCGGTCTGTACTGGGAGAAGGCTGCTTACGAAGAAGCTGAGCATGCTGCAAAATTCGCTGAGCTGTTAGGTGAAGTCGTAACCGATTCCACCAAGAAGAATCTGGAGATGAGAGTAGATGCCGAGAACGGTGCTACCGCAGGTAAGTTTGATCTGGCTAAGAGAGCCAAGGCTCTGAACCTGGATGCTATCCATGACACCGTTCATGAGATGGCTCGTGATGAGGCAAGACATGGCAAGGCATTTGAGGGTCTGTTAAAGAGATACTTTGGCTAAGCTACAAGCCATGCAATAAAAAAGAATACTCTGCACCGTAGGAGCTTGCTCATAAAGGTGTGGAGTATTCTTTTTTATTATACGGCGACAGCCGTCCATGAGCAAATCACGCAGTGACTGCGAATGGGTTGCATGGCGCCAGCCTTAGGAGCGCGGCAGCCCTTATACAGTTCCGGAAATCACCAGCGTGCTGACGCCGGGGTTGATCCCCCACGCTCCTGTAACGGGATCCTGGGTGTAAGTCGCTGCGGGTACAGTAATACCTCCTGCAGTTCCGGTAAATAATCCGGTAGTCGTATCATACGTATAGTTTGTTCCCTCTGCCCATGCAGTTCCATTAAAATTCACAGTCAGATTCTCCAATACGGGATTAAAGGTATCTGTGATCACGACACCGGTAGCTGCATCTGCTGCCGTATTCCCCAGATTCTGTATCAGGAACGTATACGTCAATGTTCCATTCTCTGTCACGGGTACGGGACTGACGGACTTTGTGATCGTAAGAAGCGGTCCACTTACCGCATTTACTGTCTCGTTCACAGTAACAGGAGTGACCCCTGCCCCGGCAATCGTCGCCGTATTCGTAATGGAAGCCTCTGCTGCCAGCGGTGCATAAGAGTTCACCTCAGCCTCATAGGTTAGTGTCACATTACCTCCCGCAGGCACGGTAATTCCCGTGATTGTCAGAGGAGGGCCTGCCGTTACAGCCGGTGTTGCCTGTAAAATTCCGTTTGCATAGTATTTTACGGTCCCCGGAATATACGTCAGAGGTGTCAGTTCTCTGGTATTAAACAAATACTCTCCCAGATTGTCCGTTACTGTAATTCCGTTAAATGCTGTAGTGCCTGAGTTCACAATGCTGATCACATACGTCACATTTTCATTCTGCCCGTAGGTATCCCGCACTGCTGTCTTGGTTGCAGACAATACCTCCGTGATCTCACCCACTGCTATATTGGAGTTTGTAATCTCATTTCCATAGCGAAGCTGTGCCTGGTTCGTAAATCTAGCCATATATTTTTGTATCCTTTCATTGTATTTGGATTTACTATAATATATGACTGTTTTTAAGAAAGTTGACGGATTCTGTCACTGCATTTCTTGACTTTCCTCTTCCACCTCCGTATGATGGAATCACAGGCATTCACTGGCGCTGTCCCAAAAAACATTGAGGATTCAACATGAAGAAAAAAGTATTTAACATCATCCAGATCGGTGACAAAAGTAACCGTCTGAGCCGGCTCTTTGATATTTTTATTGCTATCGTTATCTGTGCAAATATTCTGGTGACTTTTCTGCAAACCTTTGATGAGCTTGCTTTTTTATTTCCGGTATTTCACGTGATCGAGGTTATCACTATTCTGATCTTCTGTGTGGAATATGTCCTGCGGATCTGGACTGCGGACTATCTATATCCTGATAAAAACGAGCTCCGCTCCCGGCTGCGGTTTCTGATCTCCTTCGACGGCATTATCGACCTGCTGACAATTTTACCCTTTTTCTTCCTGTCCGGTATGGTCATCTTCCGGATGCTGCGGGTGGCGAGGATCTTCCATTTGTTCCGCCTGAATGCACGGTATGATTCCTTCAATGTCATCACTACGGTATTGTTTGAAAAACGCAATCAGATCATTTCCTCCGTGTTCATCGTACTGATCCTGATGCTCGCCAGCAGTCTGTGCATGTACAGCGTGGAACATGATTCCCAGCCGGAAGTATTCCGCAATGCCTTCAGCGGCATCTGGTGGAGCATGTCAACGCTGCTCACCGTAGGCTATGGAGACATCTATCCCATCACCACACTCGGCCGGATCATGGCGATCTGTATTGCCTATCTCGGTGTCGGTGCCGTGGCTATCCCCACCGGTATCATCAGTGCCGGTTTCGTGGAACAGTACCAGCGCAAAAGCGGTCTGTCTAATATCAAGCAGACCGATATTCGTGAGATTGCTGAGATTTTTGTGGACAAGCGCTATGCCGGTAAAACGGTGGAAGAAATGGAAGCGGCAGAACAGGTCACGATCTTCCTCATTCTGCGGGAGGATCTGTCCATTCTGCCTCAAAAAGATACGATGTTGAAATTAAATGACATCATTGTCATTCGTGGCGAGAATCCCTAACAATAGAGAAGACTGCCTCTTTTGCAGGGGCAGTCTTTATTATTTGTGATACTTATTTGGCTTCCACGGTTTCCGTAGTTTCTGTTGCCACTGTTTCACTTTCTGCGGTTTCAGCCTCGACATTCTCGGTCTCCGTCGCAGTTTCCGTTATCGTAGTATCTGTAGCTTCGGTGCTTTCTGTCTCTTCAGCGGTCTCCTCCACCTCCACCAGATCCTCCAGTGTATAATTGAATCCGGTCACCACGTTGGTGGCCACGGCATACACTTTCATTTCAGAGGGAAATGCGACGTAATACTGGCTGGTCATGGAATTCAGATTACCGACATTAATGATCACGCTGCGATCTGCAGTCTCGTACTGAATGGTACGCTCCGGATCCGCCAGTCCGTACTGTGACATATCCGTCACATTTTCAATCACCTGATCTGCCTTTAACGGTGCCACCTTCAGGATCATCGCCTTGATCCGGTCCTGGTTCAGATTAAGGGAATGATCGTCCGCATAGTACCATGTGTCATCCTCTTTTTCAAAGGCATAGGTCTCTCCCTCATATACATAGCGGAAGCTGGTAATATCATCGGAGTTCACATCCAGCACCGTCTCCTGTGTATCCTCGGTGGTGGATGTCGCAGACGATGCATTTTTATTATACTGTCGGATGCCCAGGAATGCTGCCGCCAGAACCACCAGTGCCAGCAGCATTCCGATCATCTGTCTTTGTTTCTTTTTCATATCTATAACTCACGCCTTTCACAATTATTTCTTCCGTCTGCGGAACCAGATCACGAATCCGACGATCATACAGCCGACGGGAAGAATCACGGTAACCAGCAGCCCCAGCAGCAGAATCTGTGCGGAATCCACTACCAGATTAGAGACCTCATAACTTTTTACCGGAATAGATACCGAGGTCTCATGATCTGCCATTCCACTGAATGTATTGGTGAACAGGGTCAGGTTCGCACCACTGACGACAGAATCTGCATCATCCGTGAACAGCTGCTCACAACCGTACACGACCAGTGTCGCATCTCCATCATCCAGTGTCTTTACTGCTTCCACCCCCAGTGCGAAGGGACCATTTACATCATTTTCACCCTGCGAGAAGTCCTGCGCATTGCTCACATCCTGTTTTGCAAAAGAACTGTCGGAGGTACTTAAGAACACATCATAAGTAATATCGCCGGTGACTGTCTCGTCGCTGCTCTCTTCCTCCGGAACAATAATTCCCTGAGAGTACGGCAGGAACAGGTATTTTCCGTAAGTACCGGAAGTATAACTGTCAGAGCTCTGGGTGGGCAGGATATAATAAGGGCTTCTGTAGTAGCCGTTGGAATCGTTCTCCACCACCAGTCCTTTGGCAATGCTCAGATTCATATAGCTTAAAATAGCATCAATATTCGGTGTCTCCTCATCGGTATAGCCGGTTACCAGGATGACTTTTCCACCGTTGTTCAGATAGTCGATCACCTTATCCTTATCATCGGATGAAAAATCACTGGTGGCACCGTTAATGAACAGACAGGCCGCATCGTCGGGGATAGCATCCAGATCCATCAGATTCACGGTCTCATAATCCACATTTTCCTTGTTTAGTGCGGATGTAAAAGTGTTGCTTAAACTCAGTTCATTATGTCCTGTTGTCATATATACCTTGGGCATATCATCATTTAACACATAATCCAGCGCACTGGTGATCTGTCCTTCGCCATCATAACCGGTGGTCGTGGTGTTATAACTGTAGGTCGAATAGTCAAAATCATAGGAAGACTCATAGACATCGTTGTAATCAATGACCTTGCTGCGCTTGTCACTGACCACGATCAGGCTGTTCGTGCTAATGTTGCCGGTGGTGTACTGGGCATAGAACATCGGGTTAACGGTGGGATCCACATATTCCACGGTGATATGATCCGACAGATCATCGTATCTCTGCAAAGTCTGCCCCAGTGTGGTATCCTGATTGTCCTGATTTACCAACACATAGATTGTCACATCATCCTGCATATTTTTCACATAGTCGACGGTCTGATCTGTCAGGGAATACAGCTTCTGGCTGGTCATGTCGATTGCTGTCCAGCTGGAAGGCATCTCGCCCATGATAATATTAACGACTACTACCAGCGCTACAGCTACAGCGATCATACCGGTACTGTAAGCACTGAAGCTTAAGTTCTTCACGGACATGCTGTAACGGCGTTTCTGAATGGACTGTACCGTCAGGAACAGAACCAGTGCCGTAACGGATACATAATATACGATAGAAGATACATCCAGTGTGCCATTTAACAGGTTGGAAAATGGTGTGTAAAGGTCAAAGCAACGCAGCAGCTTTGTCAACAGATTGCCGGTGCTGGAAATAATGGAACAGATAGAATCCATCATATATCCCAGGAACAATACTAAAAAAGTAAGTACTGCTGCGATGACTTGGCTCTCTGTCACGGAAGACAGGAACAGACCGATGGCAATGGCGGTCATCCCGAAGAGGAAATATGCCAGGATCGACAGATAGGCCTCTCCCATGGGAACACTGCCGTACTGCGCCATGATCAGCGGGTAAAAGCAGATGATCGCTACGGGAATGGCAAATATAGTTAACAGCGCCAGAAATTTTCCCATAACGATGCCGCCTACGGACACCGGTGCCGTCAGGATCAGCTGATCCGTCTTGCTCCGCTTTTCCTCCGCCAGGATACGCATGGTCAGGATCGGCACGGTCAGCATGAATAAAAAGGTAACGCTGGATACCACATACGCAAAATAAGGATATCCGTTCATCAGGTTATAAACGCTGAAATACAGTCCCAGGAAAAACAGGGTGACTGCAATAAATAAAAATCCGATAAAGGAACGGAAATAGGATTTCAATTCTCTCTTATAAATGGCTAGCATATGATTCCGCCTCCTTTGTAGTTACAGTTTCTTTTTTCTCTTCTTCGGGCTGTGCTTCCTCTTCCGAAGCTTCTGTCTGCTGTGCGGCAACATCTGACATTTCCAGCCTTTTTCTTTTTGAGAATAGTTTGTGCTTCTCCGGCTGTGTGGGTGCTACATCCTCGGTCAGTTCCAGGAAGATGTCTTCCAGAGACTTCTCCGCATGGGTCATCTCTAAAATAGGCAGCTTTGCATCTGCCAGTGCATAGAATACCTGCTCTCTGATATCTGCATTCTCTTTGGAGATCACTTTCAGCTTTGCAATATTTTTGGATGCCTCCGTGTTCTCTTCGATCCGGTCGATCTGTGAGATCTCCTGCAATGCACTCTTCACCGCAGCGATGCTTCCCTTTACTTCCAGATCCAGTTCCATGGAACCACTCATAAGCTTCTGCAGATTCTCCGGAGAATCACTGGCTACCAACTTACCGTGGGCTATAATCATAATATGGTCGCAGACCGCACTGACCTCCGACAGAATATGGGAGCTGAGGATCACGGTATGATTCTCCCCCAGCTTGCGGATCAGATCACGGATCTCGATGATCTGTTTCGGATCCAGACCTACCGTGGGCTCATCCAGAATGATAACCTCAGGGTAGCCAAGGATTGCCTGCGCCAGTCCGACTCTCTGCCTGTAACCTTTTGACAGATTCCTGATCAGACGCTGCTGCATATCGGTGATCTGTGTCATTTCCATGACCTCATCAATCTGCTGCTTCCGCTCTTTTTTCGGCACTTTTTTCAGTTCTGCCACGAAATCCAGGTATTCTCTGACAGTCATGTCAACATACAGCGGCGGAAGCTCCGGCAGATAACCGATGGCACACTTTGCCTCCTCCGGATCTTTTTGGACATCTTTGCCATCGATCGTCACAGTACCCTCCGTGGCTGCCAGATAACCCGTGATGATGTTCATGGTCGTGGATTTACCTGCGCCGTTTGGACCAAGAAAGCCGTAAATCTGTCCCTTTTCCACACGGAAAGAAAGATGATCTACGGCTATATGGTCTCCGTATTTTTTTGTAAGATTGGTTACTTCTATCATATTTGCCTCCCATATCAGTTACTTGCGCTTACCTCAAATAATTCCCGATACTTGTGTCAATCATTATTTGGTGTACTTGTATTACTATATGAGGCAAATGTCATCAAAAGGTGAAACATTTGTGAAAATTGTGTGAAACCGGTTTTGAATCCTACAAAAAACTTTTCACCTTATCGTCAAAGAAGTGCTTAAGTTACCGGCTTCCACCGCCAGATGCAGCGGCAGCTTCTCTGCCGGAATATCCTCAAAAATAAACTCCGGCCCTCCGGTCTGCGCCGACTGAAACAGGAAAAGTACCCCGTCCACATAGAGCACCACTTTTTTCTGGTTGCTGTAGACTGTCAGGGAGAGCAGACCGTTCTCCTGCCGGTGCAGGGTAGAAAGTGCCGGATAGAGTACCGGTTCCCTACTCCATTTCGCCTGATAATAGTAATAGTGCTCCGTCAACGTCCTGCCGTCCTCCGAAAGCAACATCTCCTGCGTAGTTTCTCCGGGTAATCCACGGTATATGGGGATTTTTTCGTCTGTTATCCACAGGTCTTTTACCAAAAATCCACGTTTCAGGCATAACCTGTAAAAATGATCTGTTCCCGGATTCTGCCTTACCCCATTTTTCTGTCCGGCATTGTCCTGCCCGGTCTTTTCCTGTCCTTCGCTTTTCCTGTCGTCATTGTGAAACAGAATCGCATTGGCTCCCATCCGTGCCAGCCGCTCCAGATCTCTTTCCATCTGTTCGTCCTGCGTACCGTACTCACTGAGTTGCGGTGGCAGCCGGTATTCTACGATGTGTGGATGAAATTCGGCTTCGTTCAAATAGATGCCCTTTTTCTCTATGACACGCAAGTCATAAATTGCAAGGTCCCGCTGCCAGTACACTTCCCGTCGATTTTCGAAATCTTCTGAATCCCGGAATTTTCCTGAATCCTCTGTTTTAAAAAGACTACTATCGATCCCGGTTGGGAACCGCAGCCAAGCTCTCACCTGATAGAGATAGGGATCCTTCCTCCCATTCCACAGGTGCGGCCGCAATAATAACGCGGTCATCGGATCCTGATCCACATTCCGATAATTTCCATAAAAAATAGGGCGACCGCCTCCTGCTGTCTCCCATATTTCCATTCGCATCTCAGTCTCCCGCCGCTCCGTCAAAAATTCTTCCGGCAGCTTGAATTCCAACTGTGCTTTTCCATTTTCCAGATTTACTATAATTATAAGATCCTTCCGCATCTGCATCCCTCTTTTCCGGTTTCTCCCTTATAGAAAGAGTTTTTGCAAATTACGAAACTTTATGCTTACTATCCTTACATCGGGCAGGATCTTCTCCCCGGTACTTCCTCCCCCGAGACATATCCTGCATGAAACTCCATATTAATGTCCCGAAGCTCCTTCTCCCCATCGATGTATGCCTGATACATCTCTGCCAGTCCGGACGAACAGCCGTCACAATTTGCTTCCATATATCCTAAGGATTCCGCTACGATCTGCTCCCGTTCTTCTCTTGTAGTATCTTTGATCAAATATCCTGCCATACGAATCTTCCTGCCTTTCCTTTTGCTTAGTGTCAATGTACCACACTCCCAAAGTTCCCACAAGTTTTTTCACAAAATGCTTGCCCTGACCACGTGTGTATTTTACTATAGAAAAAAGTTGCGCTATGGATGATTCCTGCACAGGCAGCGCCTATGAGACTTTATTCTAGCTGAAACGAACGATTAAGGAGCCAGGTTCTCATGATTTACTGGATTTTAGCCACTTTAACAGCATTTTTCATAAAAGGTCTGTGCGGATTCGCCAATACACTGGTATTCACCTCTATTTTAAGTTTCGGCATCGTAAATGCTAATATTTCTCCGGTGGAACTGCTGATCGGTTATCCGTCGAACCTGATCCTAGTATGGAAAAAAAGAACTTCCCTGCATCCGCGTATCTTTTTCCTCCCTATGCTGTTCGTTCTTGCCGGCAGCATTCCGGGGGCATTTATTTTAAAATACATCACTGCCAATATCGTTAAGATCATCTTCGGTATTGTGGTCATAGGCATTGGAATCCAGATGTGGTTTCAACAAAAAGGGGCAAAAAATGAAGAGACCTTTTCCCCGAAAAAAGTCTCTCCTCTATTCACCGTAATAGTAGGACTCTCCGCCGGATTACTCAGCGGGCTGTTTGGTGTCGGCGCTCTGCTGGCCGTTTATATGACAAGCGTCTGTGAAGATAATGATGCCTTCAAAGCTAATATCAGCGCAGTATTTGCTGTAGAAAGCACCTTTCGCATCTGCCTGTACAGTGCTTTGGGACTGATCCGGTTCGAGACGATCCGGCAGGCGATACTCCTGATTCCCCTAATGCTGTTGGGATTATTCCTTGGCCTGAAGAGCAGCGACCTGATGGATGAAAAGCTCATCCGCAAAATCGTGATTCTCCTGCTCATTCTCTCAGGAATTGTGCTTGTTGCAAAAAGTATTTAATTTACTCATACAGCTGTCCGTCTACAATTCTTACGATACGCTTCGCGGACTGTGCCACTCCCAGATCATGTGTGATCATTACGATCGTGTTGCCCATGTCGTTTAATTCCCGGAACAGCTTCAGTACCTCCTTGCCGCTGGTCTGGTCCAAGGCGCCGGTAGGCTCATCCGCCAGCAGGATCGCCGGCACTGTATTCAACAGATTTTTTACCAAAGAAAAAAACAGGCAATGCCAAAGACCCTCTGTTCGAGGGTGCGGTCACGCTGTTGGCAAGACTGATTGCACCGGTCATGACAGATGCCGCCATTACCGATCTCTCCCTCATCGGCTCTATCCTGATCTTCTGCGTGGGTGTGAACCTCGTCTAGGATAAGAAATTCCGCGTGGCAAATATGCTTCCGGCGGTTGTTCTGCCAAATAGAACCACATTTAGCATATCAGCTTCATTTGCATATGTAAAACTGATTTGTGCTGGTGTCAATTCCGGTGGTATCAAATTTTCTTTGATTGCATCTGTATGTATTTTATAATTCAATTTTGATATTTCACTGTTTAGATTCCAATTTAATGAAAAGCGGCTATTTTCATCTGCTTTCAGCCTTTTATAATCCATGATTATATAAAGTTTAAATTCTGCTGAAATCCATGATGCAAATTCAAATGCAATATCTGAATGTGCATAAGTGCCACCATAACGTCCGGATTTACATACGATTCCTATTGCCCCAGTAGTCTCTATCCATTTTGTAGGTGACATTGTAAATGCATTAGATCCCGCCTGATTTCTAAAGGAGTCGAATTCGACCCCTTTAAAGTTATTATTATGTAATTTTTCCCATAAACCAAGAAACTCTATTGTGTCTTTGCTTCTCATCCAATTTTTAATTACATCCTTTGCTTCATCACTTTTATAGCGTGCAATATCCGTCAATGATATAAATTCATTTTGAAAATCCTATGTATATATTCCAATATCTATTCCATTCGCGTGAATTGTGTCTTTTACAATATTTTTCACTTTATTATCCTCCAGTTCAATTGTAACTATATGCTTTGTTTTCTTCTTCAATAGTCTCACACTCCTGTATTATTCATTTGTCAACTTTCCAGACTGCTCTGCAAGCTTTTTCTCTTCTCGCTTTACCCTGCGTTCCAGTTTCTTAATATCTTCCGATGCTGGTAAATCTTCCGGTTTAATTCCTCTTTGTCCAAGCATGTCCCTAACAGAAGTATTATTTTCCACATGTTCAACAGTGATTGCAGATTCTCCTTGCAGATCCTTTTCTTCAACATTATAATTTGTCATTTCAGTTGCAAGATTTTTTGCGGCAATGGTAAGTGTTGGCAGGAAATCCGCAAGTGGTCTTTTGTCCTGTACTCCCAAACGGTCTTTCATCTGTTTCGTGGTAAATCCACCAAATAAAGCCTGATCTCCTTTAGACCGAATCCGACCAAATCCAGCATCATCTACTCCACGCTCATATATATTTTGAGACAATCTTTTTTCCGATTCCCTTAATTTTCCTCTTGCCTCTGTTCTTTCGATATAAGAAATTCTTTCTTCAATCAATTCCTGTTTTCTAGTCTGAACCGCAAAATAGCTTTGTGCAAAAGCTATCTGCTCCTTTCGTGGATCTCCATTTTCAGCAATAAGATAACATGCATAACGGGTAAGCATATAATCCTCAACTTCTCTATTGGCTCCACTTCCCAATGTGACCATTTTGCTGACGCCAGCAAAATGGTCTTCCACACTAATTCCGTTATTTTTACAAGAAAGCATTCCCTTTTTTACAACATTTTCGAAATTTCTCCATTGAATATAGTCCAATAATGTCATTAATTCTCGTGCATACCAATACTCAATGCCATCCGCTTCATGTCGGATATCATCAAATTTTCTTCTGTACAATTCAATTATTCTCTTTTCCATTCAAATTTCCTCCTCTTATGAACATATTGCTGACGCCAGCAATATGTTTTTTACTATTAATTTCTTCAATTACTCTATCACATTCTCCTTTGTGTTCCTCATCTTGTCATAATACGCCTTATACCTGTATATCGTCCTCTCGCTGACATTATTTCGTTTTGCAATCTCTATCATAGCCATGCCGTTCTCATAGCAATCAACAAAATCATTGTAGATTGCCATCCATTTTGCATTGTGCTTCTGCCTTCCACTTAATTTACGATTTTTATAATATTCCAGTTCTTTGCGTAACTCGGCGTTTTCATTTTCTAATTCTTCAATTCTTTTTAATGCTTCCTCAAGTGTTATAACCTTCTCCACTTCATTGTTCCTCCGTTCATGTCATTTTCGTTTTGTCTATATTATATATTGCTAATTAGTATTAGTCAATTTGATTTTGTCATACAGGAAGACTTTTCATATTCATCATGCAAATAAAATACCGCTGATATCTTTTGCAAGCTATGTCTTTCCATAGACTCTCTGCCTGAATATTCCTAATCCACTCGTCTAGATTCCATTTTCGTTTTAAAGCCGGTCCATATTTTAGAATCAGGGATGTTATTACATCTGCACATCTCTCAAAAGCTGCATTCTCTTTTGCATCTTCATAATACTTCTTTCTCATTGCTGCTCCCTTTTCCGAATATAATTTGTTTTGGCAGCCAATTTGAATTATCTGCTTTGAGCAAATCATAAACATAAATCTTATTCGGTCTTCCCAAGCCCTGATGTCTTCGGTAAATCAAGCCATGCTCCTCCAGCTCCTTCACCATTTTGTTAACCTTCTTATTCCCCAGGTTCATCAGATTCATAATTTCTTCGATTGTGAAAATGATATAGGTAATTCCATATTCATCACGCCATGCGTCTCCATTGGAGTCTGACAAGCACTTGCGATCCAGCAGTATTCCATATAATACTTTTGCTGCATTTGTCATATCTCTGAACATGTCTTCCTTAAAAAATCTCTTAGGTATCCTGTAAAACTTATAATCAAAAGTTACATTTTCCATTGTCTTATCCTCTCTGTCATTCCTAATTTCGCTACTTGGCAAGCAGTGCCCCGGTATATACCCGGCGCATTTTTGCTTGTTGGGGAAAATGCCCCAATCCCCTCGAACTGCGGATAAACCGCAGAGCCACGCTAACGCTTTTTATCAATTCACTTTCTCTTCTTTGAATCTTCCTCATATAGATGAATAACTGCTTCAAGTGCCTTTTTTAGAAGCTCTGTTTGCTCATTATTCATCTTTTTTATTTCTGCAAGATTCTCTTCATACAGCTTCCCCGTTTCATTTGCTTTCTTAGCATACTGAACAACATTTCATCCTCCCGGAACTGACGGATATAAGGACTCTTCGGCTTGACCATAGCTGCGGCAGTGGGCGGTTTCGGGTCAAGCTCAAAGTCCGCAGCCAGTTTTTGCACTGCTTCATAACTGCTCAGATCGAACAGCCTTGCCACAAGGTCGATTACATCCCCCTTGGCTCCGCAGCTGAAGCAGAAAAAAATAGTCCTCATTCAGCTTCAAGCTCGGATGCCTGTCGTTGTGGAACGAACAGCAAGCCATACCGTTGCGGTTGACATTCAGCCCGTAGTGTTTGGCGGCTTGCTTTACGCTGATTGCCGCCTTGATGGTTTCATAGATTGTCATAGAAAAACCTCCGTTCATAGTATTCAGAAAACACGAAACACCCGCCGTGATTGGCAGGTGTTTGACGCTTTCTACTATGGTTATGCCGGATTTTTCAAAAAACAGGCTAATGACAGGACAACTTATCTGAGGACGTAGATTTCTTCACATTTACATGATATAATTAGAAAAATGAAAAAACAGGACAGGAGGGCAAGCATGAACCAAGAATTGATGACTTTGGATTTTTGGCAGGATACGGTCATATATGAGGGCAAAACATTTCCTGTCGGTACGCTTGCCTGTGATGCACTGAATGTCCCTGCGGATACCATTGCAAAGGCGAACGAGCAATGCGAGAAAATCAATCTGCTGCTCGGAACATTAAACGCCGGACAGGATGCTTGTGCACTCTGTCCTATGGCAAGGGAAGCTACTCTGGCGATGCTGGATATTCTCAGCGAAACCCCGCCATTCTCTTATATGGACATATCAAAGCACAGAGAACGGATAGAAAGGGTCTTTACTGCGGACAATGCACTGAAATATGTGGAGTTTGCCACAAAAGCCGCAACCAATTCTTTGCAATTTGAAGAAATCCAGAACTATGCCGAAGCAATCACGCTCCAGCGCTATACCGCCGTATGCGGGCATCTAGCCTACTCCCTTGGGGAATACCAAACGGCCATGCTTGATTTTGCAGAAAAATCGGATTGCAACGAAGCAGACCGCACCGCAGAGGGATTTGCCAGAATGTTCGGCAGCTATTTCACGCCGGAGTTCTCCATCGCTGAGGGCAATGCCTGGATGTCTGTCGCAAATAACTCTGTTCAGTATGTGGCAACCATCCGTCCCGGCGAAAAAGTTGCGAAGCTGGTCAAGCGGATGCACTATGTATCCTTTGTGGGGATGTTCCGGTCTGATCTCTTTGAGGGCCTGTGTGTTGGTCATGCACCGAAGAAATGCAAAATCTGCGAAAAGTGGTTTCTGACCACCAACGCAAGGCACACCAAATACTGCGGCGGCTATGCACCGGGGGACAAGCTGCACCGCACCTGTCGGCAGATCGGCAACCTGAAAAGCAGAGAACAACGGGAGCTTGCGGACGATCATCCGGTGAAACAGATTTATGAGAAACGGCTGAACACCATAAACCGCTATGTGAAGCGTGGTACTCTGGACGCTGATCTTGCAGAGGTTATGAAAAGGCTGGCAAAGGATAAAATGCTTCGAGCGCTGAGCAATGTCGCCTATGCCAAAGGTGATTACGAAAAAGAGATGGGACAGGCGGCTTTGCTAAATGAGAGCCTAAATTATAGGAACACTTAAACTCGGAGGGTTATACGAATGTTAGAATTAACGA